>Ga0066710_100001609_pt1 | contig 17166 bp, 13 predicted proteins | sample GraSoiAngelo_159_FD_79666 | JGI IMG/M metagenome (GOLD analysis project Ga0066710, IMG submission 79666) | Grasslands soil microbial communities from the Angelo Coastal Reserve, California, USA - 14_1009_16_40cm | ecosystem: Environmental > Terrestrial > Soil > Grasslands | place: USA... | reverse complement strand
TCCTGGCCGACGAGGTGGATGACCTGATCAGCCAGGTCTCACGCATCGCCGGCGTGCGCTCGATCGAAAGCGAGCTCGATCTGCACGACGAGCCTGGCGACGTGCCCGCGCTGCAGCACTGACCGGAGGCCCCATGCCGCAGAAGAGCCCTGAGAGGCGCATCCTCGAGGCCAAACGGGCGGGCACGGCCGCCACGCTGAAGAAGAGCGACATCGGCGCCGAGCCGCCGCTCAGCAAGCACGCGGCGAAGAAGAGCCGGCACCTCGTGGCGCAGGTCGTTACGCCCGATCGCGCCGCGATGCCGCGCGCCGCTCCCGGGGAGGGCCGGGCGACGGTGCCCGCGCGTGACCGCAGCGAGGCGCGCGACCACTTCCGCAGCGAAGCGGGGCCGGGCCGCAGGCCGGGGCATCACCGCAAGGACGAGCGCTGACTCCCAGCCTCGCTGGGTTCCTCCGCCGGACGAAGGTGAGCGAACTGCCTGAAGAGGAGCAGATCGTAAAGTGCCTTGAGGGCGCCCGCGCACAACAGCGGCCAGCCGAAGCTCGTGCGATCGAGCAGGATCCCGGCGAGGAGCGGCGACAGCGCCGCCGCCAGGCTTCGCGGCACGTTGGTGACGCTCGAGGCGGCGGCGCGCTCTTCGCGCGGCACCATGGCCATCACGTACGCCTGGCGCGCGGGGACGTCCATCGAGGACAGCGACATGCGCAGGAGCAGGAAGAGGACCGCCAGCGGCGCCGTGGGCATGAGCCCCGCGAGCAGCAGGAACACGTTGGCCGGAAGGTGCGTGAACACCATCGTGCGCACGTGGCCGATGCGCGCCGCGAGCCGCGCCGCGACGAATTGCGACAACGCGGCGAGCAGGCCGGCCGCGAAGAAGATCGCGCCGGCCACCTGGACGGGCAGCGCGAACCGCCGGAACAGCCACAGGACCAGCAAGGATTGCACGACGAATCCGCCGCCGAACGAGTCCAGGCTGAACAGCGCCGACAGCTTGAGGACGATGCCGCGCGAGCGCGCGAGCGGCTGCGCCGGCGCGGAAGTGTCGTGCTCGATGGCCGGGGAAAGGCGCGCGTAGGCGACCGCGGCGACCAGGCCCAGCACGGAGTAGAGCAGGAAGCCGGCGCGCTCGGCCTGTGCCGCTTCGATCCCGAAGCGTTGCGCGGCCGCGTCAGGGAACCCGGCGGCCAGCGCCCCGGCCGCGCCAGCGAAGGTGCCGGTCAGGTTGTACCAGGCGAACAGGCCGGTGCGGTCGCGGCTCTCCGCTGCCTCGGCGAGCACGGCCTGCTCGGTCGGGAGGAAGAGCGTCACGTCGCCGGCCGAAGGGTTGACGGTGCCCACGAACGCGACCGCGAGCAGTGGCCAGAAGGAGGTGACGCCGGCGAACCCGAGGCCGGTGACGACCATCAGGGCGGCGGCGCCGAGAAGAACGGCGCGGCGCCGGAAACGGTGGCCGGCGAGACCGATGGCCAGCGTGAGCGCCGCCGAGCCGAGCAGCGTGGCGGTGACGATGGCTCCGATCTGCACGGCGGTGAACCCCAGCCGGGCGAGGTAGCTGGCGAGGAGCACGCTGACCACGCCGTCCGCGAATCCGCGTGCGCCGCGCGTGAAGAGGAGGGTCCGCGCGTCGCGCGTCGCGGTGGGCGGAAGCACCGGGCGAGTATGTGCGAATTGCCCGCGTGCCGCATCGACTGGGACGAATCGCTCCGGCTGTACGACGGCCGCGCGTAGGCCCGGGGCCGGAGCGACGAAGGGGGCGACCGCGCAGGGCGGAGCCGTGCGACGTCCGTCGTCCGGGTACCTGCGTCCGACTTGACGCCTCGCCTCCTCGCAGCGCGGGAATGCGAGCGCCCCCTCCTCCGAGGAGAATCGCATGACGAATCGAATGCGCATGGCCGCGGCCGCCGCTCTCTCGATGGTCGTTCCGCTCCGCGCCGAAGCCGATACGGACTTCACCTTCTACGGGCACCTCAATCTTTCCGTCGATCTCGGCAGCCAGGGTCTCGCGGGCGTGACGTGTAACAACCCGAATCTCTGCACTCCCGGGGCCGGCGCCGAGGGGAACTTGCGCTGGATTCCGGACGTCTCCAGCAATCTCTCCAGATTCGGCGTTCGCGGTCACCACGATCTGCTGGAGGGCGTGCAGGTCGTGTTCCAACTGGAAGCGGAGGTCGCGGTGGCCGCCACGCCGGGGGTCAAGGGCAATGGAAACAACGACACGATCAACCCCGGCAACAACGCCGTCAACGGCGCGATCGCCTCGCGCAACAGCTTCCTCGGCATCGCCACGCCGGTGGGCGCGTTGAAGCTCGGCAAGAGCGACGCGCCGTACAAGCTCTCCACCGCAGATTTCGATTTCCTCGCCGACACGCCTGGTGACTACAACGGCATCGTCGGGAACACCGGCGGCGACAACCGCGCCGAGTTCGACACGCGCCTCTCCCACTCCCTCTGGTACGAGTCGCCGAACGTGTACGGCTTCCGTCTGGGCGCCCAGTGGTCGCCCGGGCAGAACCGCTTCGAGGACAACGAAGGATTCCCCATCAGCGAAACCGTCTGCAACGGCGGAAACTCCGGCCCCTGCGAGGACGGATCCTGGGGCACCGTGTACAGCCTGGCCGCGACCTGGGAGAACTTCGGGCTCAAGGCCATCGGCGCGTACGAGCTGCACAAGCGCGTCAACCGCGCCGGCGATGCGGGCGCGACCACGCCGGCCGGCGTGTCCACGGTCGGCGTGGCCGACGAATGGGCGTGGAAGGTCGGGGCGAAATACATGCTCGCCGCGACCGGGACCACGGTCGCCGGGCTGTACGAGGACATCCGGCGTGACGACGTGGGGACCTTCAACGAGCGGCAGCGCTCCGGGTTCTACTTCTCCGCCCTGCAGAAGGTCACCCCGAACGACGACGTGATGGCCGCATGGGCGCACGCGAACAGCACTCCCGGCGACCCGACCATCGGCCCCATCCCGAACTCGGCGGACATGGTCACGGGAGGCTACCGGCACTGGTTCGATCGGAAGACGACCGTGTACCTCGTCTACGCCCGGATGATGAACGGCGACGGCGCGCATTATGCGCTCGGACCCAGCGGGCACGGCGTCACCTGGGACTGCAAGGACGGCAGCGGGCCCGCCACGGCGGGCGTCGCCCCCGGCATCGGGCTGATCGGGAACGGCACCCAGTGCTTCACCGGGACCAACATCCAGGCGTTCTCCGCCGGGATGACCTACGACTTCTGAGCTCGGTGGACGGAAGCACCGGCCGAGTCTGCGCGGGGCTGGTGCGCCGCATTTCAAGCCTTGACAGACCATTCGACGCCCGGGATATCGTGCCGGCGGTCTTGTCCCCACCCACCCAGGGCCAGGATCTCGAGATGGGGGACGAAGACTTCCCTGGAAACGACCGTTTCCGGCTGCTCGCGAAGCTCGGCGCGGGCAGCATGGGAGTGGTCTACCGCGCCTACGATCACCGGCAGGGCCGCGACGTCGCGCTCAAGACGCTGCACCGGTTCGGAGCCACCTCGCTGTACCGCTTCAAACGGGAGTTCCGCGCGCTCGCTGACGTCGCCCATCCGAACCTCGTCTCACTCTACGAGCTTCTCTGGGAACGGAACACGTGGTTCTTCACGATGGAGCTCCTCGACGGCGTGGGTTTCCGCGCGTGGGTTTCGCGAGGCGCGCGGCCCCGGGGCAAGAAAGCGTGGACCTTCGAGGATTCGTCCTCGCCCGGAATCCCGAGCCGCACCGTGACGGCCGCACCCGTCGGCGATCCATCGATCAGCTCGTTGTCCGAGCCGAACCACTTCCCGGTACACCTGCCACACGCAGAGGTCTGCGACCTCGACCGGCTTCGGCCCGCGCTGCGCCAACTGGCCATCGGCGTCGATGCGCTGCACACGGCCGGCTGGTTGCACCGCGACATCAAGCCCTCCAACGTGATGGTCACCCGGAGCGGGCGCGTGGTGCTGGTCGATTTCGGGTTGGTAACGGAACGCACTCTCGATTCGATCCGCTGGACCGGGGACCGTGTGATCGGGACTCCCGCGTACATGTCGCCCGAGCAGGCGGCGCGCGATCCGGTCGGGCCCGCAAGCGACTGGTACAGCGTCGGCGTCCTCTTGTACGAGGCGTTGACCGGACGGCTGCCGTTCGACGGTCCCGTCGGCGAGATCCTCGCGATGAAGCAGCGACTCCGGCCGATCCCGCCGTCCGAGCTGGCATCCGTTCCCGCGGGCCTGGACGAGCTTTGCATGGCCTTGCTTCGGACACGTCCTGAGGACCGCCTGGAGGGCGCCGACGTGCTGGCGGCGCTCGGCGCGAGCGCGTCGCCGCGCTCCGCCGCGGACCCGGCCGTGAGGCGACCGCCGCTCTTCGTCGGTCGGAGCGCCGAGCTCGAAGCGCTGGCCGCGGCCCATGCCGCGGCCCGGGCAGGCGCGCCGGTGACGGTGCATGTCCATGGCGGGTCGGGCATGGGCAAGACGGCATTGATCGAGCGATTCCTCGAGCGCGTGCGGGCGGATCCAGCGACGACGGTCTTCGCCGGGCGCTGCTACGAGCGCGAGTCGGTGCCCTACAAAGCGCTGGACAGCGTCATCGATGCCCTTTCCCACCACCTCCGCCGCCTCGGACGCGACGCCGCCGCCCTGCTGCCGCGAGACGTCCGCCCGCTGGTCCGACTCTTCCCCGTTCTCAACCAGGCCAAGGCAGTCGACACCGCGCCGCTGCCCGCGATCGAGATCCGCGACGCGCAGGAGACCCGGAGGCGTGCTTTCTCCGGCCTGAAGGAGCTTCTCGCGCGCATCGCGGATCGCGGTCCCGTCGTGCTCTGGATCGACGACTTGCACTGGGGCGACGTCGACAGCGCCGCGCTTCTCGCGGAGCTGGTGCGTCCACCGGAAGCACCCGCGATGCTGCTGGTCCTCGGCTATCGCACCGAGGACGGCGCGCGGAGCGCCTGTGTCCAGCTGATGCAGGGCGCCGTGCCGCCGTCAAGGGCCGACATCCGCGAGATTCGCGTCGGTCCGCTTCTCACCGGAGAGGCGCAGAGCCTGGCGCGCGCGCTGCTCCCGCCGCCAGACGCCGCGCTCGCAAGCCGGATCGCGCGGGAAGCGGATGGCAATCCGCTCTTCGTCGCCGAGCTGGCGCGCCACCCGAGCCCCGACCGCGTCACGCTGGAGGAGATGCTGCTCGCCCGCGTCGCGCAGCTTCCCCCGACCGCGCGACGCCTGCTCGAAGTGATCGCGGTCGCCGGCAAGCCGATCGAGGCCGCCTCCGCGCTCGAAGCGATCTCCCGGCCCGGCGATGGACTGGTCGCGCTGTCGATGCTGCGCGCCGCTCGTCTGGTGCGCGCCGGTAGCTCGGGTGAGCAGATCGAAACGTACCACGACCGGGTCCGCGAGACGGTGACGGCGGACATCGATGCCGGGCATCTTCGCGACTGCCATGCCGCTCTCGCGCGGGTGCTCGAGGCCCGAGGCGGCGCCGATCCCGAGGTGCTCGCGGTCCATCTGCACGGTGCAGGGCAGACGGCGCGCGCCGGCGCCTATGCGGCGGCCGCCGCCCGCGCCGCGACCGACGCGCTCGCCTTCGATCGCGCCGCGCGCCTCTACCGGCTCGCGCTCGAGCTGATTCCCGCGGACGACTCCTCGCGCCCGCCGCTCCACGTCGCGCTCGCCACGGCCATCGCCAACGCCGGTCGGGGAGCCGAGGCCGCCGCGGAGTTCCTCGCCGCCGCGGAGCAAGCTGGTCCCGTCGAGGCGGTCGATCTACGGAGGCGCGCCGCGGAGCAATACCTGACCAGCGGCCACGTCTCGCAGGGCATCGCCACCCTGCGAGCAGTGCTCGAAGGCATGGACATGCGCATGGCCGCCACGCCGCGGGGCGCGCTGACTCGCCTGTTGTTCGGACGGGCGCGGATCCGGCTCCGGGGGCTCTCCTTCCGTGAGCGCGATCCGCGCGCGATCGACCCCGCGGAGCTCGTCCGGATCGATGCGTGCCGATCCGCTGCCATCGGCCTGAGCATGATCGATACCATCCAGGGGGCGGACTTCCAGGCTCGCCACACCCTGCTGGCGCTCCGGGCAGGCGAACCGGGGCGGATTGCCACGGCCTTGACCCTGGAAGCGGGGCACGTCGCCTCGATCGGCGGCACGATCGGCCAGCGCAGAGGCGATCGGATCATGCGCAGGGCGGAGGCGCTGGCGCGGCGGATCGACCAGCCGTACGCGTTGGCGTTCGCGGAGCTCATCCGCGGGGTCGGTGACTTCCTCAACGGACGCTTCCGGCCCGCCGTCGACCGCGCGGAACGCGCCGCGGCCCTGTTCCACGATCGCTGCGCCGGCACCACCTGGGAGTGCGACACGGCGGCCTGGTTCGCGGTGACCGCGCGCTTCTACCTGGGTCGGTACGGCGAGCTGGCGCGGCAGCTGACGCGGCTCCTCGACGACGCCCACGTCCGGGGCGACTTGTACGCGAGCACGCTGTTCAGCACGCTGCTCGCGCAGAGCGTCTTCATCGGCAACGACGAGCTGGAGCGCGCACGCGAGACGCTCGATCGGGCGCGCCGGCAATGGCCCGCCGAAGGGTTCCACATCCAGCACTACTGGCTTCTGCTCGGCGACGCGTTCGTCGACATCTACCGGGGAGAGGGACGCCGCGCCTGGGATCGCGTTCGTGCGAGCTGGCCGGCATTCGTCGGCTCGCAGCTCCCCCGCATCGCGATGGTGCATGCGCAGATGTTGCACCTGCGCGGCGCGAGCGCGCTCGCCGCGGCGACGGACTCGGCGAATGCGCGGGAGCGCTCGGAGCTCCTCGAAGTCGCCGAGCGCGCCGCCGGAGATCTGGTGCGGGGCCGGATCGTGCTGATGCATCCGATGGGACTGCTGCTCAGGGCCGGCACCGCCGCCGTCCGCGGGAAGAGGGAGCGCGCCACGCCGCTCCTGGAACGGGCGGCCCAAGGATTCGACGCGGCGGAGATGGCCCTCTACGGCGCCGCAGCGCGGCGGCATCAAGCCCGGCTCACCGGAGGCGAGACTGGCCGGGCCCGCGTGCGCGCCGCGGACGAGATCATGGCGGCGGAGGGGATCTGCGATCCGGAGCGGATGACGGCGATGCTGGCGCCGGGCTTCGGCCCGCGCGCAGGTTAGGCTTCACTCGTCAGTAGATGGCCAGCAGGCGCACGCGGGAGTGCGCCAGCTTCTGGAGCGGGTGCCAGCAGTCCCTCGGGATGAAATCGTCGAGCGCGCAGCCCGCGATCGGCAGCGGCGGGATCTGGGAGAACTCGGTCTCGAAGGCCCAGAGGGTCGCGAGCCCTTGCCGCGGAGGCCCGAGTTGGAGCTGTCCGAGCGAGCGCGCCTGCCGCAGCACCAACCGGTCGTAAGCGGCGTTTCCGCTCGTTCCGAGCAGCTCGATCGCGAACAGCGAGCCGTCCTCGCGCTGGCTGATACGCACCGAAGCGACCAGCCTGTAGTGCCAGATCTGGCCGGAGGCGGTGGCGGATGCGCTCAGCATGCCGAGGTGGAGCATTCTTCCGAGGCTCACGCTTCCGAGCCCCCGATCCTCGTTGGCGAGCTCGAGGAACTCCGTCGTGAGAGGCTTGCGCGCGCCCGGCGCGTCGGACAGCCCGGCGAAGGGGTTGCCCGATCTGCCGTACGCGGCGGCCTGCTTCTTCCAGGTCTCGACGAGAGCGCCCAAGGTCGAGCTTGGCGTCTTCCGAGGACCTTGTTCCAGCACGTCCCATCCGGGTTCGAACCCGCGATGGAGCGCATCCTCGACCACCTGCCAGTAGTCGTCGCGGGTCTGCGCGCGTTCCTTCGCCTTGACGTCCGAGACCCAGCCCTCGATCCGGCGCTGCACGGCCGTCTTTTCTTCAGCAAGCTTCTCGTCTCGCGACTTCTCGCGGACGGGACCTGGGAGGACATCCGCTTGCTGTCCGGTGCCGGGGCTCAGGGCGTCCTCAGGACGATCGAGCCGCAGCGACGCGCCACCGCCGGGACGGTCGATGCCCTCGGCGACGCGCCAGCCGTGCGACCAGCGCTCCGACTCCGGCGCATCCTCCTCTCCGGAGATCGGCGCCTCGGCAGGGGTCGCACCCCGGCTGGCGGGCGCGGCAGGCTTGTACGAGGCCACGGGCTTGGGCGCGGCTTTGTCTTCGCGCGCTGGCGGTCCGCCGTCCCTGGATATCTTGCGCAGCTCCACGCGAAGCCGCTTCGACGCGTGGGGCGCGACGTCCTTCGCGCGGGGCAGAAGCATCAGCGCGAGCAGCAACAAGGCGTGGAATGCGAGGGCTCCGGCTAACGCCGCCCGGAGCCGCTGGTTCCTGCGGTCCATCGATTACTGGTTGACCGTGGGCTTGCCGTCCGGCCCGAGGTTGGTTCCCTTGCAGGCGCAGACTTCGCAGCCGCGCTGCTTGTCGAGAGCGCAGGTCTGCGCCCCGAGGCAGCGCTGCCCGCGGTATTCAGGACAGATGGTGCGGTCGTCCTTGCCGTGCGCGCAAGCGCAGAGCAGCAAGGCGGCGGCGAGCAAGGCGCGCATCCGAGCACCCCCTCCCGGCAGGTTATGGCGGGAAGACCCGAGGCACAATCTCCCAGCTTCGGAGCGCCGCTCGAATCGTTCGCTTACATCTGCTCTACGGCAGCCCGGATTCGCTGTAGCGCCTCGGTGAGCACCTCCGGCGCGCTGACGTAGGAGATGCGGAGGTGCCCGTCGCCGACCGGGCCGAAGGCGGTGCCCGAGAGCGTCGCCACCCCGTGCTCCTCGAGGAGGCGGGACGCGAGGTCGTTCGCGGAGACCGGCACCCCGCGCACGTCCGGGAACGCATAGAACGCGCCGCGCGGCATGGCGCAGCGGACGCCCGGGATCTTGCCCAGCGCGGAGACGACCAGGTCCCGTCTGCGGCGGAACTCCGCGACCATGCGGTCCACCGCGTCCTGCGGGCCGCGCAACGCCGCCACGCCGGCCAGCTGCACGAAGGCGGCGGTGCAGGAGTTCGAGTTGATGACCAGTCTCGTCAGCGGCTCGGCCAGGCGGCGGGGGACCACGCCGAAACCGAGGCGCCAGCCGGTCATTGCGTACGCCTTGGAGAAGCCGTCGGAGAGGATGACGCGCTCGCGCATGCCCGGCAGCGCGGCGATGGAGTGGTGCGGCTCCTCGTAGGAGATGCGGGCGTAGATCTCGTCCGAGATCACCCAGAGGTCGTGCCGCTCGGCGAGCGCCGCGATGCGCTCCAGATCGCGCGGCGTGGTCGCCCCGCCGGTCGGATTCGCCGGACTGTTGAAGATGAGCATGCGCGTCCGCGGTGTGACCAGGCGCTCCGCGGCATCCACGTCGAACGAGAAGCCGCTTTCCTCGCGCACGGGAACCGGCACCACCCGCGCGCCGGCGAAGCGCACCACGGACTCGTAGATGGGAAAGCCCGGATCCGGCACCAGCACCTCGTCGCCGGGGCCGACGGTCGCCAGGAGGGCAAGGAACAGGATGGGCTTGGCGCCGGGCGTCACCACCACCTCGTCGGGGGTCGACCGCACGCCTCGCTCTTCGAGCATGCGCTCGCAGATCGCCTCGCGCAGCGCCGGTAGCCCGGGCGGGGGGCCGTACTTGGTGTGGCCGTCGCGCAGCGCGCGGACGCCGGCTTCGACCACGTGCGGCGGAGTCGGGAAGTCGGGCTCGCCGATCTCGAGGTGCAGCACGCGGCGCCCTTGCGCCTCGATGGCGCGGGCGCGGGCGAGCACGTCGAACGCCGTTTCGGTGCCCAGGTCGGCCATCCGGGATGCCAGGTCGCGCATGGCCGCAGTGTACCGCGCTCCCTCTTACTGCGAACGTCGTACCCCTGCTAGAGTACGCCGCCGCTGTATCTGCCGCGCCTGGCGACCCCGCCCCGAGGAACAAAGATGGCGCTGCTCGAGATCGCCCATCTCTCGCTCCGCTTCGGCGGCGTGTCCGCGCTGAACGACGTCAGCTTCTCGGTCGAGCCCGGCGCGCTGTCGGCGATCATCGGCCCCAACGGCGCGGGCAAGACGAGCCTGCTCAACTGCATCAGCGGCGTCTACCGGCCGCAGAAGGGCACCGTCCGATTCGACGGCGCCGACGTGACCCACCTGCGGCCCGCCGCACGCACCCGGCTGGGCATCGCGCGCACCTTCCAGAACATCGCGCTGTTCAAGGGGATGACGGTGCTCGACAACCTGCTCATCGGCCGGCACTGCCACCAGAAGACCGGCGTGCTGGGCGGCGGCCTCTACTACGGGCTCGGCGAGCGCGAGGAAATCCGGGACCGGGCGCGGATCGAGGAGATCATCGACTTCCTCGAGATCGAGCCGGTGCGCAAGCAGGTGGTGCACACGCTCGCATACGGGTTGCAGAAGCGTGTCGAGCTGGCGCGCGCGCTCGCGCTCGAGCCGCGGCTGCTGCTCCTCGACGAGCCGATGGCTGGCATGAACGCCGAGGAGAAGGAGGACATGGCCCGCTTCATCCTCGACATCAACGAGGAGCGCGGAACCACCATCGTCATGATCGAGCACGACATGGGGGTGGTGATGGACCTCTCCCACCGGGTGGTGGTGCTCAACTTCGGCCAGAAGATCGCCGACGGAACTCCCGAGGAGGTGCAGCGAAGCCGCGAGGTCCAGCTCGCCTACCTCGGTGGGGAGGCCGCCGCGTGAGCCACGCGCTCGGCGGAGCCGATACGTTCCCCAAGCTGCTGGGGCGCAACGCCGAGCGGCTGGGCGGACGCGCCGCGCTGCGCGAGAAGGACCTCGGCATCTGGCGCGAGACGAGCTGGCGCGCCTACCAGGACCGCGTGCGCGATTTCTCGCTGGGCCTCGTGTCGCTGGGGCTCGCGCGCGGCGGCAAGGTGGCCGTCATCGGCGACAACCGGCCCGAGTGGGTGATCGCGGAGCTGGCCGCGCAGGCCGCGGGCGGCGCCTCGGTCGGCATCTACCAGGACTCGAACCTGACCGAAGTGGGGTTCGTCATCGATCACTCCGACGCGCGGTTCGTCGTCGCCGAGGACCAGGAGCAGGTCGACAAGATCCTGGGAATGATCGACCAGCTGCCCAAGGTGACGTACGTCATCTATTCCGACCCGCGGGGGCTGAGGCGGTACCGGCACGACAAGCTCCTCTCCTTCGGCGACGTCGAGGAGCGCGGGCGCGCGCTCGCCAAGGAGAAGCCGCATCTCTACCAGGAGAACGTGGCGCAGGGCCGCGGCGGCGACCTGGCGATGATCTGCTACACCTCGGGCACCACCGGGCAGCCGAAGGGAGCGATGCTCTCGTTCCACAACCTGCTCACCATGGCGCTCAGCCTGCACCAGGTGGACCCGCGCAAGCCGACGGACGAGTTCGTCTCCTTCCTCCCGCTCGCCTGGATCGGCGAGCAGATGATGTCCGTGGCCACCGCCCTGGCCATCGGCTTCACCATCAACTTCCCCGAGGAGCCCGAGACCGCGCTGCACGACATCCGCGAGGTCGGCCCGCACGTGCTGTTCGCGCCGCCGCGGATCTGGGAGGGGCTGAACTCGACCGTGCAGGTGAAGATCATGGACACGACGCCGCTCAAGCGCTTCCTGTACGAGCGCCTGATGCCGGTGGGCTACAAGGTGGCGGACCTGCGGCTGAAGCACGGCCGCGTGCCGCTCCTCTGGCGCGGCCTGTACTTCCTCGCCGATCTGCTCCTGTTCCGCGCGCTCAAGGACCGGCTGGGTCTCTTGCGCCTGCGCAGCGGCACCACCGGCGGTGCCGCACTGGGCCCCGACGTGTTCCGCTTCTTCCACGCGATGGGCGTGCGGCTCAAGCAGATCTACGGGCAGACGGAGATCAGCGGGATCTCCTGCATCCACCCGGACGACGCCATCAAGTTCCACACCGTGGGAAAGCCCATCCCGGGGACCGAGGTACGCATCAGCGAGGGAGGCGAGATCCTCTCGCGGAGCCCGTCGGTGTTCCTCGGTTACTACAAGAACGACGAGGCGACGCGCGAGACGCTGACCGGCGGCTGGCTCCACTCGGGCGACGCGGGCTACCTGGAAGACGACGGCCAGCTGGTCGTGATCGACCGCCTCAAGGACGTCCTCCGGCTCGCCGACGGGACGCAGTTCTCGCCCCAGTACATCGAGAACCGGCTCAAGTTCTCGCCCTACGTGAAGGAAGCCGTGGTCATGGGCCAGGACCGTCCCTACCTGACGGCGCTCCTCTGCATCGACTCGGCGGTGGTGGGGAAGTGGGCCGAGAAGCAGAAGATCTCGCACACCACCTACACCGATCTCTCGGCCAAGCCGCAGGTCTACGACCTGTTGCAGAAGGAGATCGACCGGGTCAACGAGACGCTGCCGAGCGCCGCGCGCATCCGCAAGTTCGTGCTGCTCTACAAGGAGCTGGACGCCGACGACGAGGAGCTGACCCGCACCCGCAAGGTGCGGCGCGCCTTCGTGGAGGAGCGCTACCGCGGGATCATCGCGGCGCTCTACGGCGATCAGGAGCGCATCGCCATCGACACCACCATCCGCTTCCAGGACGGGAAGACCGCGCGCATCCAGGCCAACCTCTCGGTGCGACGGCTCGCGGCGGGAGGAGCGTGATGGAGTTCTTCCTCCAGCTCCTCTTGAACGGCCTGGTGGTCGGCAGCATCTACTCGCTGGTGGCGCTCGGCTTCGTCATCATCTTCAAGTCGAGCGGGATCCTGAACTTCGCGCAGGGCGAGTTCCTGCTGCTCGGCGCGTACGTCTTCCTCGCCGTCGCCAGCGCGCATGCGCCGATCGGCGCCGCGCTGCTGCTCACCTTCGCCTTTTCGGCCGTCCTGGGAATCGTGCTGGAGCGCCTCGTGCTGCGGCCGCTCATCGGCGAGCCGATCATCTCCGTGATCATGGTGACGCTCGGCCTCTCGAGCGTGCTCCGCGCCATCGTGCAGGGCATCTGGGGGACGGATACCCGCCCGTTGCCATCGGTCTTCTCGCTCGACCCGATCCAGCTGGGGCCGCTGCCGATCGCGCGCGGATACCTGTACAGCGCAGGATGCGTGGCGGTCCTGCTGGTAGTGCTCACGCTGTTCTTCAAGTACGCGCGCCCTGGCATTGCCATGCGCGCCACCGCCGACTCGCAACAGGTGGCGCTCTCGATGGGCATCTCGGTGCGTCGCATCTTTGCGCTCTCCTGGAGCATCGCGGCGGTGGTTTCGGCGGTCGGCGGCATCCTGCTCGCCACGATGCGCGGCGGCGTAGACGGGTCATTGGCGGTCCTCGGCCTGAAGGTGCTGCCGGCGGTGATCGTGGGCGGCCTGGACAGCATCGGAGGAGCCATCCTCGGCGGCCTCCTCATCGGCGTTCTGGAGAACCTCTCCGGCGGCTATCTCGACCCCGTCTTCGGCGGCGGGGTGAAGGAAGTCGCCCCGTTCGTGGCGCTGGTGCTCATCCTCATGGTCCGGCCCTACGGGCTCTTCGGCAAGGTCCGCATCGAGCGGGTCTGAACATGCGCAGCGGCGAGTTCCACACCACCTATCGCGCGGACATGGCCATCTTCGACACGGCCCGGGCGCGACGCGTGCTCGGCGTCTTCCTGGTGGTGCTCTTCGCCGTGCCGCTCGTCGGCTCGTCGTACTGGCTGGACGTCCTGAACCGCACCGCCATCGCGGTCATCGCCGCCACCGGCCTCAACATCCTCACCGGGTTCACCGGGCAGATCTCGCTCGGGAACGCGGCCTTCCTCGCCATCGGGGCGTATGCGACCGCCTGGCTCGCGTCGCACGGCGTGCCGTTCATCCTCGTCATCCCGGCGGCAGGCATCCTGACGGCGCTCGCGGGCATGGTCTTCGGCGTTCCGTCATTGCGCCTCAAGGGCCTCTACCTGGCCATGGCCACCCTGGCGGCCCATTTCATCGTCGAGTTCATGGTCACGCACTGGGACTCGGTGACCGGCGGCGTGAACGGCACCAGCGTGCCGCCGCCGTCGTTGTTCGGCCTCGCGCTGGGGAGCGATCGCGCCCTGGCCTTCCTGATCCTACCCGCGTGCATCCTGCACCTCTGGTTCGCGAAGAACCTCTTCCGCACGCGCGTCGGGAAAGCGTTCGTCGCCATCCGCGATCAGGACATCTCCGCCGAGGTGATGGGCGTCCAGGTGTTCCGCTTCAAGGTGCTCGCCTTCGGCGTCAGCTCCTTCTACGTGGGGGTCGCCGGGTCGCTGCTCGCCTATCACGCGCGGATCATCAGCCCGGAGAACTTCCCGCTCTCGCTCGCCATCGATCAGCTGGGGATGATCATCATCGGCGGCCTGGGGAGCGTGCTGGGGTCGATCCTGGGAGCGATCTTCCTGACGCTCCTGCCCGAGGTCCTGCGCCTTCTCACCAGCGCGCTTTCGGGGGAATTTCCCGCGCTGGTGCAGCTCTTCGCGCCCCTCAAGCTCGGCGTCTTCGGCATCACCATCGTCCTCTTCCTCATCTTCGAGCCCGACGGGCTGGCGGCCCGCTGGCGGCGCATCCGCAACTACTTCCGGCTGTATCCTTTCTCGTACTGACTCAAGGAGGAGTCCCATGCACTCGATCCGGACGGCGCTCTTCGTTCTCTGCGCGGCCGCGGCGGTGCGGGCCCAGGCGCCCGCGGGCGGCGACATCAAGGTAGGCGGCATCTTCGACCTGACCGGCATCACCTCGGACGTGGGGAAGCCGTTCGCGCAAGGCGTGCGCGACGGCGTTTCGTGGACCAATGAGAACGGCGGGATCAACGGCAAGAAGATCCGCCTCGTCGACGTGGACTACGGGTACAAGATCCCGGAGGCGGTCGCCGCCTACAAGCGCATGGTCGGGGACGACAAGGTGGTCATGATCAACGGGTGGGGCACGGGCGACACCGAGGGGCTCAAGGCGCAGGTGAACCAGGACAAGATCCCGTACCTGTCAGCATCGTTCTCGGGGCACCTCACCGATCCGTCGAAGACCCCGTACAACTTCTTCGTCGCGCCCAGCTACTCGGACCAGCTGCGCGCCTGGCTGCACTGGGTGAAGGACGACTGGAAGGACAAGTCGCGCAACGCGAAGGTGGCCTTCTTCTATGGGGACAATGCCTACGGCAAGGCCCCCATCGAAGCGGGCCGCCGCTACTGCAAGGAGATCGGCATCGACCTCGTCGACGAGGAGATCGTCCCTGGCGCATTCCAGGACGCGACCAGCCAGCTCCTCAACATGAAGCAGAAGGGCGCCGACTACGCGTACATCAACGTGACGACCACCGGAGTGTCGACCATCTTGAGGGACGCGAAGAAGCTCGGGCTCGCCACCAAGTTCGGGTCCAACCCGTACGGATTCAGCGAGGCGCTGCCGCAGGTGGCGAAGGAGGCGGCGGAGGGCGTGACCGGCGTGGTGCCGCACGTCCCGTGGGGCGAGAAGGTGCCCGGGATGAAGCGCCTGATGGACTTCCACCAGAAGAACCATCCGGCCGACACGCACGATGCGCTGTACGTGCGGGGCTGGACCTACGTGCTCGTCTGGACGGAAGCGCTCAAGCGCGCGGACAAGGCCAAGGCGCTCACCGGCGAGGGCGTCAAGGCGGCGTTGGAGACCTTGAAGAACTTCGATCTCGGCGGCCTCACGGAGCCGGTGACGTACACGGCGACCGACCACCGGCCTTCGACGAAGACCCCCATCTACCAGGTGAAGGGCGGCAAGCTGGTGAAGGTCGCCGAGTACGACATGCCCCGCAAGCCGGAGTGGCTGGGTCTGTAGAGGGCGCGCGATGCTCCGGCTCGGCAACGTCGAGGTCGTCTACGACGACGTCATCCTGGTGCTGAAGGGCCTCTCCCTCGAGGTGCCCGACGGGAAGATCGTCGCGCTCCTCGGCTCCAACGGCGCGGGCAAGAGCACCACGCTCAAGGCAATCTCGGGGCTCTTGCACGCCGAGGAGGGGGAGGTCACCGACGGCGCCATCGAGCTGGGCGGGGAGCGCATCGAGGCGCTCCCGCCGGAGCAGATCGTGCGGCGCGGGATCTTCCAGGTGATGGAGGGCCGCCGCGTGTTCGAGGACCTGACCGTGGACGAGAACCTGACCATGGGCGGGTACACGCGGGGCGACCGCGCCGGGCTCAAGCGGGACCGGGACCTGTGCTTCGACTACTTTCCGCGGCTGCGCGAGCGGCGCAGGCAGATCGCGGGCTATCTCTCCGGCGGCGAGCAGCAGATGCTGGCGATCAGCCGCGCCTTGATGGCGCGGCCGCGGCTGATCCTGCTCGACGAGCCGTCGCTCGGCCTCGCGCCGCTCCTGGTCCTAGAGATCTTCCGCATCATCGCTAAGATCAACGCCGAGGAGAAGACCACCATGCTCCTGGTCGAGCAGAACGCCAACGTGGCGCTCTCCATCGCCCACTTCGGGTACATCATGGAGAACGGCCGCATCGTGCTCGACGGCGATCCCGAGAAGCTGCGCAGCAACGAAGACGTGCGCGAGTTCTACCTTGGCAGCGGCGAGGCGAAGAAAAGCTACAAGGCAGTCAAGTCCTACCGGCGCAGGAAGCGCTGGTTGTCCTGATTGCACCGGGTTGACGCGCTGCGGCCCGCCCCGGGGCGGATAATCGTGCACTCACCGGGGTGGCGCGAAATGATCAATGATGCGCTTGCGGCCTGCCTCCTTCCAGCGGCGGCGTTGCGAACAGGAGCATGTCATGCGCGCGAGCTCGATCCTCGACCCGGCGCTGGAGCAGCAGGATCCGATCGCCCGCCGCGCCTACCTCGGAACGCGGCTGCGCGAGACGGTCGCGTGGGCGCATTCGCGGTCGCCGCACGTCCGGCGGGTGTTCGACAAGGCGGGCATCGGCCCGCGAGACGTGGCCTCGCTCGACGATCTCACGAAGATTCCGATCACGCGCAAGGACGACGTCCCCGCGATGCAGGCCGCCGAACCGGCCTTCGGTGGCCTCCTCGCGGTCGAGCCCGCCCGGCTGCAGCGCATCTTCGCCTCGCCCGGACCGATCCTCGATCCGCAAGGAGAAGGCGACGACTTCTGGCGCTTCCGGATGGCGCTCGCCGCTGCGGGCTTCCGCCGCGGCGACATCGCGATCAACTCGGCCTCATACCACCTGACGCCGCTCGGGTTCATGCTCGACAACGCGGCGCGCAGCCTCGGGTGCGTCGTCGTTCCCGCGGGCGTCGGGCAGACCGACGTGCAGGTCCGCGTCGCATCGGCGCTGCGGGCG
>Ga0066710_100001606_pt1 | contig 17172 bp, 8 predicted proteins | sample GraSoiAngelo_159_FD_79666 | JGI IMG/M metagenome (GOLD analysis project Ga0066710, IMG submission 79666) | Grasslands soil microbial communities from the Angelo Coastal Reserve, California, USA - 14_1009_16_40cm | ecosystem: Environmental > Terrestrial > Soil > Grasslands | place: USA... | reverse complement strand
TCTGCGCGTTTTTTGACTTAAGCTGTTGAGCGATCCACCAGGACATGAAAATTAGAGCGCCACTCGGCAACCATAGGGGGTTCCATTAGCCAAATGCATGCCGCGTGCCGCTTCGTTCGCGGCATTAAGAAATTGTCTTTCGCCGCGGAAAACCGGCGTCCGCTTTTGGGACAGTCTGTCCTGAGACTTTGAAGTGGTGCGCGCGGCGGGAGTTGAACCCACAACCTGCGGCTTCGGAGGCCGTCACTCTATCCAGTTGAGCTACGCGCGCACATTCGCAGGCCGTTCAGTGTATCGGGAAAATCAGCGCACGCAAGACTCGCCGTCGAGTTTGAGCCGAGCTAGCGTCACGCCCATGAAATATTGGATGCTGATTTTCTGGCTGCTGGCGGGATCGGTCGGAGCGGCAATTAAGGATACGCCTTTTCTTCAAGACGTTTCGGTGAAGTTTCGCACCGCGCCGGCGCTGACCAATGCCGCATTTCTTCGGCTGGAAATTGATCGCGATGGCGTGCCCTATGTGCTGACTGATCGTGGTGTGGCCCGCACGTTCAATGACACGTTGGCGCTTGACCACAGCTTCCGTCCACTTGCGAACCTGATCGCGCGCGACATCGCCCTCGATCGCGGTGCGCTCTATTATTTGTTCGAGGATCGCTGGCTCTCAAATGGCGATAGCGGCAAGCCGCTGGGTCATTTGCCGAAGGGCGTGTTTACGTCGATTGCGGTAGCGGACGACGGAACCGTGTTGCTCGCCGGTCGCGGCAAGTTGGCGCTGGCGACAGGCGACAAGCTCACTGAATTACCTGCACCGTCCCAGCCGCTACTGCGCCTGTATGCGCGCGGTAATCAATTCTTCGCACTGACCGACGACGCGGTGTATCGGATCACGAATGGCATACTCCGCGAGCTTCATCGAGGCACAGGCTTAACTTCCCTAGCGTTTCGGGGCGATGAGCTGCTCGTCGGCACCCACAATGGATATTACGGCCTGAATCTGAAAAATGGCGCCGCCACAACAGAACGCCAGACCCGGCTGCCGGTCACCGACATCACCTCTCTCGCCGTGGTGTCTGATGGCGTCTGGGCTGGCACAACCCGCGGCGTTTTCTTTCAGCGTCATGCGCCGACGAAGCGCGGCGCATCCTCACTGCCGGATGGCCCCGGCGGGATGCGCTACTACGCTTCGAAGCGTTGGCTGATTGACGATGCGGTCGTGGATTTGAAAGTCGATCGAGATGGGAATGTGCTGGTGCTCACGCGAACCGGTTTGAACAAGATCGAATTCCGCCCAATGACTCTTGCCGAAAAGGCCGCGTCGCTCGACCGCAAGATACGTTCGCGCCACATCCGGTTCGGCCTTTCGGGGGAGCGTCGCCTGCCCGCGGCGGGTGATATTTCCAGCAGCGAAATTATCGACACCGATAACGACGGCGGCTGGAGTTCGTATTACCTCGCCAGCCAGGGCTTTCGTTACGCCGCCACCGGTAGTGCGCACGCCCGGTCCAATGCATGGGAGATTTTCGCCGCTTTGGAACGTTTGCGCACGCTTCCAAATCGCGACGGCTTTTTCGCACGGACGATCGAGCGCGCCGGCTTCCGTTATTCCGATCCGGACCGCTGGCGCGAGCTGCCGGGCGGCGACTGGGAATGGAAAGGACACACCAGCAGCGACGAATTTACGTCGCACACGTTCGCGCATGCCGTTATGTGGGAGCTCGTCGCGAAGACCGCGGCTGAACGCGAACGCATTGCCACTAATTACATTCTGATCATCGATCACATCATTCGCCACAACTGGTATTTGATCGACGTGGACGGCAAGCCCACCCTTTGGGGGCGTTGGAACCCCAAATATGTCAACCATTACCCGCACACCATTGGCGACCGGCGGCTGAACAGCGCCGAGATTATCGCTGGCTTGCAACTCGCATTCAAAATGACCGCCAACAAACTTTATCGCGAGAAGGCGTATCAGTTGTTCGACCAGCACGGCTATCTGACGAACATCCTCAGTTCGATGAAGTTGATCGCGCCGACGCCCGGATACATTCACTTTGGCGAAGACATGGGCAATGAGTGGAACCACTCGGATGACGAACTCGCGTTCGTCAATTACTGGGTGCTCTACCGTTTTGCCTTCACCCGTGATTTGCGCGCCAAGTACGCTGGCGCGATCCGGGACCATTGGGAGTTTGAACGTCCGGAACAGTTTCCCATCTGGAACTTCATCTATTCCGCCTGCGGCGGGGGACATGATTGCGATTCCGAAGCCGCCGTCTGGACCCTGCGCGGCACGCCGCTTGACACCATCACCTGGCGCGTCCAGAACTCCCACCGGAAGGACATCACGCCGCTGGCCAAGAATTTCTACCGCCGGGAACTCAAAGAACTCCTCCCGCCCGGCGAACGCCCCGTCACACGCTTGAACACCCAGCCCTTCATTCTCGACGGCGGGGACGGCGGCCACATCGAACTCCCTGGCGACGAATTCCTTTTCGGCTATTGGCTTGGGCGGTATTTGGGATTGATCAAGTAGCAATGTGCGAAGCACTTGACCCGATGGCGCGGAGCAAACGGAGCGCACCGCTACAACGTGAGGATGATGAGAAGAAAACAGGCCAGGGTGAATAGTCCGCAGGCCGCACGAAGGCGGTTGGCCTGCATGATTACCCATTGTGCCTGTTGCTCGTGCTGCAATTCATTGGGAGCGAGTTTTTTTGCGTAAAAGTAAAGGGCGATGGTCACTGCGACCGCGGCCACCCGAGTGAGGTGCCACCAATCGGTTCTATGCACGGGCAAGATATAGGAGAAGATCGCCCGGTCTTGAGCAGTAGCCAGGGTCTCTTGTGCACGATACGAGATTGCGAGAGGGCTGAGCATCACCAAAATCAGAGCGCCCGCATACCAGCGTCGCACGCGCTCAAGTGGAAAGCTGAGGATGCCCTTCACCGTTATGGGCATGCGGCTGACCCATATTAACGGGAAATAGATGAGCGAGGTCGATTTAAGAAACAGCCTATATAAGACTGCCGGTGCATATATGGAGAGGAGGCTCAACTTCTGAGATAAACCGCTTCCTGTGCCTGAGGTGATCTGACGACGAACTTCCCCGTACCTGAGATTTCGCACGCTGGCGGGAGCGTCCTCAGGGGCGGTCTCCACGCCGGGCAGGAATTCAGGAGGGTGCCTGCAGTCGGTCGATAGCGCGATGCGAACCCAATTGCCAGGAATCGCGAGGAACGTATCGCGCGGGGACGAAATCAGTGTTGAAACGGTCGCGATGCATTTAATTATGGTGATCAAAAATGAAAACAACGGGAGCCATACAAGAAAGAACGTGAGCAGTCGCAGGAAAGCAGGTAATCGCTGATACAATCTCTGGAAGAACGAAAGCAGTCTCATCAATCTCGGGAAGGAAGAGTCGAACATGCTGAAAGCCTTCGCGGTGGATGATTCGGTTCGAAGAAGAAGGAATGGAGCGAGTAGCGCACCAACCACGATGTGAACACTCCTGTCGAACAGCTTGACCAAAAGCACGGACAGGGAGATCGCCAACACCGTTTCCAGGATGGCCAGAAACGTGATTTCACCGGTCGCCGCCGATTCTGGTGTAGAACAAAACCGCATGGCGAAGGGTTTTAAGCTTGGGGCGTGCCAAGCGAGAATTTATTGGACTATAACGATAAAGCTGACTTTCGGGTTTGCTCCTGTTTTTTAGAGGAGTGTCAGAAAGTTAGCCGCAGACTTACCTCTGCAGCTACGGGATTTAGGTTTCCCAGTCGGTCCAGGTGATCAGGTTTGCCAGCGGGGGACTGCCGTCGTGACGCCAGGTGAGCGGCGGGTTTTGCATGCGGCCGATGGGACAGATACGTGTCGCGCCCCAGCGGGCGAGTTGAAGGGCGAGGTCTTCGGCTTTCGCGCGCGGGGCGGCGAGGCCGACGGTGGAGACCTTGCCTTTGACGCTCGCGGCGCTGTGCAGGGCGTCGGCGAGGTCGCGGACGGGTTTGACGAAGACGAAGCGGTTAAGGCAGGAGAGTTGGAATTGGGCGTCCTGCTCGAAGACAACAGTCCAGGCGGTGGAGTCGGCGCTTTGCCAGAGTTGGGTTTCGGCTGAAGCGGCGGCGCGGACCTGGTAAAAGCCGCGCTTGGCGGCGATCTGCGCACCTTCTTCGACGGAGATTGCACCACGGGGTTCTGTGCTTTCGGCTTTCTGGAGTTCTTCGCTGAGGAAGGCGGCGAATTGTTCGGGCGTGACGCTGCCGCTCATTTCCAAATAAATTACATGCGGTGACAGGCAGCCGAGCTGGTTCCAGGCGATCACGTCGAGGGCGGCTTTGGCGGCGAGGTCGCGAGCGCCGTGGCGGGTGAGCATTTCGTGAGCGATGTAAGCGAAGCTGACGCGATGGCCGTAGCCCAGGAAGCGGACATGGGCGGGCAAGCGGCCGCGGATCTGTTGGACGGTTTCGTTAGTGCCAGTGGCGGTGAGGCAGTCGGCGGCTTCGAAGAGGGACTTTTCGAGATCGGCGCGGACGCCGGGCCATTCGGCGATTTCGATGCAGGAGCCGAGCTTGGGATCGCGGTGATAGATCGAATGGGCAAAGAGGCGCACGAGCTGGGAAGTGCCGGAGGCGCATTTAATGAATTGCGCGGAGCGGACGAGGATACCAAGGACAATGCTCATGAATGCGGGTGCGGGAACGTTGCCAGCGGTAATGTGGGCGAGCAGTTCGGGGCCGCGGGCGATGGAGCGAGCTGTGGAACCGATCATTTGGTCGAGGCGCAAGGGGTGACCGAGTTCCTGTTCGAGGAGGCTTTCGAAACCTTCGCGATTGAGCTGAGAGAAGAAGGCGTCGAGGCCGCGCGCGAGCGTGGCGGTGGAGAAGCGGGTGAGCGCCGGGGCCTGAGCGAGGGCTTGCTGGCGGAATGGAAAGTCGGGCACGAGCCAGTCTTCAGCGAGGCCGGAGAGGAGTTGAATCAGGCTGGCGGTGTTTCGGTCAACCAGGAAGCGGGCCCGATTGGATTTTAGATTGCGGCAGGCTTCGGCGACCATCTCGGGTGTGAGCACGGCTTCGCGCGGCAGGTCGGCGAGGAAATAATCAGGCAGCGGTTCCTTCATAGGCCGAAGCTGAGAGGACGAGGCCTTCACGTTTGCGGATTCGCTGCAAGCACGGAAGGCCGAGAAGTGAGGCCAGCGCGATAAGCGCGAGCAGGCTATAGATCGAGCGGTACCTGCTGACGAGGTTCGCTGCGGGGCCGAGGCTTTCAACCCAGCGGCCCATGATCCAGTGGGCGAGATTACCAAGCAAGCCGCCGATGGTGATGAACAGGCCGAAGACGCGGCCGCGCACGGCGTCGGGGACTGATTCCATAAGAGCCGCTTCGATGATGGGATAATTAGCCATAAAAAAGAAGCCGTAGATCATGAGCGCAGGCGCAAGGAAGCGGCGGGGCAAATGCGGAAAGGCGTAAACGACGATGGCGGCGGTGGTGATGACGAAGGCGGCCCAGCGTTTGCGACCGGAATCGCTTAGCCGGCCAAAGAGCGGATTGCTCAAAAGTGAGGCGATAAAGATTCCGCTGAGCGTCAAACCGGTGGCGCGCAGATCGAGCCCATGGGCCTTTTGCAGGAAAAGGGAGCCGAGGGTCCCCATGCTGTTGCCCACGAAATCCCGCAAGCTGAAGCAAAGGCAAGCGCCGAAGAAGAGGGCCCAGAGCGTGCCAGTCGGAAAAATTTTCTCGGGCACGCGTTCGGGCACATCCGATTTCGAGACCTCATCGACGGCGAGCCAGCCAAACAGAAATGCGGCGACGAGCCCCGCAATGCCGAGCTCGAGCACGGGAGCGCGCCAACCGGCGCTGGCGGCGCGCCAGCCGGCGTAGAGGGGGCCGAGAAAGAAGCCGACGCTTGCGCCCATGCCCACGAGACCCAGAGCATGGCCGGGATTGGTCGGAAATGTACGGACGACCATGGCCGTGGCCGCCGGATGATAGAAGCTGCCGCCGAGACCGGCGAGAATCATCGCAGCCAGGGCGTAGGGATAATTTGGAGCGAGCGCGAGGCCGACGAACCCGAGGCCGTTCAGATAAAGGCCATATTCGAGCAGCTTCTTGCGGCTGGTGCGGTCGGCAAGATGGCCCATGAAGTAACTTGGAATGAAGTAGGCGGCCATCATTGAGGTGACGAGGAGAGTGGCCTGGCCGACGCTGGCGAGGCGAAAGTCGCGTTGAATCTGAAAATACAGGGGTAGGAGCGCCACGTGGTACACGTGAGTGAATCCGTGCAGGATGCCGCACATCCAGAGCGTGCGGCTGCGGCGCGTCGCCTCGCTCATCACTGCGCCTTGTTCAAGAGCTTGGCTTGGATGCGCGCAACGTCGCCCATAAAATTGTTCATGTAGAATTCGTTGGCGGCCTTGTCGATATGCTCGCGCGCTTTGGCGAGGTCCTTCTGCGTTTCGTAATAGAGGCCGACGTAGAGGTGCGCGTAAAAAAGCTCGCTGCGCGCTTTGGTGGCAGCGAGAACATCCTCGGGTTTGGTTTTGCCAGCGTAGAGCGCGAAAATTTCTTTCATCGGAACACGCGGGTCGCGCTCGGTGGCTATGGGGATCAAGGCCGCGCGAGCTTTTTCGACGCCTTCCAACCGCGCCACACAGAGATAGTGCCAGACGGCGTTCTCGACATCGTAAGGATTGACCGTCTGATGCAGCTCGAATTGCTTGCGGCCGCGCTCGTATTCACCCGCGTAATAGTAAGCGATGCCGCGCTGCCAATACTCCGGCTCCTGCTGGGGAAGCATTTTGAGTAAGCGATCAAAGTCGGCAATGGCTTCTCTGAAGCGGCCCAATTTGAATTCGGCGACGCCGCGCTCGTGGTGAATGCGCGCAAAATTCGTGAGGCTGAGGGCCTGATCGAAGTCCTTAATCGCAGCTTCTGGATGGTCCATGGTGGAGTGCAATCGTCCGCGACCGAAGTAAAGATTGACGTTATTGGTATCTTTTTCGATCGCCTGATTGAGCATCTCCAAAGCCTGCTCGCGTTTGCCTTCGGCGATTAGGTGCGAGACCTGGCGCATGAATTCATCCGCCCCAAAGGCGGCCGAAGCGAACAAAAGAAGCAATAGCCAGCACTTGAAATTCATCCGAAGTGAATACCGCCGAAAGGGGCCGCTCGCAAGGAAACAGAGCGTGAGTTGAGTCGTCTGAGTCCGTCTCTCGGCTCAGCGGAGACGCCTCGCCCGGCCAAAACACCAACCCCTGGTCGCACCAGAAGACTACATCGCCGAATTCTTGAGGGTCTGCAGGCGCTTGCGGATCGTGTCCGTTTCGGGGGCGCTTACGGGCGCGACTTTGAGGTATTGGTCAAAGTATTTGATGGCGTCCTTGTAGTGCTTCTTCTGGGCGGCGATTTCGCCGAGGCCAAAATAGATCGCGTGCGAGGGCTTGGGCAGGAGGCGTTCGAGGACTTCATAGTCCTGTTGGGCGCCTTCGAGCCTGCCACTGCGAAGTTGAGCGATGGCCCGGTTGATCAGCGCCATCGGGTTTTGCGGTTGAAGTTTCAGGGCACTATCCAGAAGCGGGATGGCGTCATCGAACTTGAGCAGTTCCATGCGCAATGCGGCCGCGTGGACCAACGCGTCGACATTCTCCGGCTGCAGTTTCAGTTCACGGTCAAGCAATTCGATAGCCTCGGCATGACGCCGGTTAATGCGATAAATCTCAGCCAGCGTGCCATAGGGCGAGGGGCGCAACGGGTACTTTTGGATGGCTTCGTTGAGAATTTTTTCGGCGGTGGCGAGATCGTTCTTGCGAGCATACGCCCAAGCTTCGGATTCGAGGAGCGTCAGTTTTTCGGCGGTCGCGGTTGGCCGTGACGCCATGAATTCGCGGGTCTTAGCGACCGCTTCCAGCGCGGAGTCCGGCAACCCGCCGCCGACGAGCACCCCAGGCAGCGCGAGGCGCGGTTCGAGGTATTCGGGGGCCAATTCGATGGCGCGGGTGAGGAACTGCGCTGCCTGGCGGAAATTGCGGCCGGTAGAAAAGCGCTTCGCCAGCACGAACAGGGCAGTGGGATCGTCCAACGGCCCGTTGAAATTCAGAACTGTATCCCAGGCCCAGCCATACATCGAAAGACGCCGCACCGCGCCTTCGCTCGGTTCGGTGCTCACGCGCTTGCCCTCCTTGAGCAGCTTGTTGAAGTCGAGATTTACGAAGGCTGAGGGATTATCAGCATTGAATTCGAGCGCCGCATTGAAATACTCGGCCGCTTTGTCCAGATCGCCAGCTTTTTGGAACTCGACACCGAGAAAGTTCAGGTTACGCGAATAAGACATCGCAAGCCGAAGCATGGTCTGATTCAGATTGTCCTTGTTGTCCTTTTTGATGGCCGCGAGCAGAGCGCTCAGTTCAGTGGCTTTGAGCGAGCGCCAGAATGCATCGTTCTCTTTCAGTTCGTTCGCCGAACACAAGGGCGCGGTAATTTGATTCGAGCCCAGCGGCAACACGCGGTAAACCAGGTTTTGCGGCCTGAGATAGAAATGCTCGAAGTAGTAGCCGAAGCTCGGGTGCAGGTAGTATAGCTCAGCGTTTTCAGAGAGCTGCTTGACCCACTGCACGAGCAAAATGGGATCGACCTGGCTCACGAAGGACGGGAGCTGAGGCAGCGCAGGCCATCGGTCGCCATAGCGTTTGCGCATGGCCTTGTGGTAGGCGGGTTGTGCCAGGGCGGCGCTATCGGCGAGGACATATTGGGCGCGGTTGCCGCGTTTGTACAGCGCCGCCTCCAGGGCAAATAACCGGAATGGATCGTCGCTCAGGACGGCCGCGCCTTGCGAAGGCAGTGAAGCAGCAGCGAGCGCTCCCATTTGGCTGAATTCGGGCCCCTGTTCGGCGCGCAATTTCGGGAGGTTCTGCCAGACCAGGCCGGCGGGCACAACAGCAACGGCCAGGAGCAGCGCGCCACGGACCGCGTAGTTCAACCCGAGACGTACGGCGGTAGGACGGCGCTGCCATGCTTTGGCCGCGCCGGGCGCGAATACCAACAAAAAGTACCCGGCGAAATATCCGATGCTGAGCGCGCCCAGAAAATAAAAAGACAGCAGCGGATAGCCAATTGGTGCGGTGCGCACGCGTGGGCTGAAGCTCGGATCGAACGCGATGTACAAGCAGGTCAACAGGAACAAACCATGGACCAGGTGGGTGGTGATGTTGGTGAGCGCGTTGCCCAATGGGCTTATGTCGCCGAAGGTGGCCGGCCATTTGATGCCGATAAAGAAAGCGGGAAATAACAGCGCCATGCCAAACAGGAGCAACCAAAAACGCGGCAAGCCGAGCAAGGCACTCTTCTGCGAGCCGATGTTCATCCTCAGTAGTTCCCAAAAGCTTTGGTCGGTTCCCTTCGCGAGATAGACGAGCGGCAGCAGCAGGTAAAGAGAGAGTCCCGCCAGGCCGAACAACGCGAGACGAACCAAAAGCTGCTTATTGAAGAAGCTTGCGCCCTTGATCCATACCAGTGCGAGCAGGAACAGCGGCGCAAAACCAATCATGGCAAAGTTGTTTGTGATCGCCAGTCCGTAGATCAAGGCGAACCGGTAAAGCCGCGAGTTCTTCTCATCGATGCGGTACTCGAGCAGCTCGCGAACGATCCAGGCGAAGATCAAAAGGTCCAGCGCTTCGCCGCTCGCGGACGCGGAGTGTTCCCAAAAAGTCATTTGCAAACCGCAGACCAGGGCGGCGAGCAAGGGCGGGATCCAACCCGTGCGGATGCTGAGAAAGGACTGTTCGCTACGCTCCAGCGCCCGTTGATCACGGGTGCGGTCATGCGGCAAGATTGAAACCGAGCGCGCCAGCAAGCCGAGGGTTGCGGCGGAGCAGAGGGCCGAGAACAGATTCAGGGCTGGGATCTGCCAATTCGCGGGCAAGAAGCGCACCGGATAAGTCAGGGCATGATAGAGAGGGGAAAACAAAATCGGTTGCCAGTCCCAACCGAGCACGCGCGCGTAATGGGGCATGCCCGAAATAGTGACCCATCGGCCCAAGGTAACCAGATACACGACCAACATGACCGCGGCGATAAGCCAGGGCAGGCGGCGTTGGACAAAAGATTGCAGATTCGATTCGCTATGCATGTGATTGTTGAAAACGAGGCTCACCGCTGCGAAAGCAAAAAGCGGTCAAATTCAGCCTGAACCGGCCAAATTCGATCACTTTCGCTCGCCGGACCGCAATTCCGCCACGCATTCCACATGCTGCGTCTGCGGAAACATGTCCAGCGGTGTTACCAGTTTCAGTTCAAAGACACCTCCGGTACACAAAATGTTCAAGTCTCGGGCCAGGGTGGCAGGGTGGCAGGACACATAAATTACTTGACTCGGCCGGGTGCGGCGGAGGAGTTCGAGCACCTCGGGCAGGCAACCGGTGCGGGGCGGGTCGAGGAGGATGGAAATCGGCTCGGCAGGGACGCCTCGCCCTACCTGGTCGAGGATCCGAGGCAATTGCTCTTCCGTGGTGCCGGCGATGAATTCGCCATTGGTGCGGTTTTTGGCGGTGGCGTTGGCGCGAGCGGCCCGGATGGCATACTTGTCCAATTCGATCCCGACGAAGCGCTCGACGAGGTCGGCCAGTTCGATGGCGAAAAAGCCGACGCCGCAATAGGCGTCGATGAGGAACCGGGCGCTGCTGGCGGAGAGCATCGCGCGGACGACTTCGACCAGCTTTGGGAGCAGAAAAAAATTGTTTTGGAAAAAGGAGTCTTGAGGGACCTCCCAGCCTTCGGGCGCAATCCGCAGCACGACTTTCAAGCCCCCTTTGGGCGGCGGATGCCCGCGGACATGACGGATTTGCTCGTTAATCGCGGGCTCGGAGATTTTGCAGTCCTCGATGTCCACCACGAGGCCGTTGTCGTGGCGCAGAAAGCCGATGTTCAACCCTTGCTTGAACTTGTCCCATTGCGAGCGAATCATGATGCGATTGCGATAACCATAGGGTTGCGGGCAGGGAATAATGGGCGGGACGACCGCCGCTGGGAATTTGCCGATCCGCGTGAAAATGTCAGTTATTTGCTTGTACTTCACTTCGAGCTGCGCGGCGTAGTCGATGTGCTGGTATTGGCAGCCGCCGCACGCGCCGAAATAAGGGCAAGGCGGGTTGGCGCGATGCTGTGATGGTTCGAGGACGTTCAAGAGTCGCGCGCGAGCGAACTTGCGTTTGACCTCGGTAAGCTCGACTTCAACGAGTTCGCCGGAAATTACGAACGGCACGAAAATGACAAATTGATCGAGGCGGGCGACACCATCGCCACCGAAAGCGACGTCCTCTATTCGAACTGTAAGGCGCTGGCCGATTTTTGGACTCGTGTAACTCGTCTCTCCGACACTCGTCCCTGCGATTCCTTCGTCCTGGGTCACAGTTCGACGACCTCGCTGAGTTCCGGCAGCCGCGGGCTAATGCCAAAGCGTTCCCGCAATTTAGCCGCCAGAGCGTTGCGCTGCGGATTTTCGCCGTGTGTCAGGGCCACCGTCGGTTTTCGATTCGCGAGCGGCGCGAACCAATTTAGGAGGTCGGTTTGACCCGCGTGCGCGCTAAACCCGTTCAGGGTGTGAATCGCGGCTTTGACTTCAACTTCTTCGCCATGGATTCGGACCAGCTTCTCACCGTTGACGAGGCGGCGTCCGAGGGAACCGTCGCTTTGGAAGCCAACGATCATCACGTGCGTTTCCGGTTTCCAGAGATTGGCTTTGAGATGATGCAGGATGCGACCGCCGTTGCACATGCCGGCGCCAGCGAGGATCACGCAGGCACCTTGGACGTCGTTGAGCTTTTTAGAATCTTCGGCGGTGACGCTGGGCGTGAACCATTGAGGATCGAGCGGGGCGAGTCCGGATTTTTTCAGACGCAGCAGGTCTTCGTCATAGAGGTCAGGGTAGCGCGCGAAGACTTTCATGGCTTCGAGGGCCATCGGGCTGTCGAGATAGATCGGAAAACGCTTCACGCGACCTTCGTGGAAGAGAATTGCCAAATGATAAATAATTTGCTGGGCGCGGCCGATCGCGAAGGTGGGCACGAGGATTTTGCCGCGCTGCGCTGCGACTTCGGTGACGATGGTTTCAAACTGGGCAATCGTTTGGGCGTAAGGTTGGTGGTCGCGGTCGCCATACGTCGATTCCAGGAAGACGAGGTCCGCTTTTGTTGGCCGCTCGTATTCGCGCAGAATCGGAAACGTGATCGGTCCAAGGTCGCCGGAAAAGACGACGGTCTTACCTCCAGCGGTAAGTTCGATGCTGCCCGAGCCGAGCATGTGGCCGGCTTCGAACCAGCGGGCGGTGATTCCTTTGGCTACCGGGACAGCTTCGTGGAGGCGTACTTGACGCGTCATTCCGCGGAACGGCTCGACGTGCTCGACGGTATAGAGTGGTTCGACTGCGGGCTCGCCTTTGTCGTGGCGTTTGCGGTTCATGCGTTCGGCGTCTTGCGTCTGCAGCTTGGCTGAGTCCTTCAACACGATCTCGGCGAGGTCCACCGTCGGCGCGGTCGCGTAAATCGGTCCCGAATAACCGGCTTTAATCAACAAAGGCACGCGTCCGGTATGATCGAGATGCGCATGCGTGAGCAGCACGGCATTGATGCCGTTTGTCTCGGTGATCGGTATCCGATTCCTCGCTTCCGCATCATGACCGCCCTGGAACAAACCGGCATCGACGAGCACGCGCGCGCTGTCTGCCTCCACCACATACGCTGAGCCCGTGACCTCTCCGCCCGCCGCACCCATTAACCGTATTCGCATCTCCTAAGCATGTATGGCAAACCGCCCGCTGCAAGCGAGAACGGCGCGTGTGTCACGACGAGCGCCCTCTTAACTTAGATCCCCCGCTGCCACGCGACGGCAAACATGAATAGGCCGTCGGCGATGGCGCCGACGGAAGCGCCCGAGAGCGGGCGTGCTCCCCATTTTCAGTTTCGGCAGACCGTTGAGTGGGTCGCGCAACGCTTCGGTCCAGTTGCGAGGCTCGCGCTTCCCTCCAAACTTCGGCGCGAGAGAGGGGGCCGCTTCCAAATTTATTCGTGCGAAAAGGTGTAGGACTAAAGACTACATGGGGCTCGCGCAGCATCCGACAGGATTAAGACAGTCAGGCCGATTTAGAAGGGAGAGGGGTTCGTGCAGACTGGCAGGATGCAAAAACGAGTAGTTAATGCATTAGTCGTTGGCGGTCTGATTGTGCTGGGAAGTCTTGCGGGACGCGCAGCCGAACCGACCTGGGAATATAGTGTGCAAGTGAGCGCGACGGTGGATGCCGGGCAACCGAAGGTTACCCTGAGCTGGCCACAGGATACGCTCACGCTCCCTAATAGTTATACCATTTACCGAAAGTCGCTGGACTTGGGCAGTTGGGGCTCAGGCACCACGCTCTCCGGCTCGACGACCACATTCACCGACACGAGCGTGCAAGTCGGCGGCATTTACGAATATGCCATCGAGAAGGCCACGTCCTCCTACTACGGTTACGGTTACATCGCCGTGGGCGTGAATGCGCCGCTGGTGGACAGGCGCGGCAAGGTGGTGCTGATCGCGGATGCGTCCCAAACGGCGGCGCTGGCCACAGAGCTGACGCGCTTGCAGGCGGACCTGGTTGGCGACGGCTGGCAAGTCGTGCGCCAGGACGTGAACCGTACCGACAGTGTCGTGAATGTTAAGAACGTGATCCGCAGCGCGTATCAGGCTGACCCCGCGAATGTTAAAGCGGTTTTCCTGTTCGGACATATTCCAGTGCCGTACTCGGGCAACATCGTTCCGGACGGGCACGTGCCCGATCATCAGGGCGCATGGCCGGCGGACGCTTACTATGGCGACATGGACGGAAGCTGGACGGATAATTCGGTTTACAACACGGGCGCAGCGTCGTCGCGGAATTACAACGTTCCAGGCGACGGCAAGTTCGACCAAAGCACGATGCCGTCGACGATCGAGTTGCAGGTCGGCCGCGTGGACCTCGCAAACATGCCCGGGCGTAAAGTGTGGGGCGGGCCGGCCACATTCCCGACCGAAACGGAGTTGCTCCGCAATTACCTGAACAAGGACCACAATTTCCGGCACAAGGTGTTTTCGTTGCCGCGACGCGCGTTGATCCATGACACGTTCGGCACGCGCGGAGGCGAAGCATTTGCGGCGAGCGCGTATCGGAGTTACGCGCCGCTGATCGGGCCGGCGAATGTAACGTCGGTCGAGCCGGGCTTCTGGATCAACATACTGGCTGCGAACAGTTATTTATTCGCCTATGGTTGCGGCGGCGGGAGCTACGGCAGCATTGTGGGTATTGGCACGCAGGGGCCTTACCTCGAAGGCACCACGACCGATCTGGTCGAAGCGGACATTAAGACGGCGTTCACGATGCTGATGGGCAGTTGGCTCGGCGATTGGGACAGCGAGGACAACATCATGCGCGGTGTGCTCTGCACGAAGAGCTATGGGTTGGCGTGCGCGTGGTCCGGCCGGCCGCACTGGTTCTTCCATCACATGGGCATCGGCGAGACGCTCGGGTACAGCGCGCGCATTACGCAGAACAACGGCAGCGGCGGTTTGTACAAGCACCAGATCAACAATTCGGCGGGCGGCGTTCACGTGGCGCTGCTGGGCGATCCGACCTTGCGGCTGCATTCGGTGACGCCCGCTTCGAATCTACAAGCGGCGACGAGCGGCGGGGGCGTAAACCTGTCGTGGGCAGCCTCTGCTGACGCGAACCAGGGTTACCATGTTTATCGCGGGACGAGCGCGAATGGTCCGTTCACGCGAGTGACGAGCTCGCCGGTGACGGCCACGTCTTACAGCGACGCGAGCCCAGCGGGCGCAACGACCTATATGGTGCGCGCGATCAAACTCGAGAACACGACCAGCGGTTCTTTTTACAATGGCAGCGAAGGCATCTTCGCGACGGTGGACGGTACCGGCAGCGGCGGCGGCACTGGTGGCGGTGGCGGATCAACAAACCCTCCTCCGGTGACCGTGACGCTGAACTTGAGCGCACCGCCGGCGAACGCGACGGTGTCCGGCACTACGGTGACGGTTTCGGCGACGCCGAGCGATATCGTGTTGGGTGTACAGTTCAAGGTGGACGGCGCGAATATCGGATCGGAAGCCACGACAACGCCTTATAGCGTTACCTGGGATTCCACGACGGTCGCGAACGGCGCGCATTCGTTGATGGCCGTGGCGCGGGTAGCATCGGCTGCCGACGTGAGCTCGAGCGCGGTGAGTGTGAATGTAAACAACACCAGCAGCGGCGGTGGCGGCACCAACACGAACAGCACCGGAACAACGGTGTCATGGGTGGATGATAGTTTGCCGCCCGGTGCGTTAGCTGCGGCCGATGGTGGAGATTTGTGGAACTGGATCAGCGCAAATCCGACGCCGGCGGTCGGCGCGAAGGCACATCAATCGACCTCGGCAGCGGGATTGCACCAGCATTATTTCGATTGGGCTTCGCAGACGCTGGGTGTGGGCGCTGGAGAAACTCTCTACGCATACGTGTATATGGATCCGGCGAGCAAGCCGCGTGAGATCATGCTGCAATGGAACGACGGGTCTTGGGAACATCGCGCATATTGGGGCGAGGACTTGATCACTTACGGCACGAAGAACACGACGGGGCGGAAGTCGATGGGCGCGTTGCCCGCGGCGGGCCAATGGGTGCGGCTGGAAGTGCCTGCCAGCGCAGTGGGTTTGGAAGGCAAAACGATGAAGGGCATGGCGTTCAGCTTGTTCGATGGACGGGCGACGTGGGATGCGGCCGGAAAGTTCAGCGGCGTCTCGCCTGGCGGCACGCCGGACGTGCTGCCGCCGACAATCGCGATTACTCAGCCCACCAACAGCGCCAGCGTGACTGGCACGGCGAAGCTAGCCGTTTCGGCGACGGACAACGTCGCGGTCGCGGGCGTGCAATACAAGCTGGACGGCGCGAGCCTTGGCTCCGAGCAAACGGCGTCGCCCTTCAGCATGGATTGGGACACGACAAAGAGCCCAAGCGGCTCGCATCTATTGACCGCTGTGGCACGGGATGCGGCGGGTAACCAGACGACCTCGAGCGGCATTATCGTGACGGTGGCAGCCAGTGGCACGAACACGAATTTGCCGCCGGTCACGACGCGGGCGGACAAGGTGTGGTTCGACGACCAGTTGCCCGCCGGCGCGCGCGCAGCCACAGACGGCGGCGATAGCTGGACGTGGGGCAATGCGAATCCGGCGGCTTACTCGGGCGCGAGCGCGCATTACTCAAGCGTGAGCACCGGATTCCGTCAGCATTACTTCGACTTCGCGACGGCGACAATGGCCATCGGCGCGGGGGATATATTATATACTTACGTTTACCTCGATGCGGCGAACCCGCCCTCGGAACTCATGCTGCAATGGACCGACGGATCATGGGAACACCGCGCGTATTGGGGCGCCGACCAGGTGCTCTATGGCGTGCGAGGCACTGAGAGCCGCAAATCGATTGGCGCGGTGCCTGTGTTGGGCAAGTGGGTGCGCCTGGAAGTGCCTGCTATTGCGGTGGGCCTGGAAGGCAAGACCATACGCGGCATGGCGTTTACCATGTATGGCGGTCGCGCAGCCTGGGACCTTGCAGGCGTAAGCACGTTGAGCACAACCGCCGGCGGCGGCACGAACTCGACTCCGGGCAACGGCACGAACGGTCCTGTTAACAGCTTCCTGTGGGTCGATGATCGCATCCCCGCAGGCGCGGTGGGCAGCGGCGATGGTGGCGATGGCTGGAACTGGGTGACGGCGAATCCCGCGCCGTTCACCGGCGCGTCGGCGCACCAATCGAGCATTGGCTTCGGATTGCACCAGCATTACTTCGACTGGGCGACGCAATTGATGGACGTCAGCGCGGGCGACACGCTTTACGCGTATGTGTATCTCGATCCGGCAAATCTCCCGAGCGAAATCATGCTGCAGTGGAACGAAAACGGAAATTGGGACCATCGCGCGTATTGGGGTGGGAACAAGATTCAGTACGGCTTCGATAATACAGCAAGCCGCCGCAACATGGGCGCACTGCCGGCAGCCGGCCAATGGGTGAAGCTTGAGGTGCCAGCCAGCTCGGTCGGCCTCGAAGGCAAGAGCGTGCGGGGGATGGCGTTCAGCAGATTCGACGGACGCGCCACGTGGGATGCGGCGGGC
>Ga0066710_100001605_pt1 | contig 17175 bp, 12 predicted proteins | sample GraSoiAngelo_159_FD_79666 | JGI IMG/M metagenome (GOLD analysis project Ga0066710, IMG submission 79666) | Grasslands soil microbial communities from the Angelo Coastal Reserve, California, USA - 14_1009_16_40cm | ecosystem: Environmental > Terrestrial > Soil > Grasslands | place: USA... | reverse complement strand
GCGCTCTCATCAAAATCATGGGGTTCGGCTTTGGTTGGGGCGTGGGTTCGGTGTTCTTTGGATTGGGGGTTTCGAGAATTGGCATGGCCCTGGGCTATGCAACCGTGCTGGGAATTACCGCCTCACTCGGTTCTCTTCTTCCATTGGCCGTACTTCATCCCGATCGGCTATTAACCGGACAAGGCTATGCCATGATGGCGGGAACGATCCTCGTTGTCCTTGGGCTGGCTTCTCTGGCCATTGCCGGACGAAAGCGGGAAAAGGAAACCCAATCCCCCGCAACAGAGACGGCAAGGTCCGGCTTCGCGGTCGGAATGGTCATTTGCGTCCTTTCGGGAATTTTTTCCGCAATGCTCAACTTCAGTTTCGTGTTCGGCAAGGAACTGGTCGATCGTTCAGTGCCTGGAGCCGGAACCACCATGGGCGCGAATCCCGTCTGGGCGCTGGCCCTTAGCGCGGGGTTTCTCGCCAACGCAGGGTATTGTGTATTTCTCCTCAACAAAAACCATTCATGGACCGGATTCTTAAGAGGAAAGACCCTTTCCTACGCCTCTGGCATATCCGTAATGGCCCTGCTTTGGTTTGGCGCCATCGTTGTTTATGGCGCAGGTGCCGCGGACTTGGGGGCTCTCGGGGGCGTAGTCGGCTGGCCATTGCTGATGACCATGACGGTGATCACGGCCAATATCTGGGGAGCGGTGACGGGAGAGTGGACGCAGGCAAGCCGGGCCTCCCGCACCTACTGGTGGTCGGGCATTGCCGTGTTGCTCATCGCGATCACCGTGATCTCACGCGGTGGTGCGGGATAGAAGCCGGAATTCGCAACCCTACTTGGACGCCGTTTTCTGCTGCACGGTCTCGAGAGTAGCGCCCCGAATCCAATCCAAAATTGTCTTGTATTACGGGCTGGATTCATTGCCCGGCCAGCGCTGCCCTCCGTTGTGCATAGCGAGACAATCGGATACATCCGCGCCCGAGTCCGTGGGCCGGGTGGGTTTGATCAGGATCAGGCTAAGGGTCGGATTATTGATGTCCACCACTCGCATGGCGTACTTGTAGTTCTCGCCGCTGTTCCGTTCTGAAAAGACTCCCTCGGAATTAGGCGGCTTTAATTTGAAAATCACGAGATTGGCATGGCGAAAGACACAGGCTTTGCCATCGGGCCCCGGAGCGGACAGAATCGGTTCGACACGGGCGATGAAGAACTTGAAATCGAGCACCGAGCCTGGCGGCACATCCGCCAGCGCTTCGGATAACTTCTTCCCGGCCAGCACTCGTTCCGCGATCAATTTCAGCCGCGGGTTCTGCTCCATGTTGAGTTTTTCCAACTTGGCGATGCGAGCCCCGTTTTTTCGATCGTGGGGTCGCCGCAGCTGGTCTCACCCCAAGAGTTGGGTCGCGACGTTTCCATGCACGTCTGTTAGACGAAAATCGCGACCTTGAAACTTGTAAGTGAGCTTCTTGTGGTCAAATCCAAGCAGTTGCAGGATGGTGGCATGAAGGTCATGCACGTGAACCTCGTCTTTGGTGACGTTGAAACCCAAGTCATCGCTTTCGCCGAGCGTAATGCCGGGCTTGATGCCCCCGCCCGCCAGCCACATCGTGAACGCGTTGGGGTGATGGTCACGGCCGTTGTTGCCGCCCTGCACCATGGGAGTGCGTCCGAACTCCCCGCCCCAGATCACCAGTGTGTCCTCGAGCAGGCCGCGTTGCTTCAAGTCCTTGATTAGCGCCGCGCATGCCTGGTCCGTGTCCCTGCAATTTTCCTTGATATCCTCGACAAGATGGTCGTGCTGGTCCCAAGCTTCGTGGTACAGCTGAACAAAGCGGACTCCGCGTTCCACCAGCCGCCTCGCCAACAGACAGTTGTTCGCGAAAGAAGGCTTTCCCAACTCCGCGCCGTACATCTCCAGGGTCTCTTTCGTTTCGTGGGACAATTCCATCAGTTCCGGCGCGCTCGTTTGCATCCGGAAAGCCATCTCATAGGAATTGATTCGGGTCGCGATTTCGGGATCCCCCATCAAGTCCATGTGCAACTGGTCCATCCGTTTGATGGAATCCATGGTGTCACGCTGGAGAGCGGCGTCCACTCCGGGCGGATTGGAGAGGTAGAGCACAGGGTCGCCGCTGCTCCGAAATTGCACGCCCTGATACAGCGTAGGCAAGAAGCCGCTTCCCCAGCAAGAATTCCCGCCGCTCGGCCCCTTCTTCCCTGAGCTGAACACCACGAACGCAGGGAGGTCTTTCGACTCCGTGCCGAGACCATAGGTGACCCATGCGCCCATGCTGGGACGGCCAAATTGCATCGTGCCGGTGTTCATCAGGAGCTGCCCTGGGGCGTGGTTAAAGGCATCCGTTACCATCGACTTGACGATGGCGATGTCGTCAGAGACCTTAGCCAAGTGAGGGAGCAGCTCAGAAAGCTCAGCGCCGCTCTGACCGTATTTGGCGAATTTGAACTTCGGTCCGAGCAGTTTGGAGTTTGGATTGATAAATGCCGCGCGGTATCCCTTCAGCAGCTCAGGAGGAGGAAGTGTTCCGTCGAACTTGGCCAGCTGGGGCTTATTATCAAACAATTCCAGGTGGCTGGGAGCACCGGCCATGAAAAGAAAAATGACTCGCTTGGCCTTTGGAACCAGTGGTGGTTTCCTGGGGGCTAAAGGATCGACGACTGTTAAAGGTTCGGCGAAGGCCAATCCCGCCTCGCCAAGCAATTGACTCAAGGCAATCCCACCCAGCCCAACGGCACAACGCTCCAAGAACCATCGCCTCGCCACATCCTTGGGTTCCAGGCCTTCGTAAAGATAATCCTGGCAATTCATGGCTGCTCCTTCGGACCTTCTATTCCTTGGTCATCGTTTCATCCAAATTCAGCAAAACACGGGAGAGCGAAGTCCATCCCGCAAGTTGAGCTGCAGTAATTCCCTTGGGCAGCAGCCCAGCAAGGGATGGATTTGCGCCCAGCAAGTCCCAGGAATTCAGGCTTCCATCCGAAAACCGCTGAGCCTCTTTATGCAGGTACGCGAGCAGTTCAGAGGTTTCTTCAGGCGTGGGCTTCCGGCCCAGGCAGCGCCGGAAAGCAATCCTCAGCCTTTGTTCGTCGGTGCGCGCGCCACTCAATAGCGCTTTTTCAGCCAGTCCCGTTGCTGCCTCAACCGAAATTGGTTCGTTCAAAAGCGTCAGCGCCTGAAGAGGCGTGTTTGAACGCGCGCGGCGCACGCACGATGAATCTCCGTTAGGGCTGTCGAATACCTGCAGCATGGGATAAGGAACCGAACGGTATCGAAAAGTGTAAATGGCTCTCCGGTACCGTTCTGCACCGATGGATTCCTTCCAGGGCTTCGTCCCGTAACTTACCGGTGGAACAAACAAAAAGTCCGGCGCTCGGGGGAAGACGCTGGGGCCGCCAATCTTGGGATTCAACAGACCGCTGACGGTGAGATCAATGTCTCTCACGACTTCGGCGTCTACACGGAATCTTGGCCCCCGCGCCAGCAGGCGATTGTATGGGTCGCGTTCGTAAAGCTCGGGCGTCACTTTGGAGGTCTGCCGGTAGGTTGCCGACGTCACGATCATCCGTTGCAAATTCTTCAGGCTCCATTGGTGATCCATGAATTCAACGGCGAGCCAATCGAGCAGTTCGGGATGCGACGGCGGTTCAGACTGTGTTCCCAGATTTTCCGACGTGGCCACGATGCCGATGCCGAAGTAAGCTTGCCAAATGTGGTTCACAATCGACCGCGCCGTGGTCGGCGAATTTCGATCCGCAAGCCACTCGGCAAAGGTCAGACGAGTCGGTTGGCCATTCTTCCAGGAGGAATCATGCGGCAGCGGATGCAGAAAGGCCGGGACTCCAGGCATGACCGCCTGCGCCGGCTTGAGAAAATCTCCGCGGGTCAACAGGTGAGTCTCGCGCGACTCCTCGCGTTGCCTGAGCACGAGCTGGGATGAGCCTTCGGGGTGCTCAGCCCAAAGCTTGGCAATTTTGTCGTCTTCCTCCTTCCATTCCGGAACCGTGGTGCGCCAAAAGCTGAAGACGGCTTGGACTTCCTCCGGTGTTCTCTTGTCGGGGGGGATGCTCAGGATGTCGCGAACGTTTTGAGGTAACGGATCCGCCGTTGCCCCCGGCGTATCGGTAATCGACAGCCGGAACCTTCCGAGATTGTTGTTTTGGTTGTCATCGCTGTTCCAGCCGCCATGATCCTCAGTAAGGTAGATCGCGAGCAATGTGCCGCCGGGATTCGAGATCGGTTGTTCGGCAAGGAACACGGCTTTCCGTGGCTGATTGCGCAGTCCCGGGCCCGCATCGATTCCCCATGCTGTCTCATCCTTGCCGTCGATGGCAAATTCAATTGGCCCAGTCACCCGGCGCTTGCCGGTTTTATCGTCAAAGATTGGATCGAGCTCCCTTTCTGATGGGTTCACATCGGCGGTGGCTTTCAAGATTTTGATTTTGGTTACTTTCTCCGGATTGTTGGCTGGCGCGGCTTCAACCTCAAACTCGGTCAACGCACAAGTTCCTTTGATGGATCGTCCTGGTCCGCCCAGGGGAAGATTCGAATCGTTCATGAGCTCGAGTCGGATGGCCGTGATCTGACCGATTTCAGTTTTCGCAACCAGCTTGACACGATGCTTGGTCGGAGCGTACCCCTGAATAAGAAACGAGCCATCTTCTTGAGCCTGATATTTTTGTCCGCCTGTCGAAATGGCCTCCGGAGTAAGCCGAAGTACCGTCCACGCCGGCTGTCCTTCCTTCATCTGCGCTTCCCAGCGCGACATTCGCTTTTGCCAATCCGGATTACGATGTTGAAGCGTCCCTTCGATTTCGCGGATCTTCCGGAAAATCTCGGCGCGCTTCATTTGCTCCGCGGGCGTATAGGCAGCCATGTTGGCTTCATGCGTGTCGTTGAGGAAGGAAAACATTCGGTAGTACTCTTCCTGCGTCAGGGGGTCGAACTTGTGGTTGTGGCACTGGGCGCACTGAATGGTGATTCCGAGAATCCCCTTACCGATAGCGTCCATGCGATCAAACATGGCTTCCATGCGAAACTGTTCGGGATCGACGCCGCCTTCTTCGTTGATCATCGAATTGCGCAAGAAGCCGGTGGCAACGATTTGATCCTGCGTAGGGTGGGGCAGGATGTCGCCCGCGATTTGCTCGATGACAAACTCGTTGTATGGAAGGTCGCGATTCAGCGCGCTAATTACCCAGTCCCGAAAAAACCAGACCTGCCGCTGTTTATCTTTCTCGAATCCGTCGGAATCCGCATATCGTGCCGCGTCGAGCCACAGGCGGCCCCATCGCTCTCCGTAATGCGGTGAGCGCAAAAGCCGTTCAACTTGTTTTTCGTATGCGTTCTTGCTCTGGTCGGCAACGAATGCATCCACTTCGTCGGGAGTTGGCGGAAGTCCGATCAAATCAAGGCTTAGCCGCCGCAGCAAAGTCACGCGGTCCGCCGGCCTCGAAGGGGCAAGCCCTTCCTTTTCGAGCCTGGCCAGGATGAAGTGGTCGATCGAGTTGTGCGGCCATTTGGAATTCTTGACCTCTGGAACTCGGGGCAGTTCGGGAGGAATAAAGGCCCAGAATTTCTTGACCCCCACTGGTTTGTAATTTGGCTCGTCCGGCCATTCCGCGCCCTGGTCAATCCATAGCCGGATCAGTTCAACTTGGGCGTCGGGAAGCGGCTTCTCGCCCATGGGCATTCGCGTCACTCCGCCAAGCCCCGCGACGCGTCCATATAATGGACTTGCGAAGGCTTTGCCGGGAACGATGTCCTTACCCAGGCTGCCACCGGCGATCGCCGCTTGTTTTGAGTCGAGCCGAAGGCCGCTCAACTGTGCATTGGGCCCGTGACACTTGTAACAGTTTGCCTGCAAGATCGGCTGAATGTCTTTGGCAAAATCAATTCGCGATTCAACTTTGGTTTGTTCGCCAGAAACGGCCTGTGATTGAGCCAAAGGCTGGAGCATGTGAAAACCTAAACCACAGCCCCAAACTGCTACGGTAACAATTATTTCTTTGATGGTCGTTCGGGTAAGCATCGTCTTAGTGTGCTGAAAGCCCGAGCGTTAGCATAGCATTGTCGGAAACCTGCCTTCAAGGTCTTTTATCTGATGGCCTGACTAGCAGACCACGCCGAAGTATGCGATTGTTTCAGACATAATCGCGCAACCAAATGAACCACAATTATTGGCACAGCCGTCGGCGCATGCCCGCGAGACCAACCGAATTTCACAGTATTGGTCGAGAGCCCCTCACTCACTCCCGGCCATCCTCACCCGACCACAATCCAGGCATTGGCGGAGTGCATTCCTGAACTCGAGCGCGAAAATATTCAGTTAATCCCCGCCTCCGAACTCGTCCGCTTGCCCGAAGCCGCCCGCCTCTCGCCGCCCCGCGCGCATTTGGGTAGTGGGTCGGTTTGCTGTAGCGGCGCTCTATGAGCGCCGAATATGCCGTGGAATCAACACCGGCGGTCATAGACCGCCGCTACAGGAACTCAAATTGACCCACTACGCGCCTTTGCGCCGGTTGCATTCCGGTTGTCGCACTGTGTTATCCTTTCCCAGAGATGACCGAAAAGAACAAGCTCTATTTCGGCGACAACCTCAAAATCCTGCGCGAGTACGTCCCGGACGCCAGCGTGGACCTGATCTACCTCGACCCGCCGTTCAACTCCAACGCCAGCTACAACGTTCTCTTCAAGGAAAAGAGCGGGGAGGAATCCGCCGCGCAAATTACCGCCTTCGAGGACAACCGTAAGCTGACGGACAGTGGAGCATCGAAGTTGAAGCGGTCTACAAGGAAATCGTCACCAGCGGCCCGCGCAAGCTCGCCGACCTCGTCCAGGCCCTGCGGGCCTTTCTCGGCCGCAACGACATGATGGCCAGCCTGGTGCTGGCCCTTCGCCAGGTTGAGTAGGCGTTAGCCCAATACGCCTCGTCCGCACCGCCCGTCGATGGGAATGAAGTCGTTTGATATAATAGGACCCAATGACAAGACTCAGCAGGAAGCGACAACCAACGCCGAAAAGCGAGGCCGCGAAGAGTCTCGGACACGCAAGGACTTTGCTCCAAAGACTCGAGGAAATTGTCGACCCGGGTCAAGAGGAATACTTCGTCAATTGCCTCAACGATTTTCTAAGGGCTGCGCGCACTGTGCCGGAATTCTTGCCGAAGGAATCTGGGCACGCTGCAGGGCTAAAACCCTGGACAGAACAGGAAATTCGAAAGGTCCAGCAGTTGGAAGGCAGATTCGAGCGTTTTATCACCTTGCGACGGATTTCAACGCACGACTGCAATGTGCAGCCTGACAGGGGGGACATCTGCGTCGAAGCATTTGATAAAGTGACGATGGCGGGTTCGTTTCAAAGAGAGGTTCGCGACGCTGTTACCGGGAGGTTGGTGGCCCACGAACATGTTTTTGCACCGCCTGAAGTGGAGACCACACTTGGGTCCACCAGAGTCGCCATTAAATACTACTTTGCCGATTGGCCCCAGGAAGACATTGTTACGTTTTGCGGGCATGTCTTAAGGACTCTCGAAGGCTTAGTGGGCCGCGCTTACTCGCTCTTCCCCTAGAAGCCCTCAAGGAGGCCGCGGAGCTAGAGACGAACTCCGCGCTACCAACCTCACATCGCACTTACCGGTAATTTATGGCTGAAGGCCAACCCGAGCAGCTAACGGCAGAGCAGTTGGCGGAAGAAGTGGGGAAGGTCCTCACGTCCTGGCCCCTCTACAGGGTTTTCCGTTACAAAGGCAAAGGGGGTCATGCGACAAGACGAACAGGCATGACGGGCGAAACTATAAGCAACTACGGGATGCTTCCTAAAACGCTTTCACTGCACTGCTCCGAATGCGGCCACGTCACGCGTTGGGAAACGGACGAGTGCCAGGTCTCCCTTGGCAGCCGCGACATCCGCGAAAGAAAGTATACGTGCCGGAACTGCGGGGGTGGCGGAACACATATTTCTTCCAATGGTTTGAAACTACCGAGGGCGGTATTTTATTTAAGGTGGGACAATTGCCGCCCCTCAGGCACGAACCGCCCAAGGAACTGGCCAAAGCCATGGATGAGCAGGACGCCGACTATTACACAAAGGCGCTCGACTGCCGCAATTTCAACTATGGACTCGGGGCAGTGACATACCTTCGCCGAATTGTAGAAAAGAGGATAAACGACTTGCTCGATCTGTTAGCTGAGGTAGCTCAACATGAGAGCAGCGGCGAAGATGCACTGACAAGAATCCGGGAAGCCAAGACCAGTCCGCGGGCTGAAGACAGGTTGGAGATTGCTAACACACTTCTCCCCGAGCGGCTGAAGGCGGGCGGCTGCAACCCACTGTCTTATATCTACGACATAACGAGCGACGCGATCCACAGAAAGTCGGAGGAAGAATGCATCGATGCATTTGATAAAGCTCGAAGCGCGTTCGAGTACCTGTTTGTTCAATTACGGCATGAGAAAACAGCGCGCGAGGAATACCTTGCAAGCCTGAAGATCCTTGAAGAGAAATCCAAACAAATTCGGGCCCGACGCGAGCCCGGCCAGATCGGGGAAACCAATTCTGGGACTGGCAAAACCGGACATTAGAGAATCATAGTGAGCACGCGGCCCGCCAAGGACTACAAGAAGGGCGCAGACACCGGCATAGACGGCTACATCAACTTTTTCGACGACAAGAGCGGCCAGGCCAAGCAGGTGATCGTGCAGGTGAAGAGCGGCTACATCGGCGTGAACCACGTCCGCGACCACCCCTTAGTCCCCTCCTTACCAAGGAGGGGAAACAGGGGTGGCCGTGACCAGGAGAAGGCCCCCATCGGCGCGCTTATCACCTTGCGCGAGCCGACCAAGCCCATGCTCACCGAGGCCGCGTCCGCCGGCTTTTACGAGCCGAAGGAATTTCCCGGCTGCTATCCGCGCCTACAAATCCTGACTGTCGCGGAATTACTAGGCGGCAAGAAGCTCGAGTATCCCGCGCACCGCGTCAAAACCTTCGCCAAAGCGGAACGGAAAACGAAAAGCAAGCAGGAGGGGCTCTTTTAGTTGGGGGGACCTTGAGGGATTCGGTCACTGTAATTCTCGCAACTGTCGGCACGGTGCTGGGCTTCATTAACACGCTCGTTCTATTGAACACGCGACGTGTCAGACTTCGCGTGCGCCCACAGTCAGCGGTTCGGGCCCGTGACGGCGTATGGAGCGACAGTACCAGACACATGACAGGGGCCGATGCCGGCATCGAGGTCATAAACCTAAGCTCCTTTCCAGTAACCATCGCTGAGGTTGGGTACACGCTCCCGAGGCGGAGACAGGTAACCCTTACGGCCCCGGTCGTCCTTGACGGGAAAGGATTCCCTAGAAGGTTGGATCCAAGAGAGGGAGTGACGGTTTATGTTCCCGTTGCTGATCTTCCACGAAGGATCGGAAAGGCATACGAGCGAACCTCTTGCGGCGTAACGAGATTCGGAAAGAGCCCCGCCCTCGATGACCTGAAGCGTCGCTTGGCTGAGCATATGTGACGCCGACCACCGCGCATCCTAGAAGCGCCACGGTCACATGCTTTCTGACTGTGGGCTATGATTGAGGACGGGCCCACGGTTACTTGAAACGGCGAATTAACCGTGGCTTGTATCTTGGCCAGCGATGTTAGAAAACCTACCGACTGCGGATTCATGGCACCGACCGGTCGGGAGATGAGGGCCGCCGTTGGTAGCGCAAGGTTCGCTTCTCAAACCTTGCGGCTTTTCAATGACCGTTGGAAGGGCCGCAACTTCAAAGGACGGAAATTGCGCTACTTCCAGGCGAACGAAAACCGCCTAAAATCTGCTTGACTTTGTTTACTAGTTGTGGTATAGACGCTAGCGCGCAGAAATGAAAAAGAGAGACCTTTTTGGCTTGGAGGAAGTTCGCCGCCGAATAACAAAAAGTGCAGAACGAAGCCAATAAGCTGCTTGTTTTCAACAAATGCTGTCAAGATGTTGACATGCAGCGCACACAGAGAGGAAAGGCCAAGATTCGCCTCCGAGCCTTCATATCGTCTTGATAATAAAAGCATTATTACCAAATAGCGTTCCCAAACCCAGGATCGGCGCTGGAGGCGACTCTGCCTGACAGGCGCATCCCTGCCACCGGCCCGTTAGGTTGACGAAAGGCTCAGAAATCCATTAACGTTTATGTATAATTCTGGTTAATGCAGGTTCCCCGGGAGCGGCCGGGACTACAGCGCGCTCGCGGTGGTGGCGGTGTCCCGGCGATTCCGTCGTCCCCGCCCTTAGGCAGGCTCACAGTTCGACTTCGCTCACTGTCCCTCCCTTCGATCCGGCGGCTGCCGGACTCAGGGACCCCGAGCGAAAGTCGAGGGGTGAGCGGAGTCGAAGGGAGGGACGTGAGTCCGTCAGCTGACGGGGAGACGGGGGGCGAAGGGGCTGATGGTTTTCTAACCCAAGGCTCGCGCCCTGGGCTAGGATGTTCCGCCCCTAACGGGGCTCGAATTCACTGCCCTCTCGGAGCCACCCGGCCTCAGGCATGCGCGGCGAGATTGCGCACAATTTCCAAAGTGGCGTCGATCTCCGCCTCGTTATTGTAGATTTGGCACGATTGTCGGACGCCGACAAGATCGCCCTGTGAACGCACTCTGACCCATTTTTTCGTCCATAGTTCGGATTCCAGTTTCGCCGCCGGCAGTCCGTCAACCCGATGGCACACGGTCGCGCCAGCGAGCTCCGGGTGAACAGGCGAACCTATCTTGGCGCGCGGAATCTGCTGCAGCCCGGCACGCAGACGATCGGCGAGGGATCGAATGCGCTTGTACACGCGATCCGGGCCGATGCGAAAATGGAAATCAAGCGCTGCATCCAAACCGGTGAGAAGAGAACGATTGCCCGTGCCATACTGCATGAACCTGTACATTCCATCGCTCTGGTCATCCCAGGCAAAACTGCAAAGCGTCGTCTGAAACTTGTCCCGCTGGTCGCGGCGAATATAGAACATTCCGTTGCCCGGTGGCGCGAGGAGCCATTTGTGAGGGCTAGCAAAGTAAGCGTCGCAACCGATGTCTTTGAGATCAACCGGAATCTGCCCTAAAGCCTGCGCCCCGTCCGCCAGGGAAAGACACCCGTGCTGATGGGCGAGTTCAGTCAACCGTTTGGCCGGAAGGACCACGGCACTCGAGGAAATAATGTGCGGAAAGGCCAGCACGCGGGTGCGAGAGGTGATGGCCTGGCCGAACAGGTCCACTAACTTGTCGGGATCGTTTGCGGGCGTCGGAATCGGCACAAGCTTGAGAACTATACCGTCCAACTTCGCACGTTCCTGCCAGGCGGAGATGGCGCCGGGATGCTCGCGGTCGGTCAAAATGACTTCATCACCGGATTTCAAACTGAGGCCATGGGCGACAAAACTGGAGCCGAACGTAGCATTCTGGGTCAAGGCGATGTCCGGCCCTTCAACATTCACCAATTTCCCAAGCTTCTCGCGCAAAGGCAATTCCGGAGAATAGCCGCTGATCCAATTCGGAGTGTTTTCCGAATAATCCCATCGCGCCACCGTTGCTTCCAATGTACGCATATCTTCGATCACGCGCTCGAGGACGGGGCGTGGCACGGCGCCGATGGTTCCGGTGTTGAAAAATGATTCCGTGCGAGGAATATAAAATTGATCTCGGATCCGGTCCCAGAAATCCGGGTCGTCTTCTTCAGGCCATGCGGGCATCGCGGGTGAAGCCAGAGGCGGCGACATCGAGGTCGCCCGTGTCGCTCCCTCTGCCAGCGCTGGAGCCAGGATACTGTTCAGAAATCCCCTCCGGTCAATCATTGGGGAACCTCCTGAGAATGAGATGAATAAATTCCGTCTGCCTCGGCGGCAGGTAACTAAGCTCTATTTAATCATTGACTCATTCGGGTTGCGTTTTAATGGTTGAGCAATATCAAAAATTGGTACCAGCCTTGACCGCTCCCTCCTTCGCCCCATCGGAAATCTCAAAGGGCGATCGGGCCTGGTGAAGTTCATTGCCATCCAGATAAATCTCGCGCGATTTTTCGCCCTTCACGCACAGGAATAACCGTGTGCCAGGTCGCGCGGTTGAATTCGATATGGTCGCCCCTTCAACCCGGTTGAACAAGATGGCGGGGCTCTCCGTGTCGGCTTTGGCGGGCCCGCCTGTAAAGCCGTTTATCTTCAGCCCCTTCACGTCCTCGAAGGCGAGCGCACTTTGCCATTGGCGGTATTCGGGCTTGTCCCATATCACCTCAACGTCCCGCAGAGTCAAATTCTTCGCAAAATGAAATTGCATGGCGTTGACGGTTCGGTCGTATGCAACCGTTGGGTCCGTTGACAGATACAACTTGATGTTCTCCAAATTCACCTGATCGAGCCAACTGTCGGGATGCCCGTTGATCAGGCAAGTCCCCTTTCCATGCGCGATGATATTGCGGACAAGAACGTTGCGGATGACGCCCGCCGGCGGCTCATCCGGCTTCAAGGGAAGGCCCAGGCTCTCGCTCCGCCTCTGGACCGTGAAGTAGATCGGATCGCCATTGCCCCACCAGAACCAATCAAAACGGTCCGTATTGATCGTGATATTCGTGATCACCACATTCTCCACCACGCCCCCATCGTAAACCATGAAGGCTATCCCGCGATTCGAGTGAGTGATGACGCAGTTGTCGATGGTCACATTGCGGACGGCAACGGAGTTGCCATCGCAGAACTTGATCGCACTTGACGACGAGGAGAGGCGGCAATTGGTCACGGTGATTCTCTCGCAGGCTTTCGGCGGCCCCCCTGAAGCGGCGGAGGAATAAAAGACAATGGCATCGTCGCCGGTTTCGATGACGCAATTGGCGATGATCACATCCCGGCAGCCGTCCGGGTCAATGCCGTCGGCCCAGACGCCCAGCCGCTGGTCGGTGTGAATGTATATGCCGTCGATCCGGAGCCGCTCGCAGTCATATGGATAGATCGTCCAACTGGGTGAGTCAATTATGGAAATCCCCTGGATGCGGATGTCCTTCGATCGAAGCAGCTTGATCATATGGGGGTAGATCTTCCGTACTCCCATGCCCTTCGGGAAAGACCTCATCAAGGGCACTCCGGCCGCCTCGGCAGACTTCTGGTTGTCGCGAATGTAGCCGTCGTCAATGACATTCATGCGCCAATCGTATTTCGATTGACCGTTGATTGTGCCGCGCCCTTCGATGGTAACGTTTTCCAGATCTTCCCCGAAAAGCAACCCGTCGGTGTCATACGCCCGGTCTTCTTCGGCCGCGTACAGCGTGGCGCCCGCTTCAATATAGAATCTGACGTGGCTGCGCAGGTGGATTGTGCCCGAAGTGTATTCGCCCGGAGGCAGGTAGACCATGCCGCCTCCTGCCTTCGCGCATGCGTTGATCGCCTTCTGAATGGCAGGTTTCGCGTTGTCGCCTTTCTTTCCCGTGGCACCATAATTTTTGACGTTGAACACATCTAGGCCCGATTGGGCCGAGAGCAATGGAGCACGGGACAGAATGAGCAGGGAGACGCTTACTACCACGAAAATTCTCGCAAATCGCTTTGGCATGATTTCTCTTCCAGGTGGAATTTTGATATTCATGGCGTGTGTGGTCTGGCTTCGGAAGCTCTAATACTTATAATGAAGCCTGAAGAACCTTTGTCTGGTGCAGTAGAGGTGCAGCGCTGAAGACGCTGAGAGCGCCGGGCTTGTCTGATAGGCTGCAAAGAGTATTTACATACCACCGACTTGGGTTTATAGTGTGCTGCTTTTTCCTTGTCAATGCTTTTTCTATACGAGCGCTGGCTACCGACATTGCGGCCCGCACCTTAAATAAAATGCCCTCAAGATGCCTGTTCAAAACTTGCCTGCTAGTTCTGTTGGCGATTTTGACAGTGACAATTCCCGGCAGGGTTGCGCACGCGAAGGGCTTGGAGGAGACTTCATCGCAACCTTGCCTTGAGGTTGGAAAAGTTATTGAAGCGGCAAAGTCTCTCCCCTTGGGGGACTCATTTGGTGTTGTGTCCAGTCTTCTTGTGGAAGAGTCCGCGAGTGCAGGAGTGAGACTGACTGCATTCGAGGAGAACCAATCATTTGTCTATGCGGTTGGGAGCATCACGCCACCCGCGGGAAGCCCAACAGGGAGCAACGAACAGGAATCCCATGCCCGTCTGATTCGTCGAATCATTATTTTGAAGCCGTCGACATTTATTGTTGATGACGAGGTTCGGGATGTGACGTCGAACAAGCCGGTTGACTGGTGCCTGAGCTCCCTTGAAGCGCCAAAAATCTCCATGCGCGGAGGACGAGTTGGCTCCGATCAAAGTGAGGTTTATTGGCAAACTGTAATGCCGCGAAAATTTGTCGCGCGGGTTGCAGTTATACCCGACAAGCCCTTGGGCTCAACATATCAAGCCATTGAAACAGCAACCGAGAAGGTTCCGGACGGCATTCGTTTCATCCACGTCCTTAGTTTCCAGGATCGCGGCTCACACGTCCCTTCCACGCGGATTATTTTGAACGAAGCGAAAGACCAGATCCTGCTGACCTTAATGAATGAAGGTAAGACCTTCCGCCTTGCCCTCCCTCCTCCCGACGTGGGCGCGGGTACGATTGCAATTCCTTCAAAAGGCGGAAAATCCGTCTTGGAGGATCGTCCCCTGGCCTCAGGGATTCTGCCGCATGGGCCGGAGGGAGCCCACTTGCTGGACCTTTGGGATTCCGATTATCGTGGCTCCAAGCCGCCCTTGTGGGATATTGGAAGGCCAGCCAATGAATTGATGAAACTTGTCAATGAGGGGGCGATTCCCCGCTGCCGCGTAATCGATCTGTGTTGTGGCTCCGGGACCGACGCGATTTTCCTGGCAAACAAAGGATTCGATGTCACAGGCATCGATATTGCGCCGACGGCACTGAGTCAAGCCCGGCGGAAGGCTGCGGCCGCCGGAGTCCATGTTCATTGGCTTTACGCCGACGTCCTGGCGCCTCCGAATCTCGAACCATTTGATTTCATCTACGATCGCGGCTGCTATCACGTGGTTAGAAACCAAAATCTGGCTGCTTACCTCGAAACCCTCCGCCTGCTTTCGCATCCAGAAACTCGGTTCCTGCTTCTCGCCTCGCGCTCAGCCGAAATTGAGGCGAATACTGCCAATTCGGGAGTATCGGAGGAGGAAATTCGGTTCGACTTCCTGAAACTGTTTGATCTCGAGTCGCTCAGAGAAATCACTTTGGAGAGCAATAAAGAAGGCGGCACCCAACCTCCGGGCTGGTCAGCGCTATTTAAGAGAAAGGATCCAAAGTAATTCTGAGGGGCGGTTACCCTGAGGGGTTTCGGTGTTTGAGGCGGCGCCGCCCCTTAGAGCGGCACATACCGGCCTCAAGCCCGGTTCTACATCGAAATTGCGACGCTACCCCGCCGAACGGAACATTCCTGACGACACCGGAGCGGTAGTATAATTGCCGGCCATGCTGAGTCGGGCGTCGAACAATCCGTCGCCAAGAATCATCTACACGCTCGTTGCCTTCATTGCGCTTTCCGCTTTTTGCAGCCCTCTTATGGCCCAGACCCAAAGCCCCGAGGAATACCTGCGGCAAGCTGCCGAGGCTGAAAAGCGGAATGATTATGCCGGAGCGGAAAAGATTTACCTCGAAGCGGCGAAAGCTTACCCCAACCAACCTGAGATTTTCAAAAGATTGGGTATCATTTACCAAACGGAATTGAAGTTTCCTGAATCCATCGAAACTTTCCAGAAGGTGCTGGACGGAGCGCCCCAATACCCCGAAGTTAATTTCTATTTGGGGCTTTCTTACTTTGGAATAAACCAATTCGAGAAGGCCCTCTCCTCCTTCGACCGGGAATTGGAAGCCAACCCGCAATACCGTCGCGCTCGATACTTTGAAGCTCAGGCGTATCGCTCTCTGAATCGAAACTCCGACGCCCTTCGACAATACGAAATCCTCCTGGCACAGGACCCCAACGACGAAAGAGCGCTCTATCAGCTCGTCCGGTTTCTGAAGTCCGCTACGCTACAGGCCATCGATCACTTGAGCAATTTGGATCAGAATTCGGTCTATATTCTTGAGCTGAGGGCCGAAAGCCACACCGACCAGGAAAAATATCCGGAAGCCATTTACGAATACAAGGAGGTTATCGCCAAGGAGCCGGATTTCCCCGGCGTCCATTTTGGCCTGGGCGAGGCCTATTATCTGAATGTGAACTATCCGAAGGCCGAGAAGGAGCTGCGGCTGGCATTGGCTGAAGATCCCAATCTCCCCAAGGCCAACTACTACCTGGGGGACATTCTCCTGAAGAGCTCGAGAGTCAACGAGGCGGTCCCTCTGCTTGAAATCGTCGTCGCTGCCGAGCCGAACTATATGAAGGGGTACTATTTGCTGGGCAAGTGTTATGCGGCACAGGGCAGGCTGGATGACGCCGTGAAGCTTCTGGAAAAAGCCGCCGAATTGGACCCGAAAGACAAGAACGTCCATTACCAGCTTGGACAAATCTACATGAGAATAAAGCAGCCCGAAAAATCCCGACAGCAAATGGATTTGTTCGAGAAGTTATATGCCCAGGAGAGGGAGAACAAAGGCAAGCGAGTGGAAGAGACTCACAAAGGCGCTGGCGATACCAAGGATTGATCGACATCTGGCGCCAATCCTCAGTCCATGGTTTCACGAATATCCCTGCGAACATTACCTCATTCGAGTTGGATTCAAAGCCTGTTGCTGGGCGGGATTTTGATCCCGTTCACGACCGTGCGTCCCGCCTTTCCCCTGCCCGTCCCTCAGACCTCGGACTCGGTTTTCACGCGGGCGGCCGAGTCGATAAGAGCGAAGGACTATGAGGGAGCCGAGAAACTCTACCGCCAGGCCTTGTTGGAATCGCCCGACGACCCGGAGTTATTGAAAGCTCTCGGAACATTAAACCAGCAAGAGGGCAAGTTCCAAGAATCGGTTGATATCTTCCAAAAGATACTGAATCGCGCGCCGCTCTATCCGGGTGTCAATGGACTGATGGGCGTCTCGTACTACTCACTGAATGATTTTGACAAGACGATCGAGGCCATGGAGAAGGAATTGTCCGCGAATCCCAAAGACCCGCAGGCGCGGCACTACCTTGCCCTTGCGTACAGCTCATCGGGCCGCCTTTACGAAGGGATCCAGCAACTGGAGAGTTTGATGG
>Ga0066710_100001604_pt1 | contig 17176 bp, 12 predicted proteins | sample GraSoiAngelo_159_FD_79666 | JGI IMG/M metagenome (GOLD analysis project Ga0066710, IMG submission 79666) | Grasslands soil microbial communities from the Angelo Coastal Reserve, California, USA - 14_1009_16_40cm | ecosystem: Environmental > Terrestrial > Soil > Grasslands | place: USA... | reverse complement strand
TTCGGGCGCTGCCCGGTATCATGAGTTCCTTTCGCGCCAGCATCAAGCAGTTGCTCGAATTGAGATCAGGAAAAGGCGCCAGTGTCCTGCGCACCGATCGTGACATCCCAATCACCGTGGTCATCGCAGGCTCCGCGTTGATTGTGCTCTTCATCTGGCTGTTGCCGCAGCTACAAGTCAATCTCATTTCCGCATTTCTGATTGTTCTTTTTGGCTTTTTTTTCGCAGTCGTCTCTTCTCGTCTAACCGGCCAAGTGGGATCTTCCTCCTGTCCCAACTCTGGAATGGCCATCGCCACTCTGATTGGCACTTGCCTCATCTTCGTGTTTCTGGGTCTTACCGGAGAGCCTAAGTATTTTGCGATGGCCCTCAGTGTCGGAGCTATCGTTTGTATTGCGTCTTCCAATGCCGGAACAACCTCGCAGGACTTGAAAACAGGCTTCCTGGTGGGCGCCACACCTATTCATCAACAGACAGGATTGATCATTGGCGTCTTGACGTCGGTCTTGGTCATCGGATGGACAGTGGTCTATCTCAATAAGAATTTCACAACCTTCGAAAAACTTCAGCTGGACGTCACTCTGGCCCGGCCTGAAAATCCGGTTTTTGTGACAGGACCCGATGGGAAACCATACATCCAGGTCCGCGTGAGAAACCATTCGAGACTGCCTGAGGGGAAGTATTTGGTCCATGAATCAAACGGGTCTGTGCAATACCGGGAAATCGCAGGGATCGAAAACTTGCAAGCCCCCCAGGCCAAGCTGATGTCGGTCGTGATCAAAGGCATTCTAGATGGGAAGCTGCCTTGGGGGCTCATCCTCTTCGGGATCTTGATTGCCGTGGTGATGGAGCTTTGTGGCGTCCACTCCCTGCCTTTCGCGGTAGGCGTTTATCTCTCGCTTTCCTCAACAGCTCCGATCTTCCTGGGGGGGCTGGTCCGAAGGCTTGCCGACAAGGTCTATGGGAGACTTGCGGATGATGCCGGCGAGACGGAAGGGACGCTCTTCAGTTCTGGATTAATTGCCGGTGGAGCCTTAGTAGGGATTCTAGTCGCCGGCATCGTGGGAGCTGGCCTTGAGCAGCAGTTTGCCATTGGCGAAAAGTGGTTTCCTACTCTCAGTCAGAGCCGGCTTGTGGGGTTGGGGATGTTTGGACTATTGGCGTTATGGCTGTTACGATCGGCCAAACCGAAAAGGTAGTGCCGACCAAAACCATGCCGTGTTTTTGGCTGTTCGGTAAGGACTGGCTTTCATAATTATGCAGACGTATTGCTTGGCTCCCGGATGCGTTTGATTACCAAGAGGCACAGAGCAATCTCGACTGCCGAGAGACTAAAGCCTGTGCGGCGTATCAACCTTTCCAGGCGCCACGAGCCACTGCAGGAATGAATGTATCGAGACCACTGGGTCTGAACTGAATGACACGTTCCTGCTCGGCGCTCATATAGGCGGTCATGAGCAATTCCGTCACCTCAAGACCATCGTAGAAATTTTCCTGAGGCTGCTTGCCCTCGAGGAAGCACTGCACGAAGTATCGATTCTCAGCCTCATAACCATATTCGGCCGTCTCACTCCCGATGACCGGCATGAGTCCCTGTTCGGCGTTCTGCTTCTCCACCAGGTCTTCGCCGGCCTGGCCGTGGACTTTACGGCTGAAAAATAACCTGAGCCCGCTGTCGAGTGAATTCATCGAGAGCGAGTATTCTGGACCGAGCAACTCCATGCTCAACCGTAAGCCAGCCCCCACGTAGCTCCAGGATGTGGTCGTCTCGACAATCAGGGGTGTCCCTTGCTCATCGACGTAATGAATCGTGGCTCTAGCAAAGTCTTCCGAGGGAGTTTGGCGATAGTCAACTTCACTACCCATGGTCTCCTGCAGCTTCCTGGCATATTCAGGCCTCGACCACTTCAAACACGCAATTTGTGCTGAAACCTTGACGGGACGAATGCTTTGACGCGGCGTGCCCGGCTGGGTTAACAAGTAGCGCCCAACCTCGACACTATGACACATCATGTCGTTAAGCACCCCGCCGCCTTGTAATTCCCCTTGCCAGAACCAGGGCATGTGGGGCCCGCTATGCTCCTCGGCGGCCCGGGCAAGATAAGGCCTGCCTGTCAGCGAGGCGCCTCGGGCCCAGACGATTGTCTTGCCTCGATCCATACCCGGAGAAAACAGCTGGTCTTCCAGGTAGCCGTGCAGGACCCCCGCCTGCTCCACCAGTTCCACCATTCTCTTGGCCTCCGCGACATTCCGGGCTATTGGTTTCTCACAAGCAATCCCAATCAGTATTCCCTTTCCCGATCGCAGAACGTTAACAATCCGCTCCATGTTATCCAGTCGCATGTGGTTAGGCCCACAGATCCAGATGCAATCGATCTCTGGTGCGGCCACCATATCTTCGATGGAGGTGAATGCCCGTGCCTCACCGACATGCAAAGCCCGTGCCATCGAAGCGGCTTCTTCGCTATGGTTGCGATTCGGGCTCCAGAAACCAAGGATGTCGGCATCGCGGACCGCCACCCAGGACTTGATATGAAAACGAGTGATGAATCCGCTTCCAATGAATCCCACTCCAAGTGTTTTCTTCGTTGCCATGGACACACCTTCCTCCTCAGGTTGATGGGGCTGTAGCTCAGTGCCAGTGCAGAATAGGCGACTCCAAGGGAGATGTCAATGAAGGCCTCCTCCCTGACGACTGCAGTCCTGCTGGAGGCCTTGCCGGGTGATTCGTGACGCGACTGTTAGGCTGCTTTTTTTCAGGGATTCAATTGCTTTCGGCTTCATGAAGGTCAGTGAACTGCAACCGACGATGGGTTGAAAGATAAAGTGCCAGTGCTGTAATCACGACTAAAACCACCAGAGCGGCCCACAACAAGTTTTGGATCATAGTATCGATGGCGGCATTCGCCTCATTTGCGTCCTGCGCGACCACGGCGATCCACTTTAAGGCAGGATACGTGGCCGACAGACCTGTGTCTGCGTAGGACACAATTTTCTTTTGGCGCCCAGGGAAAGTGGCCGTAATAAAGTCAGGTCTGGTGGAGGCCTCCATCGCGGCTTTGATGTCATCAAAATAAAGGAGCTTCTCCTGGAGTGCAGAAGGCATCTCGGCGCCCGAGATGATCGTCCCATCTTCCTTTACTAAGAGGGTCTCTCCTGTGCTTCCGATTTTGACACCTGAAACCAGGGGGAACAGATCACTAATGTCCAAAATAGCTCCGATGACACCAATCACCAGATCCTGTCCTTCCTCTTGGACGGGAACCACGATGTCTCCTTCTTTTTCCCTTGGGATGGTGATCTTCAATCCATGGTGAGATCTGTGTTGTCTTGCTGCTGGCGGCGTGGACCGGGCACACGAGGAAACGATTTTCTCCCTCGGGAAATGAAACACTCAAGATCTCCTTGCGGAACCGATTCGCCTTCTAAAATTATACAGCCCCCGGGAGAGCAAGCAAAAAAAATCGGCACCGTGTCAAACGGGGACCAGATCGTTGGATCGGAGTCTTCCGGCGGACTTTGCTGCCCTGAAGAGAGCCCTCGACTCGTAGGAGCCACCGATCGATGGAATGGACCTGAAGGAGATGCAGCACGAAGGGGATACGGATTCTCTCAATGACTGCCCAGCGAATAAAGCTTTCGCTCCGCCTGCGTTCCCTTGACTTTGTCTCTGTTCCGCTCATAATATGGAAACTTGAAAATGGATACGGGTAGGAGTCTTGCTCATTGATTGTTGATACTGTACTCAAAAAAATTTTTGGTAGTAAGTTCGAACGAGATATCAAAGCCCTTCAACCGCTGGTCGTTCGCATTAACAGCCTTGAGCCTTCGATTTCTAAGCTGTCAGACGGCCAACTCAAGGGGAAAACTTCCGAACTTAGACAACGTCTGGCCCAGGGAACAACACTGGAGGACCTTCTTCCGGAAGCGTTTGCGGTGGTTCGAGAGGCCGGCAAGCGCACTCTCAACATGCGGCATTTTGATGTTCAACTGATCGGCGGGATCGTGCTTCATCAAGGCAAGATCGCTGAGATGAAAACGGGAGAAGGAAAAACTCTGGTAGCTACTTTGCCCGTTTATCTTAACAGTTTGGAGGGTAAAGGGGTCCATGTTGTCACGGTGAACGACTATCTGGCACGTCGCGACAGTGAATGGATGGGGAAGATCTACAAGTTTTTGGGATTGTCTGTCGGAGTCATCCAGCACGACCTGGACGACGACGAGCGCCGGGAAGCCTATCACTGCGATGTGACTTATGGCACAAATAATGAATTCGGGTTCGATTACCTGCGCGACAATATGAAGTTTGACTTAAAGGATTGTGTGCAAAAAGGCCATCAGTACGCGATTGTGGACGAAGTGGACTCGATCTTAATCGATGAGGCGCGAACCCCACTGATTATCTCGGGACCTGTCGAAAGTTCCCAGCAAAAGAATTACATTGCCATGAGACCGCTGGCCGAGAAACTGCGCCAGGCCCAATCACGCTTTATTAACCAATGTTTGCATGAGGCCATTGCGAAGATCGAGTCGAATGGGGATGATCCCGAGGAAGCCTTGGAAAAGCTGCTTCTGGTCAGGCGAGGGGACCCTAAGAATCGCCAGTACCTGGACCTCTTGGTCAAGCATCGGGAGCTTAAGAAAAAGATCGATCAGCTTGAAGGTGTGCTGATGTCGAACAAGCAGCTCTCGGACTTCGACAATGAGCTCTACTGCTATATTGACGAGAAGTCCCACAACGTTGAAATCACCGAGAAGGGTCGCGAGTTCCTGGCTGGAGGAAGGATCGAAGACTTCATTATTCCTGACCCTGAAGATCCGCATTATTCGGAAGATCGCTACGTTGAGGTTACCGAGCGGATTCACACGATCCAACAACTGGTCAAAGCCTACTGGCTGTTTGAAAAGGATGTCCACTACGTCATTAATGACAACAAGATTGTGATTGTGGATGAGTTTACGGGCCGCTTGATGCCGGGACGGCGCTGGAGTGATGGTTTGCATGAGGCGATCGAGGCCAAAGAGCGGGTAAAAATTGAGCGTGAAAATCAAACACTGGCGACCATTACTTTCCAGAATTACTTCCGCATGTACAAGAAATTGGCCGGCATGACAGGGACGGCCGACACCGAAGCGGTGGAATTCAACAAAATCTACAACCTGGAAGTAGTGGTGGTCCCTCCCAACAAGCCGATGATCCGCATTGACTATCCCGACATTGTGTATCGTACCGAGCGAGAGAAGTTTAATGCCGTGGTGGAAGAGATCAAAGAGCTTCATGCCAAGGGCCAGCCAGTGCTGGTAGGCACCATTTCAATAGAGAAGTCAGAGCGGTTGAGTGCCATGCTCAAGAAAGCCAGCGTCAAGCACGTTGTACTGAATGCTAAGTATCATGAGAAGGAGGCTGAGATTGTGGCCCAGGCGGGTCGCAGAGATTCGGTAACGATTGCCACTAACATGGCGGGGCGCGGCACGGATATTTTGCTGGGCGGTAATGCGGAATTCCTGGCCAAGGAACAGCTTCGTAAGAAAAGCATTGACCCCGCCACAGCAACACAGCAACAGTGGGAAGAAACTTTCAACAAGATTCAGCTCGAAGTTCAAAAAGAGCACGAAGAGGTCATTGGGTTGAATGGTCTTCATATCCTGGGGACCGAACGTCACGAGTCGCGACGCATTGACAATCAGTTACGTGGTCGATCGGGACGGCAGGGAGACCCGGGAACTTCGCGCTTTTACCTTTCTCTAGAAGATGACTTGATGCGAATTTTTGCCAGTGAAAAAGTATCAAGCATCATGCAGCGGTTGGGAATGGAGGAGGGGGTCCCAATCGAGTCAAGATTGATCAGCAAAAGAATCGAAGCGGCTCAAAAACAGGTCGAGGGTCATAATTTTACTATCCGCAAACACCTGCTGGAATACGACGATGTGATGAACCAGCAGCGTAAAACGATCTATGGCTTGCGCAAGAAATTCCTGGAAGAAGGCGACCAGAAGGAATACCTCCTGGGACTAACGGAAGATGTCATTACAGATCTCCTGGAAGAACATTGCAATGCCGAAGTCAATCCGGCGGACTGGAATATCGAAGAGCTAAGACATTCAGTCCTGCACCAATTTGGATTCGATATTCAACATGAGAAGATTGCGCCAAACGAACTGAATCGGGAGGAACTTCAGGAAGCCATTTTCCGCAAGGCACGGGAAAAATATGAGCGCAAAGAGCAACTCATCGGCATAGAAGCCATGCGGTTGCATGAGCGGGTGATCTTACTTAATGTTCTGGATTCCCACTGGAAAGACCATCTGTTAGCTATGGATCAATTGAAGGAGGGGATTGGCCTGCGAGGTTACGGCCAGCGGGATCCCTTGGTCGAATACAAAAAGGAGTCCTTCGACACTTTTCAACAGATGATGAACGGAATTGAGGAAGAATCACTCCGCTACCTCTTTTTGCTCCAGCCCGTGGAAGAGCAGGAACGAGTTCGAGAAATCGAACACCGTCAGAAGAAGCAAGATCTGGTCCTGAGCGGGGGTGATGCAGCTCCCGAGGCTCCCAGACCTGTGATTCGGGGTCCAAAGATTGGGCGCAATGAGCCCTGCCCGTGTGGCAGTGGAAAGAAATATAAGAAGTGTTGTGAGCTCAAAGCTTCCTGAAATGGAGAGGCAATGCTAGATACCAGTGTAGCTGAAGGATTAACTTTTGACGACGTTTTGCTCGTTCCACAAAAGTCGGATGTTTTACCAGCCGAAGTTTCCACTGAGACTTATTTGACCCGAAACATCAAGCTGAACATTCCCATTGTCAGCGCGGCAATGGACACGGTCACCGATTCGCGCTTGGCCATTGCCATGGCACAGCAGGGCGGTATTGGAATTATTCACAGAAATCTCTCTCCGGAGACGCAGGCTTCGGAAGTAGATAAAGTAAAGCGCTCGGAAAGCGGGATGATCGTCGATCCCATCACGATGTCTCCCGAGAATCGAATCTACGAAGCCCAGGAAATGATGAGACACTATAAGATCTCCGGCGTCCCTATTACTAAGAATGGAAGGCTGGTAGGGATCTTAACCAATCGGGATCTTCGTTTTGAGACTCGGCTGGATCTTCCCATCTCTGAAGTGATGACCAAGGAGAACCTGATCACAGTCCCGGTAGGCACCACGCTGGCAGAGGCTCAGGAGATGCTGCATAGGCACAAGGTCGAAAAGTTGCTGGTCGTCGACAAAGACTACATGCTGAAGGGGCTCATTACGGTAAAAGATATCCAGAAAAAAATTCAGTATCCCAATTCTGCCAAAGACAGCCACGGACGCCTATTGGTAGGGGCTGCCATGGGGGTGACAGGCGATTTCCTGGAGCGCGCCGAGGCTTTGGTTAGAGCCAAAGTGGACGTGTTAGCCATCGACACCGCTCATGGGCATTCCAAACGCGTGATGGAAGTCATTAAGATGATTAAGAAGAAATTCCCCGATACGGAGTTGGTAGCGGGCAACGTCGCTTCTTCCGATGCCACCACAGACCTCATTCGCTGCGGTGTGGATGGAATCAAGATTGGTATTGGTCCAGGATCCATTTGCACGACTCGGGTTATTTCTGGAGCCGGCGTGCCTCAGATTACCGCAATTGCCCAATGCGCTCGGGTCGCCAAGGAAGCTGGCATTCCTCTCATCGCCGATGGCGGAATCAAATTCTCAGGGGATATCACCAAGGCCGTTGCTGCCGGCGCCGACACCGTCATGATTGGAAGTTTGTTCGCAGGAACCGATGAAAGCCCGGGAGAAATCGTTTTGTTCCAGGGACGTAGTTTTAAGTCTTACCGAGGTATGGGCTCATTGGCGGCGATGCAAGCCGGAAGTCGAGACCGATATCATATGGAAGCAGAAACCAACGAGCAGAAGCTGGTTCCGGAGGGCATCGAAGGACGAGTCCCATACAAAGGGTCGCTGGCAGCCATGGTGACTCAATTGGTGGGGGGCCTGAAAGCCGGAATGGGTTACGCTGGCTGCGCCAACATCCATGAGCTGCAAAGCAAATCCAGGTTCATTCGTATCACTGCTGCGGGGCTCAAGGAAAGTCATGTTCACGACGTGATCATAACCAAAGAAGCGCCGAACTACCGGCTCGAGTAAAGATTTTATCGACCAGCCCCACTTCCGGAGGAAAGAACTTTTGCTTGCATCTTAAGCCAGCCGGTGCCCCGACAAAAGCCGAACCCAGGATCGAAACCCACCCTTATTGTTGCATTCGAACCCAATTTAATTCTCATAACGGGAGCTAAATGTAGCGAGCGACGACATGTCGCCGCCAGGGGGGTCTTGCATAATTTCCGCGGCAACTTTGGCAATTCTCATGTCGAGGTCTGTCGCACCAATCTATTCGGAACTTGTTGAGAAACGGAGGCCTCCTCTGGGAGCCTGCAAGAAGTTTGGATGATTCCTCCGGGCACATGGCTGACTTCAACGTTTTGAGAAACTGGAAGATTGGCGACACACGGGAGTTTACAGAAGAGGAAATTCGCCAATTGGAGATTGATGGGGCGTTCGATTCTTACGATCAACTCTATGAAATCGAAGACACGAAATGGAAAATAAACAGTAAGGTCGCTTACCCCAACGCCTCAACCCTGTACATACTTGAATGTGTCGAGGGATGAGACCCTCTCGAAAGTGAAAGCCCCTTTTCCAAATATGGACGTCAACTACATTGACCTCGAGCGGCAGAGCAGATTTGTTCAAAGGACACAGCAGCAAAAAGCACTCTGAGATTTCTCAAAGGAGCGTTCGCTTGAAAAAAAATAGCAAAGAAAGAGCTGAAGAGATAAGTACCCCTTCTCACGGCGAATCGAACAAGAAAGTGGAAAGCTACAGCATGTTGGATCCAAAAATGAAGAGGATCTATTTTGAGTTTTATGTTGAAACCTACAAAGCTTCCACCTTGGACCGCAAAACTAAGGAGCTCATTGCCATCTCAGCCTCATTGATTTCCAAATGCCAAGGATGTTTGGAGGGACATATTAAGAAAGCCATTAAACTTGGTGCAACGAAGGAAGAGATCAGCGAAACTATCGCCATCGCCATGGGGGTGAACGCGGCTGCAGTAGTCGACCTGACGGATATAGCCGCAGCCAATCTAGATTTGAAGCATCTCTGAGTCAAAATAGTTAATGAAGACTTGCTCCGGTGACCCAGGTCTAACTCTAGTCTTACTTTTCTTGGTTAGCCTTTTGGGTGAAGTTGACTATCAGATTATTCCACCTCTGCTTCCTCTCGTCGCCGCTACTTTCCATGTACAACCTGCCTATGTCGGTAGGGCCGTTCCGGTATATTCCATTTCAGCAGGGGTTTTTTCGCTTCTTTTCGGGTGTCTTTCAGACCAGTTTGGCCGTAAGCCTTTTATCAAATATGGCCTCCTTGGTTTTTCGGTAGCAAGCCTCCTCACTTGCCTTGCCGGTTCAATGGAGCTTTTGTTCGTGGCAAGATTTCTCACGGGAATGACGACGGGCGCTCTGGCCACTTGTGCCACTTCTTATGCAGCCGATGCGTTTCATTATGAGAAGCGAGGTCAGGCCATGGGGATCCTTTCGGGCGCCTATTTCACGGCCGCAATTCTCGGGGTACCGGTGGCTAGCACCATTGCCGCTAGAAGTGGATGGCGCCCTATTTTCTTAGTTGTTTCCGGGCTGGCTGTGTTTGCTGCTTTGCTGGTCAGCAAATTTCTCGAAACGAATGCTCATGGATCTCGATCACCCCTTCCACAGGAAAGGTTGAACCTGGCTCGAATCAAGAAGATGACGGTTGCTTCTCTAAAGAATAGGGAAACTGCAGCCATTCTGTGGGCTTCGCTGTTATCTTCAGGGGCGATCGTCGCCTTTATTACCTATCTGGGGAGTCATTTGAATGGCCATTTGCACGTTCCAATCCAACGTGTCGGACTCGTATTTTTGTGGGCCGGTGTGGCCTCCTTAATAGGTGCTCCATTATCTGGAGTTCTATCAGACCAATGGGGGAAAAAAACGGTGCTGATCGTCAGTGGAATTGTGCTAGCGGCCTGCTTATTCGTGCTTCCGAGACTTTCATGGGATCTCTGGCTTTTGGGCGTGCTGGGCTTGGCTGGGCTTGCGATAGCATTTCGGATGGCACCCTTTTTGGCTATTATCACCGAATTGGTCTCCCCTCAGCAGCGAGGAACCCTGTTGGCCGTACGCAATACCCTGTCACAACTAGGTATAGCGGCTTCAACCTGGGTATCTTCCTATTGCTATTTGTACTGGGGATACCCGGCCGTAGGACTATTCTCGGCGAGCCTGATCGCTGCCTCAACGCTAGTCGTCCTATTCCTGGTCGTAGAGCCGAACCGGCAAAGAAAGACTGAAGGAAGCTCCCTCCAATTCCGGTGTTGAATTGAACGTCTGCAAGAATCAGAACACACGGCCAAATGGATTGCTCTTTTGTGGTAGCATCCGATGATGCTTTTTTTAATCAAATTGTAGTATAATGAAAGTCAGCATAAACATTGAGACGCATATAACATCCAACTATAACAACTTTGTTCTTTGTCAATAAAATCTCAATTGATTTTGTTGAGTCGCATCGCTACTTACGTTCTCTCTCTATCAACTTAAGAGTTGTTCGCGTATGTTCCGATAAAAATAGGTAGGGGCAAGATAGCTGTGTGCTAAACAACGTGGGAGGAAAAGTCAGCCTATGGTCGAATCTAATACCAAGACCAGCATTCTTTCTTTGATAAATCATTACCAGAACACAGATTATTTTCGTGAGCTGAATTGGGAGGGCAGTTTTGAAGAGTATCTCGAAATTGTCCAACAAAACCCCAGGGTCACGCGCAGCGCCTTTCAACGGGTCTATGACATGATCCTCTCCTATGGCAAGGAGGAGTACACCGAGTATAAGAGAAAGATAATCCGCTACAGCTTTTTTAAGGATTTACCCCATTACGGTAAAGACGCGGTTTATGGTTTGGATATTCACCTCTCCAAAATGGTAGATATCTTTAAGGCAGCTGCTCAACGATATGGGACGGAACGGCGTGTCTTGCTACTTCATGGACCTGTGGGGAGTTCCAAGAGTACCATTGTGCGGTTATTAAAAAAGGGACTCGAAGAATATTCAAAAACTCCTGAAGGCGCCCTCTATACTTTTAACTGGACTCAAGTCAATCTGCATGACGAGACGGAGACATTGCGCTTTTCGGATGAAATGCCTTGCCCCATGCATGAAGAGCCACTCCATTTGATTCCGATAGAATTTCGAGCTCAGGTAGTGGCTGAATTAAACAAGAGCACTGGCAAGGATTCCACCGTAACGGTGGAAGGCGACCTTTGCCCCGCTTGCCGCCAAACCTTTCGTGAGCTGAGCAAGAAGTACAACGGCGATTGGATTCAGGTGATGTCCCATATTAAGGTGCGCCGTCTCATTCTTTCAGAAAAGGATCGTATTGGCGTCGGGACTTTCCAGCCTAAAGACGAAAAAAACCAGGATTCGACCGAGCTGACCGGTGATATCAATTACCGCAAGATTGCCATTTATGGATCTGATTCGGATGCCAGAGCCTTTAATTTTGACGGCGAATTCAATGTTGCCAACCGGGGTATCATCGAATTCATCGAAGTCCTCAAATTAGACGTAGCGTTCCTGTATGACCTGTTGGGGGCTTCACAAGAACACAAGATCAAGCCGAAAAAGTTTCCTCAGACCGACATTGATGAGGTCATTATCGGCCATACCAACGAGCCTGAGTACCGCAAGCTGCAAAACAACGAGTTCATGGAGGCGTTGCGGGACCGCACGGTCAAAATCGATGTTCCGTACATTACCAAGCTCATGGAGGAAATCAAAATCTACGAGAAGGACTTCAATCCCAGCCGCATTAAAGGAAAACACATCGCCCCTCACACCATTGAAATGGCCGCGATGTGGGGAGTGCTGACGCGCCTCGAGGAACCTAAGAAAGCGAACCTGACCCTGCTGCAAAAGTTAAAGCTCTATGACGGGAAGACATTGACCGGTTTCACCGAGGACAGCATCAAAGAGTTACGTAAAGAGGCTGTGCGTGAAGGCATGGACGGTATCTCTCCGAGGTATATTCAGGATAAGATTTCCAACGCCCTGGTAAGCAACGAATTGATCAGTTGCGTTAATCCCTTTATGGTCCTTAACGAACTGGAAAGTGGATTGAAGCATCATTCCTTGATAAAAAGCGAGGACCAGCGGAAAAAATATAGAGAACTGCTGGCGGTCGTAAAGCAAGAATATGAAGATATTGTGAAGAATGAAGTGCAGCGCGCTATTTCTGCCGATGAGGAAGCTATCAGCCGGCTCTGCAGTAACTATATTGACAACATCAAAGCGTATACGCAAAAGGAAAAGGTAAAGAACAAGTACACGGGACAAGATGAAGAGCCCGACGAGAGACTCATGCGCTCGATTGAGGAGAAAATCGAAATCCCCGAGAGTCGCAAAGATGATTTTAGGCGTGAAATCATGAACTACATTGGAGCTTTAGCCATTGAAGGACGAATTTTCAACTATAAAACCAATGAGCGCTTGTTTAAGGCTCTGGAACTTAAGCTCTTCGAAGACCAGAAGGATTCCATCAAACTTACCAGCCTGGTGGCAAACATCGTCGACAAGGATACCCAGGAAAAAATTGATGTGGTCAAGAGTCGAATGATTAAGAACTATTCTTATTGTGATATCTGTGCGACCGATGTCCTTAACTATGTTGCCAGTATTTTTGCGAGAGGGGACTCTAAGCGTTAGATCTCGACCATGGCTCTCAAAATCGAACAGGACCACAACCGGTTTCGTCAGATTGTTCGCGGAAAGATCAAAGCGAACTTAAAGAAATACATCTCTCATGAGGAGCTCATTGGACGAAAAGGAAAAGATCTGATTAGCATTCCAATTCCTCAAATCGACGTTCCCACTTTTCGATTTGCCCCAAAGAGTCAGGGGGGAGTTGGCCAGGGAGATGGAGACGCAGGAACCCCCATTGCTGTGGACGAAGGTGAGGGCGGTGGTGAGGCCGGCAACCTTCCGGGGGAACACTTACTGGAAGTGGACATCACGCTCGAAGAGTTGGCGCAAATCCTGGGAGAAGAGTTGGAACTTCCCAAAATTGAACCCAAAGGCCACCAGAAAATTCAGACAGAGAAAGACAAATATTCGGCCATCCATCGCACTGGTCCGGAGTCTCTTCGCCACTTTAAGCGGACTTACAAAGAGGCTTTAAAGCGGCAAATTACTTCCGGGGCTTATAACCTGAAGAATCCCCTCATCCTGCCGATCCGGGACGATAAGCGCTATCTATCTTGGAAGACCAAACCCACCCCTGAATGCAATGCGCTGATCGTCTACATGATGGATGTCTCCGGATCTATGGGGGACGAGCAGAAGGAAATTGTTCGTATTGAGACTTTCTGGATCGACACCTGGCTCCGCTTACAATATAAGGGGTTGGTAACTCGCTACATCGTGCATGATGCAACAGCCAAAGAAGTGAATGAAGAGATGTTTTATCACATTCGGGAGAGCGGCGGGACTATGATTTCGTCGGCCTACCATTTCTTCAATAAGATGATTGATGAGGAGTATGACTTGGAGCAATGGAATATTTATGGATTTCACTTTTCGGATGGTGACAACTGGTCCGGCGGAGACACCGACAAGTGCGTGTCCCTTTTGCAAACGGAGCTGCTTCCTAAAGTGAACCTTTTTTGTTATGGCCAGGTGGAAAGCACCTATGGGAGCGGCGAGTTCATTCGAGAACTTGAGGATGAGCTGGATTCCGCAGAAAATTTGATTACGTCCAAGATTGAAAGCAAAGATGACATTTACAACTCCATAAAGCAGTTCTTGGGCAAAGGCAAATAGCTTTGGAGCGGATCTTGAGAGATTCAGATCGATGAACTTGCCGACGGAATTGGAAAGAATACGGGGGGAAATCGAAGGTTATGCCATGGACTACGGCCTGGACTTCTACGAGACTATCTTTGAAATTCTCGATTTCAAACAACTCAACGAGGTTGCCAGTTTTATGGGTTTCCCCAATCGTTTTCCGCACTGGCGCTTTGGAATGGAATATGAGCGTCTCAGCAAGAGTTATGCCTACGGGTTACACAAAATTTACGAGATGGTCATCAACAACGATCCCTGCTATGCCTATCTTCTCCAATGCAATAATTATGTAGACCAAAAAATTGTCATGGCCCACGTTTACGGGCATTGCGATTTTTTCAAGAACAATTTCTGGTTCTCCAAAACCAACCGAAAAATGATGGATGAGATGGCTAACCACGCGACGAAAGTTCGCAAGTATATCGACAAGTACGGCTACAACGAGGTGGAAGAGTTCATCGACACTTGCCTTTCCATTGACGACCTTATCGATAGACACGCGCCCTTCATAGAACGGCGAAGCCGGAAGGTAACCTCCGACCTGGTCAATGCTGAGGATGAGCAGACGGTAAAGAAAATCAAGAGCAAGGATTACATGGAGGAATTCATCAATCCGCCGGATTTCATGGAACTGCAGCAGCGAAAGATTGAACAAGACAAACTCAAGAGGCGTACTTACCCGCAAGCACCGGAAAAAGATGTTGTCTTTTTTTTGATTGAGAATGCTCCCCTGGAGAACTGGCAGCGCGAAATCCTCGAATTGATTCGTGAAGAGAGTTATTATTTTGCGCCGCAGGGGCAGACAAAAATCATGAATGAAGGCTGGGCTACTTACTGGCATTCCAAAATCATGACCCAACGGGCACTGAGAGATTCGGAGTTGATTGATTATGCAGACCATCATTCGGGAACAGTAGCTACCGAGCCCACCCGTATCAATCCTTATAAGCTAGGATTGGAACTCTTCAAGGATATTGAAGATCGTTGGAATCGAGGAAAGTTCGGCAAAGAATATGAAGAATGTGACAGCATTGAGGAGAAAAAAAATTGGGACAAGAATTTAGGTCTGGGTCGCGAGAAAATTTTTGAAGTTCGAAAGATTTACAACGATGTCACCTTCATTGATACATTCATGACGGAAGAATTTTGCAGGGAGCAGAAATTATTTGTATTCAAGTACAATCCCGATCAGGAAGCCTATGTAATCGCAGACCGCGACTTTAGGAAGGTAAAACAACAGCTCCTTTTCTCCTTAACAAACTTTGGGCAACCTTTCATCTTCGCGAAAGAGTCCAACTATGAGAATCGAGGAGAGCTTTATCTTTATCATCGTCATGAAGGGATTGATTTGAAAATTGATTATGCCAAAGAGACTCTTAGAAACATTCAAAAGATTTGGTCTCGGCCTGTCTACTTGGAAACGGTCGTGGAAGGGCGCGGCAAGACTTTTAAATTTGATGGCGAGAAACACTCTGAGAGGAATTTATGATTTAAAGCTTTAGCCTGCAACTCAAGCTGGAGGAAATATGGCAGAAAACCCTAAGATCTCGCACATGATTTACGCGTTAAGGGAAACCGACAGGAGCGAAGGATGCTTCAGTCCCCTCATTGAAACTACCCGCTTGACTTGGAACTTTAAGATTAATGATTTCGACAAACTTGGACTCTTAATCTTGCACCTGGAGATCAAAGCTAAGGATATCCCTGCTCTCCCTCTTGAAAAACAAAGTGAGGTCTTAAGGGACAAACTAACCTACCTTGAAGGAGATTTCAAGCTGGTTGAATATGATCGCAATAATAAAACGATTATCCTTCGCAGCAACCTTTTTCACAGAGTGGCGAATACGGTTAATTATTATGAGATTGTGCTAAAGGAGGGCAATCAACTAAGCTTTGATTGCTACGAGTTGGACAGGCCCTCTGGGAAGAGGCAGACCTGTCCCGCCAATCTATCCAGAGCAACTTTTGAAAGATTGCTAATTGATTTCGAAAATTTGTTTTCTTAGTCTCGTTTCTTGGCACTTTCCAAGAGCAAACCCTTCACACAAGAGGCACGTCTGCTCTATTAACAACTCACTTTAGTTCTCTCCGTTCTGAACTTACCAGAGGAGCCGGTTTCACGTGGGCTCCTCCCCTGCCGCCAATTCCTGCTCTCCCATCTCAGCATGTTCAATCTTGTTGCCTTGGATTTCTCTCCTGGCTAGAATACTCAGGATTACTTTCGCCAGCGAAGCCTGCTACCTGAAAAGTCCGTGCGATAATAGAATGAAGTGGAGAAATTTGTTTCTGGGACTCCGACTTTCCATATTCGTTTTGGCGTTGATTTTTTTGCTTCTTCCCTTCTTGTATGCCTTTTCCAATGTCTATCGTCCCAAAATGGCACTCCGCAAGGAGCCCGCAAGCTATGCACTGAGGTATGACTCTCTCTCTTTCCTTACCTCTGACGGGCAGAACATTCGCGGCTGGCTGCTCTATGGGAAGTCAGAAGCTCCGCTGATCTTAGTTTGTCACGGCGTAGGAACAAACCGAGAAGATCTCATGGGGGTGTCTCAGTTCCTCGGTGATGCGGGCTTCAATGTATTAACTTTTGATTTTCGCGCCCATGGCGAGAGCACTGGCCGCAAGACCACCTTTGGATTTCTTGAAGCCAGGGACGTAGAAGCTGCAGTTCAAGTCATGGAGAACAAGTACGCTAAAAGGTTTAGTGCCATAGGTCTCTATGCCATTTCGATGGGAAGTGCTGCGGCCATCTTTGCAGCCAAGAACATCCCCGAAGTGAGAGCCTTTGTTTTTGATTCTCCATTCGCACGGCTTTCTGAGGTCGTGGCCTTCCGGTTTCGCTATTTCCCGGGGCCGCTGAGAAGAGTCTTTTCGTTTCTGACTAATTTTTATGGGTCGATTCTGATGGGAATTGATACAGAGAAAATCTCTCCAGAGGCCGAAGCAAGTAATCTCAATGGTCGTCCAGTACTTATTTACCACGGTGACAGAGACCTTCTAATTCCGGTGTCACAGGGAGAGAAACTTTTCCAAAAAATACCCGGACCGAAGGAGTTCATCCATATTCCCGGAGCCGCTCACGTTCAAAGTTATGACTTGCTGGGGAAGATTTACGAGCAAAAGACCATTCGCTTTTTCAAGACATACCTTGGATTTTCAGGATCAATATGAAAATCCGATTCAGAGCCTCTGAGTCTAAGGCGATGGAGATAATTGATCCCCGGTTCGCGTCAATGAAGCTTACTACCTAGCTTTT
>Ga0066710_100001603_pt1 | contig 17183 bp, 17 predicted proteins | sample GraSoiAngelo_159_FD_79666 | JGI IMG/M metagenome (GOLD analysis project Ga0066710, IMG submission 79666) | Grasslands soil microbial communities from the Angelo Coastal Reserve, California, USA - 14_1009_16_40cm | ecosystem: Environmental > Terrestrial > Soil > Grasslands | place: USA... | reverse complement strand
TGAGCCGGCGAGACGCGGGTCCCCTGTAGAGGCAGGCTGGCGAGGGCCGAGGATTGGATGTGAATCCACCCCGTGCCCGATTTGTTAGGCAGGGTGAAGTTGCCGGTGAATGCGGCTCCGGCCGCCAGCTGGATCACGTCCCCCGGCTGGGCAGAATTGAGCGCTGCCTGGAAATCTTCCCCAGCGGACACCCGGATCATGTGCCCGGACGGCGGCACACCGGCCGTCTCGACGTACGCGCGCGGCAGTTCTGGCGCAGTCGCCGCAGAGAACGGCTCGGTGACGACGACCAGGGAGGCCGTGAAGAGCGCGGCGGCGAAGGCGAGGAGACGCCCGGGTTCGGCGCACCCCCTTGCCATGCGCGCGGCGTCACGAACCGACGTGCCGATAGTCGTCATCGACCGTGGCGCGCTTCAGACTTCGACGACACCATCAAGTCTTCGTAGAGCCGCTCCGTCTCCCGTACCATGCGCTCCAGCGAGAAGCGGTCGGCAGCGCGCTGTCGTCCTGCCCGACCGAGCCGGTGCCTCAGGTCTGCGTTCTCGAGTAACAGGCACACGGCCCGCCCCAGCGCGGCGGCGTCGCGCGGTGCAACGAGCAGGCCCGTCACGCCATCCTCAACGGCTTCGGCATTGCCTCCCACTCGTGTCGCTACGACGGGAACGCCCGCAGCCATCGACTCCAGAATGGCCGTGGACAGCCCTTCGCTAAGGGATGGGAGGACAGACACCGTCACCTCTGAGAGGATCTCGGGCACATCGGTCCTCGCCCCTGTAAACACCACGCGTCCGTCGAGCCCGAGCCGAGTTCCGTAGCTCTCCAGCTCTTTCTGGTACGCGACATCCCCGTCGCCCACGATCAGGAAGTGCACGTCCTTGAAGCGGTCGCCCATCGTCGCCATCGCTTCCAGGAAGTACTCGATCCCCTTGATTCGATCGACGCGAGACAGCACGGCGACCAGAGGGCTGCCGGGCGGCAGCCCGAGCGCCTGGCGTATCCCGCGCCCGGCAGTCTTGTTCGTGAACCGCGCGACGTCGACGCCGCTCCGAATGACGGTGATCCTCGCGGGGTCGTACCCATCGGCGATGAGCCGCTGCCTCACGGCGTCGGCGTTCGCCACAATACGGTCCGTCCAGCGGCACATCAACCGCTGCACCCGCCCCTTGGCGGGAGTCAGATGGATTCCCATGTCCTGGACCGAGGTGACGATGACGCGCACGCCGGCGAGTCTCGCGACCGCGGTCGCAAAGACATTCGCGTGGAAACCATAGGTATGAACGATTTCGATCGCTGCACGTCGCGCGTATCGGGCAAACCGCAGTTGCTGTTTGAGCGCTCTCGGACCGTAGAGCCGGTTCAGCGTGTATTCGACCAGCGGGATCTGCCGTGTCTCCACCTCTCGAAGAAACAGCCCTTTGCGCCGAAAACACGCATAGTGCAGTGCGAAGCGCGAGGGATCGAGGGACAGCCCCAGGTCCACAAACAGCCGCTCCGTCCCGCCGACGAAGAAGGAATTGACGAACTTCACGAGCCTGATCCTGTCAGACCGCATCGGTGTCTCCCGAAAGCCTTCAGGTCTGAAGGGGCTCAGACCGATCTCGCTCAGGAGCGATTCTCGTCGCTTCAGCGTCGTACGCGACTCGAATGGATATCGCGAGCCCACCCATGTAGAAGAAATAGAAGTGATACGCGAATGGATGGAACAGGGCTGCGACTGCAAAGGCGAAGAGACTGAGCTCGATCCCCTCCGCGAGAAGAAAGAATTCCTGCAACGCCGGGACCTGCGACGACCGCTGCTCAACGAGCCTGACGCTCTTGAAACACCTCCGGAGCAACATCAGGAACAGCACCAGCCCGGGAATGCCGAGTTCCACGGCGTACTGGAGGTACACGTTGTGGACTTCGACCCAGAAGGCTCCTCGCGCTTCGTTCAGCGCCAGCTCATCCATCCCGATCCCGGCACCGACGATCGGGTTGCTGAGCACGAAGCCTGCGGCGGCGAGCATGTCCCTCCACCGGCTCTGCGCCGATCCAGTCGGATCCGAATTGATATCCGTGACGGTCGCCAGGCGGGCGATGTACCCGGACGGAATGAAGGGCACACAACACACGACGCCCACCGCGAGCGCCGCCGGCACCCACCTCATCTCCGGGCGCTTCCTGAGCCTCCACGCGTACATCACGAACGTCATCGCCAGCGTCACGAAGCCTCCACGGGAGAACGTGAGGATGATGGCGAGCACGTCGAGGACGATGAAGACAAGCAGACATCCGCGACCCACCGCGTTCCGCGTGGTCAACACGAGCGACAGGCTCAACGGAAGGATCAGGTTCAGCATGAGCGCCATGTCGTTCGGATTCTCCACGTAGGCTGACCCATAACCGACGATGCGTGTCACCGCCGCACCTGGGATGAACGCGCTCGAGAGATAGTGCATAATCCCCGAGATCGCAATCGGCACTGCCAACAGGCTCAACTCCCACTCGACCTGCCGCAACCGAGCCAACGTGTTGATCGTCGTGCTCGCGAGCCAGAAGATCGCCAGGGTTTTGAAATACATCTCGAAAAGAAACCGCACGCCGCCTCCGGGCCAGTAGGACAGCGGGAGCGTTACGACCGCCCACCCGACCAGACACGCCGCGATCCACATCTCGGGCGTGAGCCTCACGACTGGCTGACGGGAGACGAGCCGCTGAACCATCTGCGTCACGATCGCTCCGGCCCCGACGAGGAGGGCAATGCGGAGGGGGGCGAGCGCGGGAAAGAACGTCTGCGGCGCAATCAGCAACACGAACGTGAAGGTCAACAGGCCCCAAAAGGGCACGGCGCCGCCCTGGAGGGTGGGCTCCCGCACCCCGATGCGCTCCGGCTGACGCGCCGACTCGGCCACGGCATCGGCGCGCCACCAGTCCGCCTGCCAGTGATGCTTCATCCGCGGGCGCCGCCGACAGTCCCGGGGGTGCCGCCCCGGCGGTGACCCACGTGTCTCGTCATGGCGTGGATCAGCCCTTCCGGGGACTCAGACCCCGCGCTCCACCGCGGGAGTGTGACCGGCCACGGCGCACACCCGATCGCTTCGAGATCGATCGCGTTGATACTGCGCCACATCGAGAACGATGTCGCGTAGGCCGTACCGAGGCGCATACTGAAGAAGACTTCGCGTCCGGCTGATGTCAGGCACGCGCCTCCGCATGTCCTCGAACCCTTCCTCGTAGGCCTCTTCGTACGGGATGTAGACGATCGGTGACGGGCTCTCCAGCACCTCCTTGACGAACCCGGCCAGCTCCTCGATCGAGACCTCCTCTTTCCCTCCGACGTTGAAGATCTCCCCGATGGCATCCGGGTGTTTCGCCAGCCCCACGATCACCCGCACCGCGTCTCTCACGTGCGTGAATGTGCGCGTTTGCTTCCCGTCGCCAAACACGGTGATCGCCTCGCCGGCCAACGCTTGCTGCACGAAGCGGGGAACCACCATGCCGTACCGGCCCGTTTGACGGGGACCCACGGTGTTGAACAGACGAACAACGGTGACGGGAACGCCCTTTTCTTTGTGATACGCGAACGCGAGAAACTCATCGACGAGCTTTGAGGCCGCATAGCTCCATCTGCCCTTGAACGTCGGCCCGAGCACCAAGTCTCCGGTCTCGACGAACGTGTCTCGGTTCGATTTTCCGTACACTTCGGAGGTCGAGAAGATCATGACGCGCTTTCTCTTCTTTGCCGCGAGCTCGAGAACGATCTCGGTGCCTTTGATGTTCGTCTCGATCGTCCGGACCGGACTCTCGACAATGAGCCTCACGCCCACGGCCGCCGCGAGATGCAAGATCACGTCGGCGTCATCCACCAGCTCCGCCATCAGTGATCGATTCATCACGGTGTCGAGGACGTACCTGAATCCGTCCCGCCCCTTCAGATGCTCGATGTTCTCGATGGCCCCGGTCGACAGATCGTCGATGATCGTGACCTTCTCTCCGCTGTCCGAAATCGACTCTGCGAGGTGGGATCCGATGAATCCCGCTCCGCCCGTGATCAGGTATTTCATCGCTCACGTTCCTCCTCACGCTTCGGTCTTCTGCGTCAAGGGAGTTCGAATCCTCGATGATCCGGGGCTGCCCACGGCGCCGCGGCCGTACGTGCTCCCGGTCGTTGGCGACGATCCGACGGATCCGCCGCGTTCCCGAATCCGATCGCGCTCATGGTCTGCCCCGTGCACCTGCGACTCGACGGTTAGCGCCCGGAGAGATGAGGTGATGCTGATCGAGGTACCGTTCGAGCACGGTGGCGATCAGGTCGTGGCCCCGCGGGCTGAGGTGAGTGTTGTCCCACGGGATGTACAGATCACGTTTCGCCACGTAGGCGTCTTGCATCGTCGACAGGAGATCGATGTAGGGAAGCCCGATCCGTCGCGCTATCGCATCCATCCGCTCCTGCATATGCGCGAGGGCGTCAGGCCGGCGGACCTGTCCTGGCATCGGAAAGATCATGAGCACCGGCGCGAACCCGTGGCGCCGGGCTAACGACTTGAACTCTTCGAGACTCGCCGCGACATCCGCGTACGCCTGTTCGATCGACGGACTCGTTCGTCCCTCATAGATCATCTCCTGCTGAGTCCAGTCGAATGAAGGGACCATCTTGAACCAGACGAGCTCGAATCTCTCGCGAAGGTACGAGAGGACTCGACTCCTCTTCAGCCAGCGGCCGTAGTACCAGGCGGGGTGTTCCCCGGTGTAGCGGCGGGTCAGGGGCGTCACATTGACGGGTCTCGGGTAGAGGTCGTTCCAGTAGAACTCGAGCACGACGATGTCGGGCCGAACATCCAACCCTTTCTCTTTCAGGAGGTTCACCTCTTGCCACGTCGCGTAGCATGAAACGGCCGCGTTGATGACGCGGACGGCGCCGTAACGGCGCCGGAGCGACGCTTCCAAGCGCCGTGCGTACGTCTCCTCCGCGGAGACGCCCAGCCCCACGGCTACCGAATCGCCGATCGAGAGAATGCGGACCTCGCCATCCTTGCTGGCCGGCACCTCCCGCTCGTCGCGGAACCCCATGGAGTTCGTGATGAAGGGCCGGTCAACGGTGAACGCTTTCTGGTTCGGCTCGTGGTCGTAGATCCTCTCTGAATTGGGCTGCATCCGCATTTGAGGATCGTAGAACCGGAGGGCGGGAGGCAGGAAGAACACCGATGCCGCTTCCGCGACGGCGAACAGCACGACGAATTCGACGGTCCACACGACGCCGATCTTGAGCCATCGACGCACCTTCATGTCACCGTCTCAGTCACTTCCGGCCTCGCCAGCCATTGATCCGGCATTCGTCGACGACGCTAGGCTCGACAGGGCTTCGTCGCTTCGATCTCAGAACAGCGCGTAGATGAAGGGGGCAACCGCAGAGCTCTGCGCGAACACAATCAGAAACGTCAGAACGAAGAGCAGGACGATAAGCGGAGTCAACCACCAGACCTTGCCATGCCAGAAGAACGCCAGCAGTTCCCGCATGGTGGCCGCAGTGTCTCGGATGCCGTTCTGACTTCCGCTCATGTCGTTCCTCCCTCGCCTATCGCTTCTCCACGAGGAATCGCTCCAGGACCAGCGCGTCCATTCCGCTCCTGTTGAAGGTGCTGAACGCCTCCGCCGGTGTGTTGACGATAGGCTCTCCCTTCAAGTTGAAGGAGGTGTTGAGGACAACCGGAACGCCGGTCGCCTTGCCGAACGTCTCGATCAGGCGGTGGTAGCGTGGGTTCGTCTCCCGGATGACCGTCTGGAGGCGGCCTGTCCCGTCGACATGGGTCGGGGCGGGTACCACATGACGCTTGGCCTCCTTCACGTCGACGACCAGTAACATGAAGCGCGCCGGGTAGTGTCGCTCGGGATCCTTCAAGTCGTAGTACTCTTCCGCGCGCTCGACCAGCACCGATGGCGCGAACGGGCGGTACGGCTCTCGGAACTTGATCTTCGTGTTGACGATATCTTTCATGTCGGCCCGCCGTGGATCGGCGAGGATGCTCCGGTTGCCGAGCGCTCGGGGTCCCCATTCGAACCGCCCTTGAGACCAGCCGATCACCTTGCCGGTCTGGAGGGCGTCGACGACCCGGTCGATGAGGCGATCGTCGTCTTCGAAGTATTCGTAGCGAACCCCGTGCTCGTCGAGGAACCGTTTGATATCCGCCGCGGAGTGCTCCTCGCCCAGGTAGGCGTGCTCCATGAGGAACTTCCGCGGATGACCCAGAACGGCGTGGTGAGCGTAGAGGGCCGCGCCGAGGGCGCCCCCGCCGTCCCCAGCCGAGGGCTGCACGAACAGCTCTTCGAACGGGGTCTCCCGGAGGATCCGCCCGTTGGCCACGCTGTTGAGCGCGACGCCGCCGGCCAGGCACAGACGCGAGAGGCCTGTCTTCGCGTGAAGCGCTCGAGCCATCGCGAGGAGGATCTCCTCGGTCACGAGCTGAATGCTGGCCGCGATGTCCGCGTAGTGCTGGTTCTGCCGACAGAGCGCCTCGTAATTGGACGGCTTGTCGCCGAAGTAGGCCGGATAGCCGGACGATGCGGTGAAAAAGTGGCTCTTGGGATCCCGCGGAGCCCCGAACAGGCGCTCGAACCGCGCGTTGAAGGCCGTGTCGGGCGACCGGTGGTAGGAGAAGTAATCCATGTCGAGCGAGAAGCCGCCGTCGTCGTTGAGCCGTACGAGCTTGCGGACGTCCTCGGCATATCGAGGCTCCCCGTACGGCGCCATCCCCATCACCTTGTACTCGCCCTCATTGACTTCGAATCCGAGGAACGCCGTGAACACGCTGTACAGCAGGCCCAGGGAGTGTGGAAAGCGGATCTCACCGAGCAGCTCGATGTTCCTGTCACGTCCGATTCCAATGGTTGCGGTGGCCCACTCGCCGACCCCGTCCACGGTCAGGATCGCCGCCTCGCTGTAGGGCGAGCAGTAGAAGGTGCTGGCCGCGTGCGAGAGGTGGTGGCCGCTGAAGAGGATCCTCTCAGACGGAATCCCGAGGTGCTTGCGGATCAGCCCTTTGACCCAGAGCTTCTCCGTGAGCCACTTGATCATCGACTCGCGGAAGATCCGGAAGGATCGCGGATAGGTCGCCAGCGTCGACATCAGGATGCGGTCGAACTTGACGAACGGCTTCTCGTAGAAGACGACCCAGTCGAGATCCTCGCCCCTGAGCTTGCCGGTCCGGAGGCAGAACTCGATCGCGTGGATCGGAAAGCCCGCGTCGTGCTTGATCCGCGAGAAGCGTTCCTCCTCAGCGGCAGCGACGACGACGCCGTCCTGAACGAGTGCGGCGGCGGCGTCGTGGAAGAAGCACGAGATGCCGAGAATGTTCATGCGCTTCCCCTCAAAATTGCTGCTTCATCAAGCTGAGGCTCGCCGTGGATTCTTTCGTACGGGGCAGCCAATGCCAGGATGGCGCCCCGCGCAAGCCCAACGGTTTCGACACGAAGCGAATGGCGAGGGCGAAGGGCGCGATGACGACGAAGTAGACCACGGTGAGGATGACGAGCGACTGGACATGCCCGATGGTCTTGGCGACGCGCAGCCAGCCCCTCCAGAGAGTTTTCAGCATAGCTCTCCCTCCACGCGCCTTAGAGCTCCACGCGCCTTAAAGTGTGCGGACGCTGCCGGCCGGCGCAGGAATCTCCCAGGTCGCGTGTCGATAGTCGACCTGGGGTGCTCGCGGTCTCTCCCCTGCGAATCGGTTCGTCTGAGTCTCATGACGTCAGGCCGCCCGACCGAGGCGCGCCGCCAAGCGACGGTCACCGCCACCGGCGGAGCGGCCCCCCGTGAGCACGATCTTGACCGTCTCGAACAGGATCCGGAGGTCCAGCCAGAAGGACATGTGCTTGAGGTAGTAGAAGTCGTAGCGGATCTTCTCCATTTCTTCCTCGATGGAATTCGCGTAGCCATAACGGACCTGCGCCCAGCCGGTGATCCCCGGCCGCACCGAGCACCGGAGCGAGTAGTAGGGGATCGCGTCGCCCGACACCTCGCTCACGTTGCGGACCGCCAGGATCATGAGGACGAGGTTCGTCGCTGGGTGGGGCCGCGGACCGACGAGATTCATGTCGCCTCGAACGACGTTGACGAGTTGGGGCAACTCATCGAGCCGGAACCGCCTGAGCCACTTCCCGACGCGGGTGATCCGATCGCAGTTGTCCCGCTCCCACTCGGACTTCGGGCGGCTCACCGGATACATGGTGCGGAACTTGATCAGCTTGAAGGGTTTTTCGTGCATCCCTACGCGCTCGTGGATAAAGAACACGGGGCCGCGGGAGTCGAGCTTGATCAGCAGCGCGACCAGAGCGAGGACGGGTGCCAGGACGATCAGACCCGTCACCGACACGACCAGGCTCAGCGCTCGCGCGAGCACGACCTGGAGACGCGACTGTTGGAAATCGCGCGAGAAGATGACGCTGCTGGGCGAGAGCGACTCGAGGGCGACCTTCCCGGTCAAGCGCTCGTAGGTCTCGACAACGTCCTCGACCAGGATTCCCCGTGCCCGCGACTCGAGGAGGGGGTCGAGCGGCAGTCGCCCCCGTCGCTCGGCGAGCGCGACGACGATGCGATCGGGCCGGGTCGCTTTGAGGGCGCGCCCGAGGTTCGCGGCGTCATCCATCACACCGACGACGGTGTATCGGAGGCGGGGTCGCCGCTCGAGCTCCGCGATGACGTGACGCGCCATGGGGCTCCCGCCGACGATCAGCACGCGCTCGCCGACGTGACGACGGCGCCGGACGCCATGACACAAGCGCAGCCCGAGCAGGAAGCCAACGATGACAAGGAGGCTCGCCACGACGGGGCTCCCGCCAAGCGGGGTCTCCGGGACTAAGGTATAGACGATGCCCATACGGAATGACACAGGGCTGCGGCTCGCCGCGCCCGTCCTATACCCACTCCGCGCGTCTGGTCGCCAGATCGCAGAGGATCGGGCCCAACTTGTCGGCGGCGTGCCGTACAGCGGGCCCGGGCTCGAGAAGATCGGCGCGGACGATCACCGGGGGCTCGCCGGGCAGCGCGAAGTCGGGGTCCACGGGGCTTGCCCCCTCGGCGGCGTACTGGCTGCGGACCTTGGGCGGGATCGGCGTGGTGTTGACCACGACATAATCGAGCGCCTCCGGCGCGACACCATGGGCGGCGAGCGCCCCGAGATGCTCGGCGATCCCGTACCCGTCCGTTTCCCCGCGCTCGGTCATCGCGTTGCACACGAAGATCCGGACGGCTCGCGAGCGCGTCACGGCCGCCGCCACGCCCGGGACGACGACGGTGGCGAGGAGGCTCGTGTAGAGACTCCCGGGTCCCAGGATCACGACGTCCGCGTCGTACAACGCCTCGAGGACTCCGGGCGCGGCGACCGCATCGGGAGGTTCGATCCGGACGTGCTTGATCGGCGTGCCGCACTGTGGGATCTCGGCCTCGCCCTGAACCGAGCGGCCATCCAGGAGGTCGGCGACAAGGTGAACCCGCTGCGTGGTCGACGGTAGGACGAGATCGTCCACACCGAGGAGCTGAGCCGCCAACCGGATCGCCGTCACCTCGTCCGCGGCAACCATGTCGAGCGCGGTCAGCAGAAGGTTCCCGACCGGATGCGGCGCCGCGCCGCCCTCGAACCGATACTGGAGCGCGGCCGACACTTCCGGCGCGACCCGCGCGAGCGCGATCAGACAGTTACGGATGTCGCCGGGCGGAAGGACGCCATACTCCTTCCGCAGGACTCCCGAGCTCCCGCCGTCGTCCGCCGCCGTGACGATCGCGGTGATCCGGGAGGCCGCGGGAAGATGGCGGCGCAGCCCCGCGAGGACGACCGGCAGCCCGGTGCCACCGCCCAGGGCGACGACCATCATGGTCGCCTCCATGCCCTGCGCCACCCGGCGCGCTCCGGCGCTCCCGCGTACACGTCGTAGTAGCCGCGCCGGCGCCTGGTGTCGCCGTTGAACACGAGGCCGACCACCTTCGCCGGGTCCATCATGGCCAGGGACTCCGCCAGCCCCCCCCGCGGCGTTCGATGCGCAGCGACCACGACGAGGAACCCGTCGACACACTTCGCGATGAGCCGGCAGTCCGGAACGGGAGTGATCGGCGGCGTGTCGAGCACGACGTAGTCGTAACGTTGCCGCGCTTCGTCGACGAGCGCGTCGAGCCTCGGGGATTGGAGCAGCTCGTACGGCGCGCGGGCAGGCCCGCCCGCAGGCACTACCGAGAGGTTGACCTGGGCGAGATGCTCCACCACGTCCTCGAGCGTGAGGCTTGAATCCAGGAGCGCGTCCACGAGGGAGCGCTTCGAGCCGGCGAGCCCGAGCTGACGCGCAACCGCTGGCCGGCGAATGTCGAGGTCCACCAGGAGCACGCGGGCGTCAGCGGCTTGCGCGAGCGACCCCGCGAGGTTGATGGAGGTCGTGGTCTTGCCGTCTCCGACCCCCGGGCTCGAGACCGCCACGACTTGGAGGTTGGCGTCCTTTCGTAGCGTCTCAACGACGTGCCGCAGCACGCGGTACTGCTCGGCCTCGAACGAGGTCGGCGCGAGCAAACTCACGAGAGGCTCTTCGAATCCGTTCGAGACTCCCTTGGCAAGGCCGCGCGATACCCGCGGAGCCTGGTAGGCAATCGGCTCGGCGACGGCCGGACCTTGCCCGTTGGCTGGCTCCGACGTCGCCGTCTGGCGGCGAACGGCGCGTTCCCGCTCGGCTTGCTCGAGCGCCTTAAAGAATTTACTCATGGGAGCACGAGGCGTCGTACCGACTGCACGAGGTCCGACACGGTCGTGTCGAACCTCACGGCAAGGCCCACGACGACGCTCGCGACGGCCACCGCGAGGGTTCCGAGGGCCCACCGACAGACCCGCCGCGCCGCCGAGCCCCGACGTCCCCCGACCTTGCGCTGGGGTCGCGCACCATCCTCGAGATACTCGATCGCTTGGTCCACGGTGCGCCGATCGATCTGACGCCTTTGGTCCGCATAGCCGAACAGGAGGCAGTGGTCGCACACGATGTTGATGAGCCGGGGAATTCCCCTCGAGTATTCCGCGACCCGGTCCACCGCAGCGCCGCTGAACAACCTCATGTCACGCGCCCCCGCGACGCGCAGCCGGTTCCAGACATACTCGCGGGCTTCCTCCAGAGTCAGCGGCGGGATCTGACAGCGCAGGCCGACTCGCTGCTTGAGCTGCTGCAGCTCAGGAAGATTGAGCTTGCCCTTGAGCTCCGGCTGCCCCACCAGGAGGATCTGTAGGAGCTTGTCCGTCGGGGTCTCGAAGTTCGAGAGCAGTCGGATCTGTTCCAGCGTGGAGGGGGCCAGGTTCTGCGCTTCGTCGAGGATCAGGACCGTGTTCTGGCCAGCCCGCTCGCGGTCGATCAGGAAATTGTTCAACGCGATCAGTCGTTGCGCCCGCGACTCCGTGCCTTTGGCGATGCCGAAGTCCTCGAGGGCATACTCGAGGATGCCGTCGAACGGCAGGGTCGAGTTGAAGACGAAGGAGACCGCCGTCTGTCCGTTGAGCCGCTGGCGCAGGGTGTGGAGCAGGGTGGTCTTTCCCGTGCCCACCGCGCCGGTCAGGACCATGAAGCCTTTCCGCTCCTGGATTCCGTACTGGAGCTGGGCGAGCGCCTCCCGGCGCGCCGGGGTCATGAAGAGAAACTTGGGGTCCGGCGTCGCGTTGAACGGCTTCGCCGCGAGCCCGTAGAACGCCAGGTACACGCCGCGACCCTCAGGAGCCGCCACGCCGCGCCAGGAGCGAAACGAGGGACTCGTTTCCGTTGGCGACCAGGTAGGCGAGGCCGACGATCACCACGATGCCAATGCAGGCGGCGCTGGCAGCCAGTGGCCTGCGCCACCGCCGGCGCCGGAGCTCGATCTTGGTCGTGATCTGCGGAATCCTGGCCAACACCGGCACCTTCGTGAACGACCCGAGATCGTCGAAGGTGTGGAAGGAGGTGTCGAGATGCTCGGCCAGGACGGCTGCCGTCGCCGCCGACCCCACGGCCAGCAGCGTGCCGAGGAGGCCAAGAAAGATCCGATTCGGCGCCGCCGGTCGGTTCCCCGGAATCGCCGGATCCAGGATCCGGAACTGCTCGCCTTGCCGGATCTGTTCCATATTTTCTGCGAGCTGGGCGTCCTCGTACCGCTTCAGCAGTGAGGCGTGCAGCTCCTTTGTCGTGTCGAAGTCTCTCGACAGCTCCCGAAACTCTTCCTCGCGCTGGGGGGCGTTCTCGACACGTCGCTGGTACGCGCTGATGTCGCGTCGGAGGCGCTGCTCCTCGGCCTTGAGCGACTCGATCTCCATGTCGATCGGGCTGAGGGCCGCCTTCAACGCGGACGCCGACGGGTCCCCGTCCGTGGCAGTCGCGTCCGCGCCCCGGCTCCCGTCCGCCTTCACTCCGACCAGCTCGCGCTCGAGCGCCGCGATCTCCGTCTTCACGCGGACGACGTCCGGATACTTGTCACTGAAGCGCGTACGCAGCTCCACCAGCTCTCGCTTCAGCTTGATGAGTCTCGCGGATGCGGAGTCGGCGCCCGCGCCGCTCGCGTCCGACCCGGTCAGCTGCTTGAGCAGGGCCGCCCGCTGATCCCTCGCGCGGAGCAGATTCGTGCTGTTCAGGTGAAGCTGGGCCTGGAGTCGCTCGAGGGTCGCGAGGTTCAAGCCCATTTGCTGGGGAAGCTCGCCGAGGTGGCGCGCCCTGAAGTTCCGGACCCGCGCTTCCTGTTCGTCCAGCCGCGCCTTCGTGGCCTCGAGCTGGACCTTCAGGAACTGAGTCGTTTGCGACGCTTGCCGCTCGCGGATCTTCGAATTCTCCTCGACGTAGAACGACGCGAGGGTGTTGGCGACCTGCGCGACCGTCTCCGGATCGCGCCCCCGGTAGCTCAGGTTGAAGGCGACGGTGGCCGTCCGGCCGCTCATCTGTTCGGCCCCTTTGAACTCGAGCCGGATGTCGCGTCGCATCTTCTCGACGATCGCCTCCATCGGCGCCTTCGATCGCATGTCCGGATACAGGCTGAAGCGAGTGATCAGACCCTCGAGCCGAGCCCGGCTCAGGACCTCCTGGCCGATCGTCTGAAGTCTGGTCTCGAGCTCGCTGGTGACCGACGATCTGACGAAAGTCTCGGAGACCTGGTGGCGCTCCACGAGCACGGTGGCGGTGGATCGATAAATGTTCGGCAGGAACGCTGTGATGCCAGCCGTACCGGCAAACACCAGCGCGAAGACGGTCACCGCGAGCCCGCGCCGCCGGCTCCACACCCCGAGCGCCAGCTCGTTCACCGAGCCCTTGCCCGCGTGGTCCTGCATTGCTAGGGCACCACGATGATGTCACCGGGCTGGAGGACGAGGTTCTCGGCCTCCCCGTCCGCGGCGATGACCTTGTTGTAGTTGAAGGGAATGCGCTTCATGGTCGCTCCGTTGAGCCGCAGGACGAAGATTCGGGCGCGCGACGCAAAGTCGCTGAAGGGGCCGGCCTGGGCGAGGATGTCCAGAATCGTGGTCCGGCTTTTGATCTCGTAGCGTCCCGGGGTCTTGATCTCGCCGAGCACGGACACCTTGAAGCTGCGCACCTCTCGTACGATGACGGAGACCTCGGGCGTGGGCACGTACTCGGAGAGCCTCTTCGTCAGCACGTCCCGCAGCTGCATCGCGGTGAGACCCGCCGCCTGCACGTCGTTGAGGAGCGGGATCGAGATCTTGCCATCGGGGCGAACCGGCACGGTGCGGCTGAGGGCGGTGTTGCTCCACACGGCGATGTCCAGGACGTCCTCGGGTCCGATCTTGTAGTCGCCGTCGGCGCCCACCGGGCCGGAGTGTCCCTTCGGCGCCTCCTGCGCCGCCGCGAGCCCGGCGGCGGTCAGCGACACGACGACGATCGCGGCGACGATGCCCCTACCCAGCGCCATCATGCCGCGACCACCCAGGTGCAGTCCACGTGCGCGGCCACGCTGCGCCGCAGGAGGTCGACGGACACCACGAGCAGGCCCCGGTTCGGTTTGGTGCGAACCAGAATGCCTTCCACGTTCGCCAGCGGCCCGCGAGTGATCCGGACGCGCTGGCCCTCGCGCAGAAAGGCGTACGGCAGGGCGGGCACCCCGGCATCGACGATCCGTCTGATGGCGTCGATCTCCTCGTCGGGAACCGTCGACAGTCGGTCCCAGCGTTCGCCGAGCACTTGCACCAGTCCGCGCGCCTTCAGGACCTCGACGTAGCTCGCCCTGTCCACCACGCCGTGGAGGAAGACGTAGCCCGGAAACATCGGAATGCGGATGAGGTGCCTGAGCCCACCGCGCCGCGACCACTGGTCGATCTTCGGCAGGAACAGATCGAATCCCTTCGCCGCCAGCTGGTCGTGGACCAGCTGCTCACAGTGGCTCCGCGTCCACAGCGCATGCCACACCGGCGACGTGCGCACGGCAGCGTCGTGCGCCAGGGCCGCGTCCCGGACGGGAGAAATCAGGTCCATCATCGTCGCGCCGTTCATCGGATGGGCTTCGCCCCCTTCGGTTCACGTCTCTCGAGCCGGGGCCGAACCGTACACACCCGTCTTCGTCATTCCTCAGGGTCGGCGTCCGGCGAGCGGACCAGCCGACCGCCTATTCGACCGTGACGCTCTTCGCGAGGTTCCGCGGCTGGTCCACATCGCAGTCCCGGAGCACCGCGATGTGGTACGCCAGCAGCTGGAGTGGAATCGCGCAGAGGATCGGCGTCAGCAGCTCGGATGTCTGCAGGACGTCGCGCACGTGATCCGCCCGTGTCGCGATGTCGTCGTCTCCATCGCTCGCGACGGCGGCCACCAGGCCGTGCCGGGCCCTCACCTCTTCGATGTCCCCGATCACCTTCCGGTAGAGTCGATCGTTCGGTGCCAGCACGACCACCGGCAGCTTCGGGTCGACGAGCGCGATCGGTCCGTGCTTCATCTCGCCCGCCGGGTAGCCTTCGGCGTGGGCGTACGCGAGCTCCTTGAGCTTGAGCGCCCCCTCGAGCGCGACGGGATAGTTGATCCCTCGCGCGCCCTTCGTTCGTCCCAGATGAACCGCCAGCCGGTACAGCGCAACGAGCTGGCCCGTGAAGCTCTTCGTCGAGGCGACGCCGATCTCGGGTCCGACGGGCGTGTACAGGACGCCGTCGTCCAGCGCGTGTGGGCGACGCCCAGCGCCCCCTGCAACGGTTCGCCCACCAGGACGCGCTCGAGGGCGGCGATCTTCCCCACACTCCGGCGCACCTCGAGGCGGCCGTCGTGAACCACCGCCACACCCGCCGAGTCGTAGCCCCGGTATTCGAGCCGCTTGAGCCCGTCCACGAGGATCGGGGCGGCGTTCCTGCGACTGACGTATCCGACGATTCCACACATGGGATTTGTCGTCTTGTCTGCTCTCTATGTCCGCACCTCAACGTAGGATCTCGGCTTACAACCCTCAATTCAGAGAACCCCCAAAAGTGAGTAAGGAAAACCCCTGACGGGTCGCCCGGTAATCGCCTCCCGAAGCGGAGGCGAGGCTCAGATCTGAATCAGGCCCCGGCGAATGGCGTAGCGGACGATGCCAGCGGTGTTTGGCGTGTCGAGCTTCTTCAAGATTCGTGTTCGGTGGGACTCGGCGGTCTTGACGCTGATCCCGAGGAGCTTGGCGACCTCCTTCGTCGTCTTGCCCTCGGCGACCAGCTGCAGCACCTCACGCTCCCGAGGCGTGAGCGGGTCCGGCGGTAGCTCAGACTTCGCCAGGTAGGCCTGCACCAGGGTGCGTGAGACGCGCGGGCTCAGGTACATCATGCCCCGCAGCACCTCGTGAACCGCCCGGATCAGATCCGCGGGCGCCTGACTCTTGACGACGAAGCCGGTGACGCCGGTCCGGAGCGCCTCCAAGACGTAGTGGTCGTCGGTGTGCATCGTCAGAAGAATCGCCTTCGCCCGCGGGCATACCTGTAATATTTCCCGGGCCGCGTCGATCCCATTCAGGAGGGGCATCGCGTAATCCAAGACGGCGACGTCCGGACAACTCTCGCGGGCGACGCGAATAGCCTCCTGGCCGTTGGCCGCCTCACCCATGACCTCAAACCCCTCCCGCTGCAGGAGTAGCCTGAGGCCCTGCCTGACGATCACATGATCGTCTGCCAGCAGAATCCGCGTCGACATTCTGACAGAAGTCTATCGGGCCGGAATTTCTGGAAAATCAGGAAAGTTCCGGAAATCAGACCCGGAAAATCCCTTACGCGCTGGGCGAGGGAAAGGATGGGTGGGAGCCGTCAGGGCTGGATCAGCCCACGGCGCACCGCGTAGCGGACGAGGCTGGCGGTCTCGTGGATGTTGGTCTTTTTCATGATCCGCGTCCGATGGGACTCCGCGGTCTTGAAGGTGATTCCCAGCAGCTGGGCGATCTCCTTCGTCGACTTGCCCTCCGCAACCAGCTGCAAGACCTCGCGCTCACGGGCCGTCAGGGGGTCGGGAGGCATTGCCGACTTGGCCAGATACGCCTCGACGACGGCCTGCGAGATGCCCGGGCTCAGATAGGTCATGCCCCGCAGTACCTCGTGAATCGCCCGCACCAGGTCCGCCGCCGCCTGGGTCTTCACGACGTACCCCTTGACACCGGCCTGGAGCGCCTCCAGCACGTAGTGGTCCTCCGTGTGCATCGTCAGGAGAACGGCCTTCGCGCGGGGACAGACGCGGAGGATCTCGTGGGCCGCGCCCAGTCCGTTCAGAAGCGGCATCCCAAAATCCAGGACGGCCACGTCCGGGCAGCGCTCCTGCGCCGCGCGGATCGCCTCGCGGCCGTCGGCGACCTCCGCGGCCACCGTGAATCCTTCCCGCTCCAGCAGGGCCCTCAGGCCCTGCCGAACGATCAGGTGGTCATCGGCGAGGAGAATTCGAGTCGGCACCGTCCGCCTCCACGGGTACGGAGATGAGCAGTTCGGTTCCACCCTTGGGCGTCGCGATGATGTTCAGCGTGCCTCCGACCGCGTTCAGCCGTTCCTGGATCCCGATGAGGCCGAGACCGCGCGAGCCTCGCCGGCCCTGCACCGCGAGGACATCGAACCCTGAGCCGTTGTCGCGGACCGCGCAGCGCAGTAGGCGCTCGTCCCGGGCGAACCGGATGGACACGCGGGTCGCCTGCGCGTGCTTCGTCACGTTGGTCAGCGCCTCCTGGACGATGCGGTAGAGGGCGGTCTCCGTCGGCGCGGGCAGGCGCTTGCCCGGAGATCCGTCGA
>Ga0066710_100001600_pt1 | contig 17188 bp, 17 predicted proteins | sample GraSoiAngelo_159_FD_79666 | JGI IMG/M metagenome (GOLD analysis project Ga0066710, IMG submission 79666) | Grasslands soil microbial communities from the Angelo Coastal Reserve, California, USA - 14_1009_16_40cm | ecosystem: Environmental > Terrestrial > Soil > Grasslands | place: USA... | reverse complement strand
GGGGGCCTATTACCAGCCCTGGGGAAGGCTTTATTGGAGAATCAGGGACGCGGGATACGGCGCACGATCCCGGCGGCGATGCCGAGGCTCGTACCCGCGATCCGCGTGGCGATCCGCACCGCATCGCTGAGCGGGTCGCCGAGGCCTGCCTGCGCGGGCCCCGTGCCGGCGCGCGCGGAGCTGGCCGGCTGCCGCGAAGCCTCGGAGCGTGCCCCCGTCTTCTTCGGACCGGGGGCGGACCCGTCGACGCGCGCGCGCGACGAGCCTCCCTTTGCGGGTCGCGATCCCGTTCGCTTGTCGCTACGCCGTCCGGGCCGCGAGCGCGGCAGGTTGCTCATCACGTCGGGCTCGTCGCTCATGGCCTCCTCGAGGAAATGCTGTCGATCCGACCGGGCTAGCCGGCAAGATAGCCGTCGGGACGACCACCTGCGGCGCGGGGGGCTCGGCGCGGGGGCGCCAAGGCGCCATCCGTCAAAAATGCGCTGCTCCCGGCATCAAAAGCCGATTTCGGGGGTATACATGGAGCCGGTCTAAGCGTCCGGAAAAACGGACCTCGACCGTTGATTTGAGACTCACGCCGCGCAGTATTGACACACAGAAAATCAACCGCTTAGACTGGGTCGGGGTGCATTCGCTGCGACGCTCACGGTGTCAAGCGAGCCTCCCTGACAGATCGGAAGGGCATGTCGGTAGCTGAACTGCAGGAACTCGAGGAGATCAAGCTCCTCGTCTTGAAGGGCTCGCAGACGGGCGTCCTCACCTACGCCGAGGTGGCCACCGCGCTCGCCGAGGTCGAGCTCGACGACGGCGACGTCGAGGAGCTCCACGCCTTCCTCGAGAAGTCCGAGATCGAGCTGGTCGAGGACGACCCCGCCCTCCAGCAGCCGGACGAGCGCGCGATCGATCGCCGCGACCGCCGCCGCCCGAAGAAGGCTCAGATCGATCTGAAGCCGGACATGACGACCGACTCCCTGCAGCTGTTCCTGAAGGACATCGGGAAGGTCCGGCTGCTCACCGCCCAGGAGGAGGTCGACCTCGCCAAGCGCATCGAGCGCGGCGACCTCGACGCCAAGCAGAAGATGGTCGAGTCGAACCTCCGCCTCGTCGTCTCGATCGCCAAGAACTACCGCAATCAGGGCCTGCCCTTCCTCGACCTGATCCAGGAGGGGACGCTTGGGTTGGTCCGCGCGGCCGAGAAGTTCGACTACCGCAAGGGCTTCAAGTTCTCCACCTACGCGACGTGGTGGATCCGCCAGGCGATCGCGCGCGCGCTGGCCGACAAGGCCCGCACGATCCGCATCCCGGTCCACGTGGTGGAGAAGCTGAACAAGATCGGCCGCGCCGAGCGCAAGCTCGTCACCGAGCTCGGGCGGGAGCCGACCCCCGACGAGATCGCCGACGTCACCGGCATCGAGCCCGAGGAGGTCGACTCGATCAAGCGCTCCGCCCAGGCGCCGGTCTCGCTCGAGAAGCCGGTCGGCGACGAGGAGGAGTCCGAGTTCGGCCAGTTCATCGCCGACGAGCGCGCCGAGTCCCCCTACGACCGTGCCGCCGAGATTCTGACCAAGGAGGCGCTCCGCGAGGCGCTCGAGAACCTCTCCTACCGCGAGCGGCGCGTGCTGGAGCTCCGTTACGGGCTCGGCGGGGAGCACCCGCGGACGCTCGACGAGGTCGGGCGCACGTTCAACGTCACCCGCGAGCGCATCCGTCAGATCGAGAACCAGTCGCTGAAGAAGCTGCAGTCCCTGGCGGAGGCCCAAAAACTCCGCGACGTAGCCTGATTCGGTTGCGGAGCGTCGCAGCTCGGCGTCCTCGGTCGCGGACATGCCGAGCATTGTCCGCTCCCTGCGTCCTTGATCTGCTCGCTCCTCGCCGAATTTCACGTCCCATGCGGGTTACGGCCGGCTGTCCCTAAAGGGACACGCGTGGGTGTCGATAACGCCCGTATGCTCGACCTTGAGTCGGCGCTTCGGCGTGTCATTGAGATGGACGGGTCCGACCTGCACCTCAAGGTGCCCTCCCGCCCCCTCATCCGCCGCATGGGTAATCTCGAGCCGATCCCGGGCGCGGAGGAGCTGGTCCCGGAGGACACCGAGGGGGCGCTGCGGTACCTCCTGAGGGAGCCCGCCAAGCTCGAGGAGTTCGCGAAGGAGAACGAGGTCGACTTCTCCTACAGCCTGTCCGGCCTGGCCCGCTTCCGCATCAACGCCTTCCGCCAGCGAGGCGTGATCTCACTCGTCTGCCGCGCGGTGCCCCACGAGATCCGCTCGATCGAGCAGCTCGGCCTGCCGGACGTGATCTCCGACATCGCCGATGAGGAGCGCGGGATCATCCTGGTCACGGGGACGACCGGCTCCGGAAAGTCCTCGACGCTCGCGGCGATGATCGACCAGATCAACCGCTTCCACTCGAAGCACATCGTCACGATCGAGGACCCGATCGAGTTCCTCCACAAGGACAAGCGCTCGGTGATCAACCAGCGCGAGGTTGGTCAGGACACCGCGTCGTTCAAGCGGGCGCTGCGCCGGGTTCTCCGCCAGGACCCGGACGTGATCCTGGTCGGCGAGATGCGCGACGAGGAGACCGTCTCCACGGCGCTCTCGGCAGCCGAGACCGGGCACCTCGTGCTCTCGACGCTCCACACCGTCGACGCCCCGGAGACGATCAACCGGATCATCGACTTCTTCCCACCGCACATGAACCAGCAGGTGCGGGCGATGCTGGCGGGCACGCTCAAGTCCGTCATCTCACAGCGCCTGGTCCGGCGCGCCGACGGCGAGGGCCGGGTGGCCTGCGTCGAGGTGCTGCGGATGACCGGCCGCGTGCGCGACATGATCATGAACCCCGAGGAGACCGGGAAGCTCAGCGACGTCGTCGCCGAGGGCGCCTACTACGGGATGCAGACCTTCGACCAGGCCCTCCTGGGCCACGTGCAGGCCGGCCGCGTGACGATGGAGGAGGCGCTGCGCGCGGCGACGAGCCCGCACGACTTCAAGCTGATGGTCGCCTCGGACGGCCAGCGGTCCACCTCCGTGGACGTGCTGCTCGCCGAGGAGGAGACCCAGCCGGCCGCATACTAAGGGCCTGTCCCGGCAGCTCGCGCCCGCGCGGCGCCCCGGCGACACCGCGTTTGCGGGGCTATACTTCATTTCGTGAAGCGTGACCTCGCAGCCGAGCGGGCCTTCAACGACAAGTGTCCCGTCTGTGCCACCGCGGACCTCGTGTGCCAGAAGTGGACGGTGCTCGTGATCCGCGATCTGGCCGAGGGATCGTGCCGTTTCTGCGAGCTCGAGCGCTCGCTGGCGGGCATCAGCCCGCGGACCCTGTCCCTCCGCCTGCGGGCCCTCGAGGGCGAGGGCATCGTCGAGCGAAAGACCTTTCCGGAGGTCCCGCCGCGTGTCGAGTACGCGCTCACGGAGAAGGGCCGTGGGCTGCTTCCGCTGATCGACGACATGCGCGCCTTCGGGCGCGAGTGGCTGCTCGACGAGGACGGCTCGCGCGTGCCCGCGGCGGCCTGAGTGGTCCACTGATCGCTCGCGTCTGACAACGCCCGCGAGCGCAGGAGCGCGCACGAGCGCGGCGAATGCTCCCGCATGCGAAACCGCGAGCTGCACGACTCGCTCCGTGAGTTCGCGCTCGAGGCTGCCTCGCAGCTGACGACCGACGTCGAAGCCGGGGCCGAGATCCCGTACGACGTGATCGAGGAGCCGGGCACCGGATCCGTGCTCTACCGCTACGTCCCGCTCACCCGCGAGTTCATCGCCGAGCGCTGGGACGTGCTGCGCGCGGCGCCGGCCGGCGCCGCCGCCGCGGATGCGCTCGGAAGCGGTGCGGAGCTCTACCTCAGGGTCCGCGGCGAGCCCTCCGCCGACGATGCCGAGCCGGCGCTGCGGGCGATGCTCGAGCGCCTGTACGAGGACGCCACCGACTTCCACTTCCCGGAGGAGCGTTTCGAGCGGGTGTACGCCGAGGTCGAGCGGACGCTCTACCAGGACACGGTGAGAAGTTCCGTTGTCGCGCCGATCCACGGGCTCGCGCTCGAGAGCGACCGCGTCGAGCTCGGCGGCGGGCTGGTGCTTGCCGCCGGCGACCGGTTCGCCGCCCCACCGCAGGCCGTGTGGCCGTCCGGCCGCGAGGAGCGGGAGGGCGGCGCCGGGCCGAACACGGTGGTCGCCCTCGAGCGCGACGAGGAGACCGCCAACCCGCTGCCAGCGAGCGAGGCGCGCGTCCGCTTCCGCAGGCTCGTGACCGCGCTGCGGCTCTTCAAGGCCGGCCGCGTGTCGATCGGATCGGTCGGATGGGGGCGCGCCGACGAGGGAGCGTGGCGGACCGTGCCGCTCGCGCCGTCAGGCCCCGGGCGCGGCGAGCCGTGGGTGCTCGCCGAGAGCGAGGAGGCCGAGCTCCGCGAGCTGTGCGAGCTCCTCTCGAGCGCGCCGGGCGCGGCCCGCGTGCGCTGGGCGCTGACCCGCTTCGAGATGGGCTGCGAGCGCTCGTCCGACACCGAGGCGCTCTCCGACTACCTGCTCGCCCTCGAGTCCCTGCTCGACGCGTCCGACGAGACCGGGCGCGCGAGCCTCGGTCTGAGGCTTGCCGCGCTCTGCGCCGAGGAGCACGAGCGCAAGGCCACCCGCGCGCGGCTCGAGGCGGCGTTCGCCCTCGAGCGTGCGCTGATGGCGGGATCGGGGCTCGACGCGGAGATCGACGACGGGGAGGGGGAGGTTCCCGCGCCCGCCCTGGTCGCCGAGCTCGAGGGCCACGCGCGGGCCCTGCTTCGCGACATCGTCTGCGGCTACCTGTCGCCGGACCTCCGCTCGGTGGCCGACGACGTCCTGCTGGCGAGCTCGGAGCCGCTCGACATAACGGCGCAGGATCTGCGCGAGGAGGACGAAGAGGATCAGGACGGCGACGACGGGGAGCACGAGGTCGAGGAGGGGGACCACGTGCCGGATGGGCCCGGAACGGCCGCGGACCCGCGGTCTGCTGCGTGGGCGATCGCCATGGCGGCTGGTCCTCGCACGCGGCGCGAGCCCGCTCGGCGATTCGAGGAGAGCTCGGAGAGCGAGACCGTCGATGGCGCCGCAGACCAGGACCTGACGATGGAAGGGCCGATCCCAACGGACGACCCAGACCCTGAGACCGAGGCCGAGGAGCAGCAGCAGCTCGACACCGGCGTCACCCCCTCGACCGACTGGGAGTTCGACGACGACCCGGCGAGCTACTCGGCGCCGATCTAGATCTAGGCCGTAACTGCGTCGCCCGCGAACAGGTGCTCGCACACGTGCGCGAGGCCGCCGATGTCGTGGACGTCGTCGTCGAAAAGGGGCACCCGCACAAGCGGCTCGCCTCCCAGCTCGCGGCGTAGACGCTCGACGTTGAGGCTGTCGCGCTCGGCCACCCGCCGGTAGTCCGCGAAGTTCTCGGCGACCTTGCGGGCGAGGTCCGCCCCCAGCAGCGCCGCGAGGTCGCTCTCGACGCCCTCCGCCGATCCGTCGACGCCGGCTGCCTCGTGCACGCGGTTCACGATCGCGCCGTCGAAGGGGATGCCCAGCTCGCGCAGCCGTCGGCGGAAGCCGATCGACTCGTCGATCGCGTCGCGGCGCGGGGAGGTGACGAGCAGGAACGCCGTTCGCGGGTCCGAGAGCAGCTCGCCGACCCGGCTCGCGCGCTCCCGGATTCCGATCGCCATGTCGCCGAAGGCGCCGAAGAACTCGGACATGTCGCTCAGGAGGTCGCTCCCCGTGATCCGCTTCAGGACCCCGAACACGAGCCCGGTCCCCCGTCCGAAGGCGCGGACGCCGAAGATCCCCGGCCTGAGGAAGATCTGAAGCGAGCGCGAGTCGATGAAGCGCGAAAGGCGCTCCGGCGCGTCGAGGAAGTCGAGCGCGTTGCGGGTCGGCGGCGTGTCGAGGACCAGCAGGTCGTAGCGGCCTTCCTCGTGCAGCTCGTAGATCCGCTCGAGCGCCATGTACTCGGTCGTCCCGGCAACAGCCGTCGAGAGCTGCTGGTAGATGCGGTTGCCGAGGATCGCGTCGCGCGTCCGCGCGTCCGGCGCGCGGCGATCGATCATCTCGTCCCAGGTGCGCTTGGCGTCGAGCATCATGGCCCACAGCTCGCCCCGCATCTCGATCCCGTGGCGGGCGAAGATCTCCGGCTCGATCCGCCGCTCCTCGTTGGCGAGCTCGGACAGGCCGAGCGAGGTGGCGAGCCGCTTGGCCGGATCGATCGTCAGGACGGCGACCTTGTGGCCGCGCGCCGCCATCCCCATGGCGATCGCCGCCGACGTCGTGGTCTTCCCGACGCCGCCCGCGCCGGCGCAGATGCACACGTGCTGGCCCTCGATCAGGTCGGCGACGCTCACAACCGCTGCTCCAGCTCGTGTGACAGGAGCTCCCAGTCGTCGAGGCCGAGGTCCGGCTCGAAGAGGTAGGGGAGGGTGACGACCTCGCTCTCCACGCCCGCTCGAAGCTGCTCCAGTTGCTCGCGCTGGGCCCCGGCGCGGTGGTACTCGGACAGCGCCGAGCGCAGTGCCGCCGCCACCAGCGGGGCGCCGTGCTCGCCGTCCACCCGCTCGATCGCCTCCGCCTCGGCACCGCCGAAGCGCTCCGGGAGCATGGCGTTCATCACCGTCAGCTCGAGCTCCAACCCCATCTGGTCGTGGAGCGCGCCGGCGAACTCGATCGTCTCCGCCACCGGCATCTCCTCGGGCAGCGCCACGGCCACGACGCCGGTCTGGCGGGAGTCGCGCAGGAACGAGTCGATCATGTCCGCCCTCCGCCGCACCGGCCCCACGCGGGCGACATCGCCGAACGTGCGCGCCGTTCGCAGCGCCCCAAGCCCGTGGCCGGTGGCCTGCATGTCGACGATCACGAGGTCGTAGGGCGAGTCGGGGCGCCTGCGCCGCTCGAGCTGGGCGAGCTCCCAGACCTTCCCCATCGTGGCGAGCTCGCGGAGGCCGGGGGTCGCCGCCGCGAGGTACTCGAAGATCCTGTTGTGGAAGAGGACGCCGGCCAGCCGACGCGAGCCGACCTGATCGACCAGAAACTCCTCGAGCGAGCGCTCCGGGTCGATCGATATCGCGAAAAGCCGAGGCGCCAGCTCCGTCTCGTGGAATCCCACGCCCTCCCCGCGGACGGCTCGCGACATGCGCTCCTGACGAGCCACCTCGCACACGATCGTGCGCTTGCCGCGACGGGCCGACGCGAGCCCCAGCGCGGCCGCGACGGTCGTGCGTCCGACCCCTCCCTTGCCGGCGACGACGACCAGACGTTTTTCAAGTAGCCCTTCCATCTGAAGGAATCTTCCCGACTCATACGAAATAGGCATGGCACATGGGCTTTTTCGAGCGCAAGCCGACCGCCGTGCAAGAACCTCCGACCACCGAAACCCCCGTTTCCGAGCAGCCCGCCGACAGGGAGCAGACGGGTGCCCAGGTGATCGCGTTCGCGAACCAGAAGGGCGGCGTGGCCAAGACCACGACGACCCTTAACCTCGCGGCCGCGTTCGGCGAGAAGGGCCACCGTGTCCTGTGCGTCGACATGGACCCGCAGGCGAACCTGACGATGAGCCAGGGCATCGACCCCGACTCGCTCGAGGTCTCGATGTACGACGTGCTCGTCCACCACACCTCGATCCGGGAGGTCATCCGCAGGCGCGAGGTGGACGTGGCCTGCGCCTCGATCGACCTGGCGGGGGCCGAGATCGCCATGTCCACGCAGATCGGCCGTGAGCGGTCGCTGGAGAAGGCGCTCCAGCCGATCCGGGAGGACTACGACTTCATCTGCATCGACACCCCGCCGAGCCTCGGACTCCTAACGATCAACGCGCTGACCGTGGCCGACAAAGTGATCGTCCCCGTCCAATGCGAGTATCTGTCCATGCGGGGGCTGATCCAGCTCCAGAACACCCTGTCGATGATCCGCGAGAACCTCAACCCGAACGTCCAGATCGAGGGGATCCTGCCCACGCTGGTCGACACGAGGACGGTTCACGCCAAGGAGGCGATCGAGCTCCTGGAGGAGAACTTCGGGGATCGAGTGTTCGCGTCGCGGATCACGAAGACGGTGCGCTTCGCCGAGGCGCCGGTCAAGGGGATGTCCGTGCTCAAGTACGACCCAGATGGGAAGGCGGCATATGCCTACCGACAACTCGCCCGAGAGGTCCTCGAGAATGGCAAGCGGTAAGCGCGCGAGCATGCGCGAGGGACCCCTCGCCGCGCTGTTCCGCAGGACCGAGGAGGAAGGCATGGAGGGGCGGCAGGCGCCGCCCGCGACCACGCCCGACGAGCCGGCCGCAGCGCCGGCGCAGCCGCGCGAGGAGGCCGAGCGCCACGGCGCGCGCCCGCCCGAGCAGCGGCTGCGGGACGTCTTCTCGGCTGACATCCCCCACAACATCCTCGAGCGCGGTCCCGCGGGCCGGCCCGACGACCGCCCGCGCTACGGGCGCGAGACGCCGGTCGCCCCCTCGGCTCCGGTGATCCTCAACCCGGTGCTGCGAGTGGTCGGCGTGGGCGGCGCCGGCGTGAACGCCGTCAACCGGATGATCGAGGCGGGCGTCGAGGGCGTGGAGTTCGTGGCCGTCAACACCGACCTCCAGTCGCTCCAGCAGTCGGGCGCGCACGTCACCGAGCACATCGGCGGTGAGATCACGCGCGGTCTCGGCTCGGGCTCCGACCCCGAGCTCGGCCGCCAGGCGGCGCTCGACAGCTACGACCAGATCAAGGCCGCCCTCAAGGGCTCGGACATGGTTTTCATAGCAGCCGGGTCCGGCGGCGGGACGGGCACGGGTGGCGCGCCGGTCGTGGCTCGCGTTGCACGCGAGGTCGGCGCTCTGACCGTCGGCATCATGACCAAGCCGTTCGCCTTCGAGGGATCGCGCCGCGCCGATCAGGCAGAGCGCGGCGTCGAGGACCTCGCGCGTGAGGTCGACACGCTGATCGTGATCCCGAACTCGCGCCTTCTGTCGGTGCTCGACAAGAGGGTGTCGATGGTGGACGCGTTCCGCATGGCCGACGACGTCCTGCGGCAGGGGGTCCAGGGCATCTCGGACCTGATCACCCTGCCGGGGCTGATCAACCTGGACTTCGCGGATGTGCGGACGATCATGTCCGACGCCGGCCAGGCGCTCCTCGGCATCGGGATGGGCGTGGGCGAGCAGCGCGCGATTGAGGCCGCGACGCACGCGGTTGCCTCGCCCCTGCTCGAGACCAGTGTCGAGGGGGCCCGTTCGATCCTGCTGTCGATCACCGGCGGCCGCGACCTCTCGCTGTGGGAGGTCAACGAGGCGGCGCGCGCGGTGGCCGAGGCGGCGCACCCGGACGCCAACATCATCTTCGGGGCGATGATCGACGAGAAGGTCGACGACCAGGTGTGGGTCACGGTGGTGGCGACCGGCTACGGCGACCGGCCGTTGCCGCGGTCCTCCACCGGGCGCGAGCCCGCCGGCCTGGCGGCCCGCGAGGCCGACCGCGAGCCGCGCGTCACGCGTGCGCCGGGCATCTCGTCGAACGGCGCAGGCCTCGACGATGTCGAAGTCCCCGAGTTCATCCCCCGCCGCTGAGCTGCAAACCGGCGCCTGCCTGCGTCATCGGGTCTCGCCATATTGGTCATATGGCTTCGACCCTGCTTCCTTGGCAGGCTTGGTTTTCGCTCGCGGTGAGTGAATAGCATCGCCGCCATGCGAGGAGTGGTGGCGGCCGGGCATCCCGTGACGGCCGAGGCCGGCGCCTCCGCGCTGCGTGAGGGCGGGAATGCGGTCGATGCGGCGGTCGCGGCCGTCTTGATGTCGTTCGTCGCGGAGTCTCCTCTCACGGGGCCGGGTGCCGGCGGCTTCATGCTCGTCCACACCGCGTCCGGGGAGGACCACCTGCTCGACTTCTTCGTGGCCGCGCCCGGCCTCGGGCTGGACGATCCGGCGCCGGCAGCGCTCGAGCCGATCGACGTGCACTTCACGGCCGAGGCGGTGCAGGTCTTCAACATCGGGCCTTCGTCGTGCGGCGTGTACGGCACGGCGAGGGGGGCGACCGAGGCGCTCGAGCGCTTCGGGACCATGCCGCTCTCGGCGCTCGTGGAGGCCCCGGCGCGTGCGGCTCGCGAGGGGGTGGAGCTGACTCCGATCGGAGCCAGCCTCCTCGTGATCCTCGGGCCGATCCTCACTTCGACCCCCGAGGCGAAGGCGATCTACGCGCCAGAGGGACGGCTGCTCGAGCTCGGGGAGCGCGTGCGCCTGCCCGAGGTCGGTGACCTCCTCGACCGGCTCGGCGCCGAGGGGCCCGACTTCCTCTACGCCGGCGAGGTCGCGAAGGCCGTCAGCGCGTGGGTACTGGAGCGCGGCGGCCTGATCACCGAGCAGGACCTTGCGGAGTACCGGGTGGTCGAGCGGTCCGCCGCGCGCGCCCGGTATCGGGGCCGCGAGGTCCTCACCAACCCTCCACCTTCGTCCGGCGGGATCCTGATCGCCTACGCGCTCGACCTCCTCGAGCGGCTCGGGCGCCCTGGCGACGTGCGCACGCTGGTGGAGGTCATGGACAGGACGAACAAGACGCGTACCGACGAGTTCGTCCAGGGGCTCCAGTCGGAGGGCTACCTCGAGCGCTTCCTGCACAAGGAGGCCCTGGAGCGCGCGGCGACCGACATCGGGTCGCGCCTCGGCTCGACCACGCACATCTCGGTGCTTGACGCCGACGGCGCCTGCGCGACCGTCACGTGCTCGAACGGCTCCTGCTCCGGGGTGGTGGTGCCGGGCACGGGCATCCACCTCAACAACATGCTCGGCGAGGAGGACCTGAACCCGGGCGGCTTCCACCGGCACGAGCCCGGTCGCCGGATTCCGAGCATGATGGCTCCGACCGTGGTGCTGCGCGACGGCAAGCCGGAGGTGGCCCTCGGCTCCGCCGGGTCGAACCGGATCCGGTCCGCGATCACCCAGACGATCCTCGGCGTCGTGGACGACGGGCTTCCCGCTCAGGACGCCGTGGATCGCCCGCGCGTTCACTGGGAGGGCAGGGTGGTGGAGGCCGAGCCGGGCATCGACGAGGAGGCCCTGGCCGCGCTAGAGCGCGAGGGCTGGCCGGTCCAGCGCTTCCGCGAGCGCAGCCTCTACTTCGGCGGCGTCCAGGCCGTGGCTCGCGACCCGGAGACGGGCGAGCTCTCCGGAGGCGGCGATCCACGGCGCGGCGGTTCCGCAGTGCTAGTCGAGTAGCGAGCGCGTGAGCGCGAACTCGCTGAACCCGTCGCGTTCGCGCTCCTCGTAGCCGTGCCCCTTCCCCGCGGCCCAGGCGCTCAGGTCGATTGGCGCCTCCGGATCCGTGGCGAGCACGAGCAGCGTCTCGCCCGGCGGGACCTCGGCCATGGCGCGCTTCGCCATCAGGAGCGGGAGAGGGCATGCGAGCCCTCTGGCGTCGACCGTCGTCACAATCGGATTGTGCCTCCCGGCTCCTACGCGCTCGCAGCCGTCCTGTCCGCCGGCGAGCTCGAGCGGCTCTACTCGGGGCTGTCGATGCTGGTGTCCGCTGCGTCCGACGGCGAGCGCGCCGCCGCGCTGGCCGGCTTCGCGGCGCTCGATCTCCTGCTCGATCCCGACCTCGCCCGCCGCGCTCAGGAGCCCGAGGCGACGCCGTCGCTCTCGTGGGCGGGGCGCGAGACGTTCGGGCGCTCCCTCGGCGAGCTGCGGGACACCGCACTGGACCTCGAGCAGCTCGACGTCTACGCGTGCTCGGCGTCGGTCGAGACGATGGCCCTCACGGAAGAGCAGGTGGAGGAGCGGCTCGCCGGCGTGATGTCCACGCCGCGCTTCCTGCGCGAGACGGCCGGAGCCCGGCTCATCTTCGTATGAGGCGGGCCGCGGGCATTGCCCTCGTCGCAGGGGCGCTCGGACTGGCTGGCTGCGGAGGGACCGCCGGCGATCTGCTCGCGCTCGAGATATCCGGAGGCGCGGGCAACGTGCACGACCGGCTGCGGATCACCGACGACGGACGCGCCAGCTGCAACGGAGGGCGGCTCGTGACGATCGAGAACCAGCAGCTACTCGCGGCGCGGGAGGACAAGCGGCTGCTCCGACCGCTCGCGAAGAAGGCCGCCACGTTCCCCGGCGCCATCGCGGGGGCGCGCGGGTTCGTCGCGAGGTCGCAGGACGGGACGGTCAGCTGGAGCGAGGGCGCGCCGCGGCTGCCGACGGCCATCGGGCGGGCGACGCTGCTCGCGATCGAGCTGGAACGGCAGCTTTGCCGTTGATCCTTAGAGGCGGACCTTGCCGTTCGAGCGGGCCAGCTCCTGCGCGCGCTCGGCCTGCTCGAGCTGCCGGCGGGCGAGCTCGAACAGCTCGCTGACGACCCGGAGGCGAGCCGCCTCGGACCGTTCCTCGAGCAGCGCCTGCTTCGGCGCCGGTGACAGCTCGATCGTGGCCGCCATCCCGTACGCGCCGAGCTCCGCGAGCTGGTCCTCGCTGGGGCGCTCGTCCGTCACGTGCTCGACGAGGTTGGCGTAGCGCTCGCGCGCGGTTTCGAGCACGTCGGAATCCTCGTCCTCGTAGTCGTCGTCGAGGAACTCGACGTCTCCCGCGGGGTACGGCAGCTCCTCAATGCGGCGGTCGAGCCGGAACGGCCGTCCTCCCTGGGCGAGGATGTTCATCCGGCCGTCCTCGGCCCGCTCGAGCACCTGCGCGACCCGCGCGGAGCAGCCGACCTCGCGAAGCCCGTCGTCCGAGAGCCAGAGGATCCCGAACTCGGAGTCCTGCTCGAGGCACGATCCGATCATCAGCTTGTAGCGCTCCTCGAAGATGTGCAGCGGCACGACCTCGTGCGGCAGGAGCACGAGTTCAAGCGGGAACAGCGGGAAGCTCTCCTCGAGCTCTGACATACGCCCAGGCTATCCAGCGCGGATCGAATTGACCGCTATTGGAAGCTAATCCGCGGAGGCCGTGACGGCGTAGGCCGCTTCGCCCGCTGAGCGCGCTGTGGCCGGCGAACGCGCCGAGACCAGCAGGTTGTAGAAGATCGCCGGCGGCAGGCGCGGCTCGAGGAGCGCGGTGTCGAGCTCCTTCAGGGTGAGGTAGCCGCGGTGCGCCCACTGGAACCAGAGCATCGGGATGTCCGCCTTCTCGGCGGTGGACTCGAGCGTGCGGTTCAGCCATCCGAACCAGCCCGCCACCAGCTCCTCCCCATGCACCCGCACGTCGACGAAGCCGGCGCGAGCCGCCACGGTCGAGAGCTCGCCTGGCGTGAAGGCGTGGACGTCGACCACGTGCTCGAGCCACAGCTCGCGGGCCTCATCGTTGCCGGCCGCCAGCTCGATCCGGCGGCGAGCCCCGATCAGGCGCCGCCAGACGGGCGCGACCGCCAGCGCGGCGCGCTTGGGCACGGAGGCGAGGCGATCGCCGTGCCGCGAGGGCTCGCCACAGAAAACGAGCCGCCCGCCGGGGCGCAGCACGCGCCGAAACTGATCAAACGCCGCGTCGAGGTCCGGAAGGTGGTGGAGGACGGCGTGCCCGATCACGAGGTCGAACTCGCCGTCGTCGAACGGCAGCTCGGTGGCGTCGCACCGGTGCGTCTCGACGGCCAGGTCGAGCCGGCGCGCCGTGTCCGAGAGCTCGTCGAGCATCCCCTGCGAGATGTCGGTGGCGACGGCGGAGTCGATCGCCCCGGCCAGGAGCAGGTTCAGCGAGAAGTAGCCGGTGCCCGCCCCGATCTCGAGCGCGCGCCCGAGGCCGGTCGCCTCCTCACCAAGCGCGCGCCGGACCTTCCCGAGCACCTGCGCGCGTCCCAGCCCGCCGTAGGAGATGCCCCACTTGTCGTCGTAGTCGTAAGCCGCGAGATCGTGGTAGCGGGCGTTGTGCTCCTTGATCTCCTCGGCCCAGGCGCTTGCCACGGGGCGCGGACGATATCGCGGCAATGGCGACCCGCCTCGTGGCAATCGCTCCGCCTCGCTATGCTCGCGCGCCGCGTTGGCCGTTCCTGCGACCTATACGCAGCAGGACCAGCCCGCGGGGGTGCCGCCCCTCTCGCTGACCGGTGAGCGAACGCTTCCGGATGTGCCGGCGGAGAACTACTGGTACCGCCGGCATCTCGCGGTGTACCGCTGGGTGGCGAATCGCTGCCGCGGCCTCGACGTCGTCGACATGGCGTGCGGGGAGGGTTACGGCACCGCGGTGCTCGCGCAGCGCGCGGCGCGGGTGACCGGCGTCGACGCGAACCCGGAGGCCCACGAGCACGCCCGACTCAAGTACTCGCGTCCTGGTGTCCGCTTCGTGCGCGATCTGGTCGAGTCCTACGACGAGCCCTGCGACGCGATCGTCTTCCTCCAGACGGTCGAGCACCTGAGCGATCCGGGCGCGGTGCTCGACCGCTTCCGCGAGCTCCTGCGTCCGGGCGGCACCGCGTATGTCTCCACTCCCAACGTCCTGACGCTCGCGCCGCCGGGCGCCGAGAAGTCAGACAACCCGTGGCACGTCCGCGAGTACCGGTCGGAGGAGTTCCGTGCGCTGTGCGAGGCGAGCTTCGAGCGCGTCGAGCTGCTCGGCCTCTTCCATGCGCGCAAGCTGCGGATCCACGAGCTGGCGATCCGCCTCGGCTGGGACCGCGTTCACCCGGCCTTGGGCATCACCGAGGCCTTCTACGACCGTTTCATCCCGGGGATCGGCGAGCGCGACTTCGCGTTGCGGCCCGGACCGCTCGATCGAGCGCTCGACTTCCAGGCGGTCCTTCGATGAGCGGCACGCGGGGCTCGGAGCGCGGGGCGCTCGCGCTCGTCCTCCACAGCCACATGCCCTACGTGGAGGGCTTCGGCACCTGGCCCTTCGGCGAGGAATGGCTGTGGGAGGCGATGGCATGCGTGTACCTGCCTCTCCTGCGTGCGCTTCGCAGCGCGCCGGTGACCGTCGGGCTGACGCCCGTCCTCTGCGACCAGCTCGAGGCGCTCGAGGGCGAGGCCGGCGAGCGGTACCTCCGCTTCCTGCGCGAGGTCCGCGCGCCCATCCACGTCGAGGACGCGGAGGGGCTGGAGGCGGCCGGCGAGCACGCGCTGGCGGCCGAGGTGCGCCGCGCGGCGAGCGACTACCGGGAGGCTGATCGCGCCTTCGTGGAGCTCGATGGCCGCCTCCTGCCCGCATTCCGCGACCTCAGCCTGCGCGGCCCGGTGGAGCTCTGGACGAGCGCGGCCACCCACGCAGTGCTCCCGCTGCTGGCCACCGACGCCGGGCTGCGGCTGCAGGTCGGCACCGGCGTGCGCTCTCACGAGCGCCGCTTCGGGGACGGCTGGTCCGGCGGCTTCTGGCTCCCCGAGTGCGCGTACCGCGAGGGGCTGGAGCGTGAGCTGGCCGAGTACGGCGTGCGGACCTTCTGCATCGACCAGACGAACGCGCTCGGGCTGGCGTCGTTCGACCAGCTCGAGCCGATCGCCACCGCGGCCGGGCCCGTGGCGGTGCCGATCGACTGGGACCTGATCTCGCTGGTCTGGGATCCGAAGGGCTATCCCGCGCACCCGACGTACCGCAACTACCACGGCCGGACCGTCCACGACCTGCGTCCGTGGAACAACGGCGGCGAGCCCTACCGGCACTGGGAGGCGCTGGTGCTGGCCCGCTCGCACGCGCGAGAGTTCGTCGCGCACGCCGCGTCCCGCCTCGACGCCTACCGCGCCGACCGCGGCCGCCCCGGGCTCCTGTGCTGCGCGCTCGACGCGGAGCTGCTCGGGCACTGGTGGTACGAGGGCGTCGCCTGGCTCCAGTTCGTGATCGACGAGGCGCGCCTCCAGGGGGTCCCGCTCGCCACGCTTCCGGACGCGCTCGAGCGCATCGAGCCCGTGGGGCGGCCGATCGCCGATTCGACGTGGGGGGAGGGCAAGGACCTCTCAACGTGGGACTCCGCCCGCGTTGCCGAGATCGCCTTTTCGGCGCGCCGGGCGGAGGTAGAGACGGTCGCGGTCGCCGCGGCCACGCGCACGCGCGGCCCGGCGCTCGATCGCGCTGTCCGGGAGCTGCTGGCGCTCCAGGCGAGCGACTGGGCGTTCCAGGTGACCCACGAGCTGGCCGCCGACTACCCCCTCGAGCGCGTCCGTGAGCACTCGCGCGAGCTGGTCGTCGCGCTCGAGGCTCTGAAAGACTCCGGCTCCGTGGCGGATGCCGCCGTGCGCAACCTCGCGCCCGAGGTCGATCTCACGCCTCTCTTCGCGCCCTAGCCACCTCCGATGCGCGTCCTGATCCTGTCCTGGGAGTACCCGCCGCTCATCGAGGGCGGCCTGGCGCGGCACGTCCGCAAGCTGTCGGAGAACCTCGTGGCGCAGGGCGTCGACGTGCACGTGCTGACCCGCGGGCACGAGGAGTCGCCCGCGGAGGAGGAGATCCGCGGGGTGGTCGTGCACCGGGTTCGCGAGCCGGACCGGCCACGCGAGCTGGCCGAGTTCGTGACTTGGGTCGAGCACATGAACGCGGACATGCTGGCCGCGGGGGTGGAGCTGGGCGACCGCTTCACGTTCGACGTCGTGCACGGCCACGACTGGCTGGTCGCCGTAGCCGGGGACCACCTCGCCAAGCGCTTCCGGTGCCCGCTCGCGGTGACGATCCACGCGACCGAGTACGGGCGCCACCAGGGCTGGGTCGACAAGCATCCCCAGTCGCACATCCACGGCGTCGAGCGCTGGATGGCGAACCGCGCCGATCGTGTGATCACCTGCTCGGCCTACATGCGCGAGCACGTGGCGGACATCTACGGCCTCGAGGAGGAGCGCATCAGGGTGATCCCGAACGGGATCGACCCGAGCGAGCTCATCCCGGTGGCGGACCTCGACTCGCTGCGGCGCCGGTTCGCGGAGCCGCACGAGCGGCTAGTGCTGCTCGTGGGACGGCTCGTGTACGAGAAGGGCTTCCAGCTCGCCCTCGAGGCACTGCCGGGCCTGATCGAGCGCCTGGCCGACGTGCGCTTCGTCGTCGCCGGCTCCGGGACGCACGAGCAGGAGCTGCGCGCCCAGGCGAACGAGCTCGGGCTGGACGGCCACGGCACGTTCCTCGGCTGGATCGGCGACGACGTCCTCCACTCGCTGTACCGGATCGCCGACCTGTGCGTCGTGCCTTCCATCTACGAGCCGTTCGGGCTGGTGGCGCTCGAGGCGATGGCGTCGGGCTGCCCGTGCCTCGTGGCGGACACCGGCGGGCTCCGCGAGGTCGTGCCGAACGAGGACGTCGGCCTTCGCTTCCGCTCGCG
>Ga0066710_100001596_pt1 | contig 17204 bp, 15 predicted proteins | sample GraSoiAngelo_159_FD_79666 | JGI IMG/M metagenome (GOLD analysis project Ga0066710, IMG submission 79666) | Grasslands soil microbial communities from the Angelo Coastal Reserve, California, USA - 14_1009_16_40cm | ecosystem: Environmental > Terrestrial > Soil > Grasslands | place: USA... | reverse complement strand
GGCAAGGCGATCTGGAACAACACGAGGTAGGGAAGCCCTCGTCGGCCGATCGGCGCCTCGTCGCGCCGCCAAAATGCTGCCTTGTGCTTCCAGACGGCCTGCATCGTCCCGTAAGACCAGCGGTAGCGCTGGCGCCAGAGCGATGAAAGCGATGCCGGGGCCTCGGTCCAGGCACGCGCCTCGTCTGCGTACGTGACGCGCCAGCCCGCACGGCCCACGGCGAGGGTCGTGTCGGTGTCTTCGGCGAGCGTCGCGGCCGAGATCCCGCCGATCTCCTCCAGGGCCTTGCGCCGGAACGCTCCCACCGCGCCGGGAACGGTCGGCATGCAACGAAGCACATCGTAGAGACGCCGGTCCAGATTGAAGCCCATGACGTACTCGATGTGTTGCCAGCGCCCGATCAGCCGCTTTCGGTTTCCCACCTTCGTGTTTCCCGAGACGGCGCCCACCCTGGGATCCGCAAACGGACGAACCAGCCGGCCGAGCGTCGCAGACTCGAAGAGGGTGTCGGCGTCGGCGGTCACGATCACGTCGTACCGCGCTGCGCCGATGCCCCGGTTGAGCGCCGCCGCCTTGCCGGAGCGCCGCTGGCGAAGGACCCGGACGTTCGAAAGACCGAGTTGCTCGGCGATCTCCGCCGTTCCGTCAGACGAGCCGTCGTCCACGACGATCACCTCGAACTCGTGATACTCGCTCGCCGCCAGGGCACGAACCGTCCGCTCGATTCCGAGCGCTTCGTTGAACGCCGGCACCACGATCGAGGCCGGCGGCCGGAACGCGGAATCGTTCGGCCCGCTTCTCGTCTCGGAAACGTGGCGGCGCGCGAGCACGAGCAGTATCAACATGCGAAGCACCGTCAGCACGCCGACCAGCACCAGCATCAGGGCGAGCGCGGCGGTTGCCAAGCGCGCCAGGGCAAGCGTCACGATCAGCATGTGCCCGCGCACTCGCTGAAAGCTCCCCGCAGTCACCTCGACCGAGCTTCGGGGCAAGCCGGCAAGGTGCGAGACCGAGACAAAGCGAAAGCCCCGTGCCCGGAGGCGCGGCACCAAGCGTTCGAGCGCCGCGAGCGTCTGCGCCCGGTTCCCTCCGCCGTCGTGCAGGAGTACCACGCCACCGGACCGGCCGCGGGGCGTGACGGACCGGACGATCGCCCGAGTGCCGCGCCGCCTCCAGTCCTGTCCGTCGAGGTCGGTGAGCACGATGACGTAGCCGCGGCTGGCGAGCGACTGAAGCACCGACGACTGCTCGGGCGTCACAGCTCCTGGCACGGAGGAATAGGGCGGGCGCACGAGCCGCAACCGCGCGCCGGTGATGTCCGCCACTGCGCTCTCGGTCAAGCCGATCTGCAGCGAGCGCTCCCAATCCGAGAGCCTCGAGAGATCGGAGTGTGTGAACGTGTGGTTGCCGAGCTCGAAGCCGTCCCGGTGGAGCTGTCTCACGATCTCGGGGTGTCGAACGGCCTGGCTGCCGACCACGAAGAAGGTCGCCGGAACGCGCAGGCGCTTCAGCATCGCCGCAATGCGGGGAGTCCAGCGCGGATCGGGCCCGTCGTCGAACGTGAGCGCGATTCGTCGTCCGGGCGTGCCCTCACGCGGCACCAGCTGACCGTGATGGTACGAGAAGACCGCTCCCTTGCCGGCCAACGGCGATGTGGCGGCGAGGCTCGACGGCGTCTGGCTCCTGCCGGTCGTGCGAGTCGACAGTCCTTGCACCAGGAGCATCAGGACGAGCACGGCGAGGCAAAATGCGAGCAGCGCCCTGTGCCCCGGAGGATTCCTCACCCGGCGCCGCACCCGCTCGTCCGCGATCGTTTCGCGAGCGACCTTCGGAGAAGGCCCTTGTAGCTGATTCGAACCGGAAGGCGTCAGTGCGTTTTTTGCAGGTGATCGCTGTTCCCCGGCACAGTGCCACCGCTCTTGGGCGACCGTTGCGTCGAGCCGCGGTTGGTGGTCCCGGTCGGGCTCGCTTGGCCGGGCGGGGTGGCCGTCGGAGAATGCGCGCGTCCCTTCGCCGTCCTGGTGCCCGGCGGCGGGCTGGCGGGCGGAGCGGTCGTCAGCGAAGGTACAGGGGCGACGAGCTCTGCGCGCTTGGGCGAAAGGAGGGAGTCAGGGGATCCCGCTCTGCGGCTCCACCCTCGATCGGGAGGGCTTCGCCGTGCCGCGGGCACTGTTCCCGAAAGCCCAGGGCGGTTATCCGCTCCAGAAGTATCGAGAGGTCCCCGCAACACTCCGCCGCCGGCGAGGGGCGGATCGTGTTGCGAGCGCTTGGACGAGCCGCGGCTCGGCGCGCCCCCGGCATGTTCGTGGAGAGCGCCGATCGGCGGGAACGGCACGGCCGGCAGGCGGCCGAATCCGAACGCCCCGGTGAGCAGGGCGACGAGCCAGGCGGCCGTGAGACCGGCGGCGGCGATGGAGATGCATCTCAGAATCGCCGCCCGGCGGCCTCCGTCGGCGACGAATACCGGCCTTTCGTCGGGCAGGACCTGGTCTGTACCGCGATCCATCAGCTTTCATAACGCACCAGGATCGCCGAGGTTCGATCGTTATCGGGCCTCGGCCTCGCTTGGAACCGCGCGCGAGGGCCGTACCCGGAGCAGGCGCGCGGGCCGCTCGGGTAGCCACCAGTTCCAGCGGCCGAAGAGCGACACCGCGGCAGGCACGAGCAGTGCCCGGATCACGGTCGCGTCGAACAGGATCCCAGCACCGAGTCCGGTCGCAAACATCTTCACGTTGGTGTCCGGGCCCGAGGCCAATGACACGAAGGCGAGAAACAGGATCAACGCGGCGCTCGTGACGAGACGGCCCGTGCGCCCGATCCCTCGAACCACTGCCGTGTTCGTGGAGCCGGTCCGGTCGAACTCCTCGCGCATGCGGGCCAAGATGAAGACCTCGTAGTCCATCGAGAGCCCGAACAGGAACGCAAAGACCATCAGTGGGATCCAGGCCGGCACCGAGCCGGTGGAGGCGATTCCCCAGATGGCCTGCGAGCCCCACCCCTCTTGCCACACGAGCGCCAGCACGCCCCAGGCGGCACCGATGCTCAACACGTTCAAGACCACTGCCTTCAGCGGCAAAAGCAGCGAGCGGAACGCGCGTGCCAGCAGGATGAAGGTGACGATCGCGATCAGCGCGATCATCAACGGAAAGTTGCCGTAGACCGCATCGATGAAGTCGCGGTTCAGGGCAGGCCCGCCGCCGACCCGAACGTCAGTGCCCTGTCCATGTGCGGTGTCGCGAACGCGCCCGAGCGTCCTCTTTGCGGCCGGTCGCGAGCTGTCGTCAACCGGGAAGACGTCGACGATCGCGGTGCCGTCACGTCGCCAGGCAGCCGAGTCGGGTGCGACGGCGCCATGGACGCCGTCGAGGTGCCGAAGCGCGCCGGCGACCACGTCGGGATTCGATCTCGCGACGAGCACCTCGTGCGGGAAGAGCGCGCCCGCGCCGATCCCGGAACGTTCGAGCGCCACGAGCCCGGCCTTGGCGTCTCCCCGCTTGGCGATCGTGTCGGCGTTCGAGGTTCCGAGCTGGAGGTTCACGGCCGCTATCACCAGCGCGACCACGACTGCGATCGCCGCGCCCGCCGCTATCCAGCGACGCCTGACGACAGCCTGCGCCCAGCGCGTCCAGGCCCGGCTAGCACGCTCGTCGGTGCGCCTGTGCGGCCAGTCGAGACGGTGACCGAGCTTCGACAGCACGACCGGCAGGAGCGTGATTGCGACCAGCGTGCTCACGAGCGGGATCAGCACGCCTCCGTAGCCGACGCTTCGCAGGAAGGGCAGCGGCAGCGCGATCAGCGCAACCAGGCCGACGGCGACCGTGGTCCCGCTGAAGACGACCGCCCGCCCGGCCGTCTGCATGGCGCGCTCGATCGCCTCGTCCCCCGAGTGACCATGCGCGCTCTGCTCGCGCCAGCGCACGACCAGCAACAGCGCGTAGGCGATGGACACTCCAAGACCGGTCAGCGCGACGAGAAACTGGACGATCGGCGAGACGTCCGTGAACGTGGTCAGGCCCCATACGAGAAGGAACGTGGTCATGATCGCCACGATGGCCATCACGATCGGGACCAGCGCCAGGAAGGACGCGAACACGAATCCCAGCACCGCCAGAGCGCCCGCACCGCCGAGCAGCGCCTCTACGAGAACCCCCGGTCCGTTCCCGCCACTGCTCTGGTCCTGAAGCGCGTCGAAGCCGCTCAAATGGACGGGAGCGCCGGCGACGGTAGCGCCACGCAAGGCGGAGCAGGCGTGCTTCTCGGCCTTCGGGTTGTCGCCGAAAGGTTGATCGGGGTCACGCGGCGGGTAGGCGACCGCGAAGATCGTCCGGCCGTCAGCGGACACGAAACCGCGGTCTCCCGTCGACGCGAACGATGCAACTCGCGCACGTGGGAGCGCGCGCTGCAGGCGTGCGTCGACCGCTCGCAGTTGGCTGCGGACACCGGGTGAGTCGACCGTCTTGCCGCTCGGCAAGGTGACGACCGGGATCAGCGGCGCCGTGTCGCCACCGGTCCCCGCGTAGCGCTTGGCAATGGTGACGTTGGTCTCGTACCCCTCCTTGCCAGGCACCGAGAACTTCTGCTTCATGGCCTTGGTGGCCGGTCCGGCCGAAGCGATGCCCACAATCGTGAGCACGACCCAGAAGCCGATGACTGTGCGCTTGTGCGAGAGCACCCACCGGGTGAGCGCGGTCACGTCTTACCTTTACCTTCGTTTGGCGGGAGAACTGTTTATACCACAAACGATTTGTGCCGCGTATAATGTAGCCCATGACACGTAGTCCGATGCGCTTCGAACCGCCCCCGCCAGAGCCGCTTGCCAGCGCCCCCGGCTTTCTTCTCTCGTGGAACGGGCAGCGCATCGCCCACAAGTTCGCCTCTGCGCTGGAGCCGCTCGGGCTGCGGCCGCCCCATTTTGGCGTCATGACGCTGATCGCGTCGCACCCGGGCAGCGCGCAGCAGGAGCTGGTGACCCACTCCCTGATCGATCCCAGCTCGATGGTGGCCAAGATCGACGAGCTCGAAGAAATGGGCCTGGCCGAGCGTCGCCAGCATCCAGACGATCGGCGGAAGCACGCGGTGCACCTCACCCCTCGGGGCCGCCGCACGCTGGAGCGTGCCCGCGAAGCGGCAATGGAGACCGCGCGTGACGTGTTCGGCCCGCTCGACGCGGAGGAACGTGAGACGCTGCGGCTTCTGCTCCGGAAGCTCGCCGGTCTCGATCCAGGAGGCGCGGCCGCCTCAGACCCAGGCGCCGTGGAGAAAAGCCGTCACAGCGGCTTTTCGAACCAGTAGCTGGCAGCCGGATTCTGGTTGTAGTCCGGGATTTCCCCATACCCGGCGGAGCGGTATAGAGAGAGCGCCTCCGGCTGTCGATCGCCAGTGTCGAGTCGGATGAACCGGTAGCCGGCCCGCCGCGCCTCCTCCTCGAGCCGGTCCAGCATCCGTCGTGCGATCCCCTTCCCCCTCTCGGGCGGCGCCACGTACATCCGCTTCACCTCTGCCGTCCTGTCGTCGAGGCGCTTGAAGCCTCCGCAGGCGACTGGCGTCTGGCCCAGATAGACCACGAAGAACCCCCCGTGCGGTGCCTCGAACTCCTCCGGCTTGGCCGTCGGCCCGACCGATGGATCCCAGAACGGATAGATGGTCACCACCTCGGACTCGAACGCGGCGACGAGCCGGCGCCCGGACGGGCTGCTCAGCGGCTCCCTTCGAATCTCCTCGGCTCTACGGCGCAGGATTCGAATCTAACGCAGTTCCGCCTGCCCACGCGCCGGCAAGGATGCATATGCAAGTCACGCCTATTGACCTTGACACGGGACGCCTACCCGTGAAATGCTTAGGTAGTCGCATGTCAGACGATCTGACTCTCGGCGAGGCGGCGAAGGCCATCGGGGTCAGCCAGGACACGCTTCGTCGCTGGGACCGCGCCGGCAACCTCCGCACCACGCGCGACAGGCGAAACCGCCGGCTCGTGCCGCGCGCGGAGGTCGAGCGCCTCTCCCGCCGGCCGCGCCGCCACCGGGCCGGCGACGCGCTCTCCGCCCGCAACCGCTTCCCGGGAGTCGTCCGGTCGGTGGAAGTCGACGGCGTGATGGCCCTGGTCGAGATCGAGGCCGGCCCCCACCTGATCACCGCAGCGGTGACAAGAGATGCCATCGAAGAGCTCGGGATCGCGCCGGGCGTGCCGGCGACGGCCGCGGTCAAGGCCACGTCGGTGTTGGTGGAGACCGGAAGGCGGTGAGCGGAAAGCGATTCGTGGCCGTTGCTCTTGCAGCCTCGGCGGTCCTCTCGGGCTGCGGCGGAGGTGGCAGCGACAAAAAACCGCGGCTCGCCGTATCGGCGGCTTCGTCGCTGACCCAAGCCCTCACGTCGTGCAGCTCTGCGTTCGCCGATGCGAAGGTGCGGCTGGAGTTCGGGGGTTCAGACGAGCTCGCAGCACGGATCCGGCAGGGAGCCAAGCCCGACGTCTACGCCGCGGCGAACACAAAGCTACCGCAGGCGCTCCACGAAGAGGGCCGTCTCGACAAACCTCGAGTCTTCGCCAACAACGAGCTCGTCCTTGCGATCCCTCAGCGATCGAGCAAGGTGCACTCGCTCAGCGACGTGGGCAAGCCCGGATTGAAGATTGCCGTCGGCTCTCCCTCGGTGCCGGTGGGCTCCTACACCGCTCAGGCGCTGTCGCGCCTCCCTGCACGTGATCAGCAGGGAATCGAGGCCAACATCCGTTCCAAGGAGCCGGATGTGAAGGGAGTCGTCGGGAAGCTGACGCAGGGAGCGGTCGACGCGGGCTTTGTCTACGCAACCGACGTGCGAGCTACGGCTGGAAAGCTCGTCGCCGTCGAGCTGCCGGCGCGACTCGAGCCCACCGTGGCATACGGCGCCGGGGTGGTGAGAAAAACGGCCCATCTGGCGGCGGCGCGAAAGTATGTGCAGGGCCTCGTCTCCGGCGCCTGCGAGGCCGCGCTGCACAAAGCCGGCTTCGGGTCCCCGTGAGCATCGCGGCCCACCCGGGCCTCCAAATCTGGTTCAAAATCGCGCTTGGAGTTGCGCTCGCCGTCGCGCTCACCTTCCTGACGCTGCCGGTCGCCGCCATCTTCGTGAACAGCTCGCCCCGCGAGCTTGCCTCGAGCCTCGGCGATCCCGTCGCACGCGATGCGCTGTGGCTGAGCTTGAAGACCACGGCGATCTCGCTGGCGCTGATCGTGGCGATCGGGACGCCGGCCGCATACTTTCTCGCCACACGCCGGTTTCCCGGGCGGGCCGTGGCGATCACCCTGGTCGAGCTGCCTCTCGTGCTTCCACCCGCGGTGGCCGGCATTGCGCTGCTCGCCGCGGTTGGCCCGTCCGGCATCCTCGGTGGAGTCGTCAGCGCAACCGGGATCGAGCTCGTATTGCAGACGGCGGGCGTCGTCGTCGCGCTCACCTTCGTGGCGTCGCCCTTCTACGTGCGACAGGCTCATGCGGCGTTTGGCTCGGTCGAGCATACGCTGATCGAAGCGTCGCGCACGCTCGGCGCCTCCGAGGCGCGCACTTTCGCGCGAATCGTGATTCCCGCAGCGGCGCCGTCGCTCGTGGCCGGCATGGGTCTCGCCCTCGGCCGAGCCCTCGGAGAGTTCGGCGCGACGCTGATGTTCGCCGGCTCCTTTCGCGGCGTGACTCAAACCGTTCCACTCGCAATCTACGACCGCTTCGCGACCGACTTCCCCGCGGCGCTGGCCCTGTCGGCGGTACTCGTCGCGGTATCCGCTGCGATCCTGCTCTCGATCAAGTTCGTCGTGGGTTCGGAGATCCTGGGCGGCAGTGCTTCACGTTGACGCCAGCGCACGTCTCGGTGTACTCGACCTCGCCATCGAGGTCTCCATTGGGCCCGGCGAGTGCCTCGCGCTCGCCGGCCCCTCCGGTGCCGGAAAGACAAGCGTCCTTCGCATAACGGCGGGCCTCTTGCGCCCCGAGGCAGGTCGTGTGGTCGCCGGGGAGGATGTCTGGCTCGACACCGTGCGCGGCGTCGATCTTCCTCCCGAGCGGCGCAGCTGCGGCTACCTGTTCCAGGAATACGCCCTGTTTCCCAACTTGAGCGCGCTCGAGAACGTTGCGTTCCCGTTGCGGTCGCTGCCACGGGCCGAGCGCCGCATTCACGCGCTCGAGCTGCTCGATCGCTTCGGCGTCGGCGCGCTGGCCGATGCGCACCCCAAAACGCTGTCTGGCGGCGAGCGTCAGCGGGTGGCGCTTGCACGGGCTTTGGCGCGAAGCCCGGCTGTGCTCTTGCTGGACGAACCGCTCTCGGCGCTCGACGCGCGAACCCGCGCGAGCGCGGCGCGCGAGCTGGCCGACGTCCTTCGTCGGGTCTCGGTCCCGGCCCTCCTGGTGACCCACGATTTCGCCGAGGCCGCCCAGCTCGGCGACCGGGTCGGTGTGATCGACCAGGGGCGGATGATCCAGGAGGGCACCGCCACGGAGCTCGCGGCGCGACCTTCCTCCGCATTCGTGGCGGACTTCACCGGTGCCGTCGTGCTCACGGGCAGTGCGACCCCCGGAGAGCGAGGCCTGACGGTGATCGAGCTGGACGGCGGGGGCATGGTTGTCAGCACCGACGGGGTTTCCGGCCGCGTTGCCGTCAGCGTCTATCCCTGGGAGATCGAGATCGAGCGAAACAGCTCGGAGCACGGAGGCTCTGCACGCAACCGGCTTCGGGCCGAGGTGATCTCCGTGACGACGATCGGCAACCGCGTGCGGCTCGGCCTGTCGGCAAGCCAGCAACTGGCCGCCGAGATCACGCGAGCATCAGCCGAGCGTCTCGATATTCGAGCCGGTGTCCATGTCACGGCCAGCTGGAAAGCTGCGGCAACGCGCCTGATGCATCTCTGATCAGCTGTTGCTTCGATCGTTCGCGCGCTCGCGCCGCCGCAGCTCGTCACGGGCAACCGTCTCGCGATGAACCTCGTCGGGCCCATCGCCGAGTCGCAGTGCCCGCATCCCGGCGTACATCGCACCCAGCGGGAGGTCCTGCGAGAGTCCGGCTGCGCCGTGCACCTGGATTGCCCGGTCGAGAACGCGCATGCCCATGTTCGGCACGACCACCTTCAGCTGGGCGAGTTGTGAGCGTGCCGCCTTGCCACCGACACGATCGACGGCGTCCGCCGTGACCAGCGTGAGCAGGCGCGCCTGGTCAACCTCCATGCGCGAGTCGGCGATCGCCTCACGAACGACCCCCATGTCGGCGAGCCGCTGCCCGAAAGCCTCCCGCGACAGGGCGCGCTCCACCATCAACTCGATCGCACGCTCAGCCATGCCGATCGCGCGCATGCAGTGATGGATCCGCCCCGGCCCAAGCCGCGCCTGGGCGATCTCGAAGCCGCGGCCCTCGCCGAGCAGCATGTTCTGCGCGGGCACGCGAACGCTGTGAAAGGCGAGCTCCACGTGACCGGCCGGGGGGTCATCGAAGCCCAGCACCTGCATCGGGCGTCCGACTTCTACTCCGGGAGCCTCGATCGGAACGAGCACGATCGAGTGGTGACGGTGGCGGTCCCCGTCCTCGCCGGACCGCCCGAACACGAGCAGCACCTTGCAGCGTGGATCACCTGCGCCGGTGATGTACCACTTATGCCCATCGATGACGTACTCGTCGCCTTCGCGCCGGATCGTCGTCCTGAGATTCGTCGGATCCGAGGAGGCGACGTCCGGCTCGGTCATGGCGAAGGCCGATCGGATCTCTCCCTCGAGCAGCGGCGTGAGCCACCTCTCCTTCTGCTCACCCGTTCCGAACAGCGCGAGGACCTCCATGTTCCCCGTGTCGGGGAAGGAGCAGTTGAAGAGCTCGGGCGCGATCAGCGAACGGCCCATCGTCTCGCACAGCGGCGCGTACTCCAGGTTGGTGAGGCCCGGCCCGTAGCGCGGGTCGGGCATCCACAGGTTCCAGAGGCCTTCGTCGCGCGCGCTGTCCTTGAGCTCCTCGACCAGCGGGGGGACGGAGCGACGGTTCGCCGCTTGCTCGAAGAACACGCCAAGCTCACGCTCGGCCGGGTATACGTGCGCCTCCATGAAGGCGGTCAGCCGGCGATGGAGCTCCTCGACGCGCGGACTGGGATCGAACATCGTGACGGGCTCAGCGACCTCGGGGCGGAGGCACTACATATAACCCGGATTGGAAACCCGAAGCCGGTCGCGCACGGTGGCGCGTAGGTGGTCCATGAGGCGGCGGTCGCCGGGACCGAGGTCCCCCGCGCGGATCCGGGCGACGAGCTGATCCTCCAGCTCGTCGAGGCTGCCGTTTCGCCCCAGCAGCGCCTGCAGGCGCTCGCGCTCGGCGGCACGGGCAGGCTGCGCGAGCTCCAGCTCACGGTGCGCGATCATCAGCAGGTTGGCGGCGATCAATGCCTCGAACGAGGCGTGGCCCGACAGGGCCGGGCGAGAGCGTGTCGCCAGGTGCTCCGCGGCGGCCTCGATCAGCTCCAGGGCGTCAGGGCGATCAGCCGGCATCGAGCAGCTCCAGCAAGTCCAGCTCCGTCTCGGTCACGCGCCGACCGATTGCGGCAAGCTCGACCGAGCGCTGGCGGCCTTCGATGTGCTCCAGCGCGCGCAGCTGGCAGAGCGCGCCCCATTTGATGTTCCCGGCCACCTCCCAGAAGCGCACGCGCTCGGGCTCCACGGCCTCGCCTCCCGCATCGGCGTACGCCCTGTAGAGCTCCTCCCGGTCGCCGACGCCGCCAACCTCGCGATCGTCGGCGCCGAACCGCCACGCCCGCATGCAAAGGAAGCCGATGTCCTCGAGCGGGTCGCCGAGATGCGCGTACTCCCAGTCGACCACCGCCTCGAGCCCTTCGGGGCCCGCGATGAAGTTGCCGTTACGGAAGTCACCGTGGACGAGTTGTGCGCGCCGGGACAACTCGGGCTCGCGTCCTGCGAGCCAGCGAAGCGCCAGCTCCAGCACGGGACGTGGTCGCGGGGCCAGATCGAGCATCCGCCGGCAAACCTCGAGCTGCGACTTGGCGGGGGACGTGGGCAACGGCGGAAGGCTGTCCGGGTCGAGCGAATGGATCCGCGCCAGCGCAGTGCCGAGCTGGGGAAGCATCCGGGCGCGCAGATCAGCCAGCTCCTCCTTGCGCGCAAGCGCCCGCGGCCGGCTTTCGCCCTCTACCCGCTCCATGAAGAAGCAGCTCCCGAGGCCCAGGTGCGGGTCTGGCGCGAACAACGGTCGTGGCACGGGCACGCCCGCCGTATGCAACGCGCGTTGGAGCTCGAGCTCCGTGGCGCGGTCGATCCCCTCCTCCCACGGCACCTCTCCACCGGCTCGCGCGGCGAAGTCCCGCCGCAGCACGACGGGATAGCGGCGGCCGCCGCGGTCCAGGACGTCGAACGCCCAAGTCTCGCGTGACGCTCCACCCGTAAGGCGCTCGAGCCCCTCGATCCGCACGCCCTCGCCCCACTCTGGCACCAGCGCCTGAGCAAGCGCATCTTCGAGCGCAATTTCGACCGACGCGGTGGCCACGAGGCGCTCAGCCTATCGCGGCGCGTGAGCCCGCAGGACGACCTGCGTCAGCAGTCGCGGCGGGTGACCCGGAGCGCAACGCGCTCGCTCACATGGCCTGCCGATCTAGCTGCCGGTTGCCGAGGACGGGAGGATCGTCGGCATCGTCTCCCTGGTCGTCACTTGGAACGAGTTTCCCCACAACTCGCCGACGGCAGGTCATGGGGTGATTTCCTATTGACGCGCGGCGGCTTCGTCCATGTGCCTCCCGTAGGCGTTCAAGGCCTGCCCGGGCGCGCTCCATAGGTGGAGTCGGCCGACTCAACGGCCCTACCCCGGGTCCGGGGTAGCCACGCTCCGTTCTCGCCAAAAGCGATTCGCCTCGACTGCCGGCCCGTCAGGGCCCAACAGTAGATCGACAGCGCGTGGTACTCCTCGTCGGTGAGCCGGCCATTGAGCCGTGCACGCTGTTGATCTGCGTACTCGATGAGCTCATTGAACGGCGTGCCACCTACAGCCCGCGCCTTGAGTTCCCTCTGAATGGCGGCCACGGTAGTTTCACTCGCCATGTGAAGCCCCCTTGCGCCGGCCTCACTGGAGCGCTCGAGCATCCTTCGAGCATCGGGCATCCTGCCCGCTCCTGCGCAACCGGCAATTACCGGGTGTTGTCAGCCAGGCGTCAGCGCCACCGATCAGGAAGCCCGCTTCACGAAGTTCCCGCCGTCGCAGCGCAAGACTCGGGGCTGACCTTTGTCGATTTTGTATCAAGCTGGCGTTGACACGCGTCGATCAGCCCCTCACTTTTTCTCGCTACTTGCGAAACATTTCCAACTCGACGCCGCGACCGACGATCAGCCGAGGAGGCTTTCGAACAGCCTCACGTACTGAAGCGAGTGCCTGTTCAGCAGGAAGTGCTCCTTCACGCGCTGATGTGCATTGCTGCCGATCGCCGCGGCGGTGTCGGGCTCGCTGAGCAGTCGGAGGGTCGTCGCCCCGAACGCCTCGAGGTCACGCGGGTCTTCCAGGAGCATTCCGGTGACCCCGTGCTCGATCTGTTCGAGAATCCCGCCGACGGCGCTCGCAACGACAGGTCGCGACTTCCACATCGCCTCTGCCACGGTCAGCCCGAAGCCCTCCTCGATGCTCTTTTGGACGACGACCGCCGCGTGGCGTTGCAACGCGTTCACGATCGCCGCGTTCTCCTCGATGTCGAACATCGGCAGGGAGGCCAGATGCACGCGGCTCTGGCTTGCATGCGGAAGACCTCTCCACGCCCCCGCAACCTCGTTCAGCACCTGCGTCCCCTCGGGGTCGTCGGCAACGGACAGGACCGAGGGCCCGGCCAGCACCAGCTGCGCGTCGCTGTTGTTCGCGACGTGCTCGGAAAAGCCCAACATCACCCCCAGCGGGTCCTTGAGCCGGTCCCAACGCGAGACCTGGGCGACGAGTGGCGTCGCAGCGGTGGGCACGGGACCGGCGCTCAAGACCTCGGCCAGGTGGTCGACGCGACCGGGTGAGCCGTCATCACGAGTGAAGGTCGGCAGCGCGTCGTCCGGCGCCTGGCCCCCGAGCAAGCCCACGTGAAAGAGAATCGCGAGGACCGTGGCACGCTCCATCTCCTGGTTCTTTGGAGAGAACGCATCGATCGAGGGGGCAATCACTTCAGTCCTCACGTCGCCGATGTGCGGAGGGACGTAGATAAGGCGAGAGAAGATGCAGACGTCTGCCTCCTGCAGATGTGGTGTGAGGAACGTCCAGGCACGCCGAACCAGCTCGTTCGGCTTCGCGACACCGATATGGCTTCGCCAGGCGACGGTTGCCCCAGCTTTCTTCACTCTGCCGGCAAGCCCGGCCGTTTGAGGGTCGTGAAGGATGACGACGTCCTGTGGACGAACGGCCGCGACGAACTCCTGCGCATTCTCCGCTGAGACCGCGTCGTAGACCGCCGCCTCCTCCTCGCCGAGGTCGCCTCCATCTCCCGGGTTTCCGTGGACGAAGTTGTGGAGCCGTTTGGTCAGCCGAAAGAAATCGGGCGTGCCCTCGATCACAGCCCAGCGCACATCCAACCCCGCCCCACGCGAATACGCCACGAAGGAACGAAGCATCTCCGCCACGCCCCCGCCGGCGGCAGTCGAGTTGACGTTCCAGACGACTCGATCGGTGAGCAGCTGCCTCGCGCGCTCGATTCCCTGTTCGAACTCCTGCCACTGCTCCGGGTCGAGCAGACCTTTGAAGCGCGCGGGCGACAGTGGTGCGAGGTGGACTTCTTTGGGGCGCACAGTCTGCTCGGTAGGCTACGTCGCCGGGCCGGGAGGAGCGCGTTTCCTCAGCCCGCTGGACGGTTCGGTCGGAGTTTCAGCGAGCCTGTTGAGCGCGCCGCTGCGCTACACGTCGCGCCTTCGGCTTCGCCTCCCTCGCCGCCTCCACCAACTCCGCAACCGACAGCTCGAGGTCGCTACCAAATTCCTCGATGTCCGACATCGCGTCGTAGTCGCCCATCAGCCCGATGTCGACGTTCCCGTTGTAGCTCATGATCGCGATTGCGAGCGCGCGGTCGATCGCCAGGAACGGCACGGGCGCGAACTCCTCCATCTCCCGTCCGAGCAGGTAGAGCGGAAATTGAGGACCTGGCACATTGGTGACGAGCAGGTTGTAGGCGCGCGTCGAGAAGTTGAGTCGCGAAGCCTGGGCGAGGATCGTCGGAGGAGCGAAGCCTTGAAGGCGCGTCAGCGTCTCGGCGCCGACCGCCTGCTTCGACTCCTTCAGCCCCTTCATCGCCTCCGTGACGATCCGCAGCCTCTCGACCGCCTCCTGCGCATAGACCGGCAACGGCCCGAGCATCGCCGTGATGCGGTTGCCGAGCGCGCCGCGCTCCACGTCCGCGCGCGTCGAGACGGGAACGATGCCCCGCAGCTCCAGCCCGTCGGTGCGGATGCCGCGACGGCGCAGCCACCGCCCGAGAGCGCCTGACACCACCGCGAGGAAGACGTCGTTGACGGTGCCGCCGAGCGCATTCTTGACCTCCTTCAGATCGTCGAGCGGAAAGCGCAGCCAGAGCACTCGCCGATGAGGCCCGATCGCCACGTTCAGCGGCGTCTTCGGGGGCGGGTTGATCAGTTTCCAGGCGATCCCGCCGAGGCCTTCGACCGCCTCCGAAAGCTCGGCCGCCGTCTCGCGCGGTCGGCGCGCGGCGTCGATTGCCCTTCGGGCAAGTCGCGTCGGCGTGGAGGCCAGCCCCTTCACCCCTTCGGCCACGAGCGTCGCCTCGGAGGGCTCCGGGACCGGCGTCCAGCTTTCTCCAGTCACCGGGGTGGGCGACGGGGAGGTGTCGAAGAGGACCGTCGTGAGGTCGACGCCGGAAACTCCGTCGACCAGCGAGTGATGGGTCTTGTTGATGAGCGCGAAGCGGTTTTCTTCGACGTTCTGCACCAGCCACAGCTCCCAAAGAGACTTCGAGCGGTCGAGCCGCTGCGAGAAGATCCGGCCCGCCAGGTTTCGAAGCTGTTCGAGGCTTCCGGGACTCGGCAGGGCTGTGTGGCGCAGGTGGTAGTCGAGGTTGAAGCGCGGGTCGTCGACCCAGAAGGGCCGGCCCATCTCCAGTCGCGGGAAAGCGAGCTTCTGCCGGTAGCGCGGCACGAGGTGCAGGCGCGACTCGATGTGCTCCCGAAAATCGTCGTATCCGGGAGGCGGCCCCTCGAACGTCATCACCGCCCCGACGTGCATGTGAGAACCCTGCTTCTCCTGGTCCAGGAAGGAGACGTCCATCGGGCTGAGCCGATCCATGTGCTTGTGCGCCACCTCGAACCCCCCTCTTTGCCGCTTGCCGACGTCGAGGTAGGAATCTATCGCGCCGCGGCGGGTGCTAGGGCGTCTTTCCGTCCCTCGAGGAAACGGGGGTGCCGTCGGCGCTGGGGGCGCTCTCCTGCGCGGATGCGACCAGCTCCCGGAGGCCGAGCCAGGCGAACGCCATGTGATAGCCGGCGATCTGCTGCCTGCTGAGCTCGGGGTTGAGACGCCACCACTTGGCGAGCTGCTCGCCCGAGCCGGAGAGTGCGTGCGCGAGCGCCTCCCGAGACTGCGGGTCGACGTGGGGCACCGCCTGGCCGAGCAGCTCCGCGATCCGGCCGACGGTCGCAAAGCGAAGGCGCATCACTTCCTCGGCGGCGGTGCCGGCGACCGCACTGCCTCCTCCGAACAGGACGTCCCACGCCGAGGGGTCGCCCTCGATGAACTCGAAGTAGGCGTTGATGCCGCCCCAGAGCTGCTCGCCGGGGTCCTCGCTCGCGCCGGCGGCTTCGGTGAACATCCGCTCGAGCTCGTTTCGGGCGCCCCGCACGCAGGCGAGGTACAGGCTGTCCTTCGAGTCGAAGTGGTCGTAGACGATCGGCCGGGTCACGCCCGCGCCCCGCGCGATGTCCTCGATCGAGGTGCCCTGGTAGCCCTTCCTGGCAAAGAGCTCCTTGGCGATGTCGAGAAGCTGCTGCTCGCGGACGGCTCGCGGCACTCTCCCGTGCCGGTGACCGGCGACGGAGCGTTGGGTCTGGGGACCGGCTGCCATGCTTGACAGGTAGGTTACTACCTTGTAGGTTACACTCCGGTAGGCTACGAGCCTGTAACCAGGCTGTCAGTTGAAGGGTTGCTCTCGTCTAATGGGAGGAGTAGGTCATTGCGTTTGCGCCCCGCTGCCGCGGCGTCGCCCGAGGTCCGGATGACACTCCAGGAGGCACCATCGGCAGCGCTATCCCTCGTCGGCGCCACAGGTGCTGTGCTCACCGGTGCCGTGGCGTCCCCGTCGGCGTTGTCACCGCGGCGGCGGGCGCGGATGCAAGCTTGCTCGGTCACTCCCTTACGAGGGAGCGATGCGTAGGACCCTTGGGAGGGTCCTGGCGATCGGCGTCGCTCTCGGTGCCCTGGGAGCGACGGCTCCGGCGGCGATCGCGACCTTTCCCTACGGAACCGGGGCGCCTCACTACCACACCACCCCGGGAGTCGTCCCCAACGACCTGAGCGGCGCCGACAACGATTGGAAGTTCGCGGCCACCGCGGAATCCGGCAGCCAGTTCACGGGCTCCGCGACCGAGCTCTTCGGGGTGCGCGGATCGCACGTCGCGGACGCCAATCCGAGCGTGGACACCGCCTGGCTGACGACGACCGGACGGCCCGACGTGACGATCGCCTCGCTCGACTCGGGCATCAGGTGGAACGACGGAGGCGCGGCCAGCGACCTGCGGCGCAAGGTCCGGCTCAACAAGGGCGAGCTGCCCGTGCCCGAGCAGTCCAACGGCGCCGACTGCGCACAGTACGACTGCAACAACGACGGCGTCTTCAACGTCGACGACTACGCCGCCGATCCACGGGTGAACCTCAGCGACCCGCGCCGGGCGGGGCCTCCGGGCGTGATCACACCCGAGGACGTCACGATCGCGTTCTCTGACGGAAGCGACAGCGATGGCAACGGCTTCATCGACGACATCGCCGGCTGGGACTTCCTCGACAACGACAACGATCCGTTCGACGACGTCCAGTACGACCACGGCACCGGCCAGGCGAAGGGATCGAACGCCGAGGCCGACAACGGTGGGCAGGCCGGTTCCTGCCCGAGCTGCACCGTGGTCCCGATGCGCGTCGGAGACTCCTTCATCGCGGACTCGAACGCGTTTGCCCAAGCGGTCATCTACGCAGTGGACAACGACGTCCTGGTGGTCCAGGAGGCACTCGGCACGCTCAACGCCAGCAGCCT
>Ga0066710_100001595_pt1 | contig 17205 bp, 15 predicted proteins | sample GraSoiAngelo_159_FD_79666 | JGI IMG/M metagenome (GOLD analysis project Ga0066710, IMG submission 79666) | Grasslands soil microbial communities from the Angelo Coastal Reserve, California, USA - 14_1009_16_40cm | ecosystem: Environmental > Terrestrial > Soil > Grasslands | place: USA... | reverse complement strand
GATGTCCACCCAGCCATTGGTCATCGCCCCCCGTCCCAGCGTGGCGGCCAGACTGGCCACCGTGGGGCCGTGTCAAACACGGGCCTGGGTGTCCCGGTACGGGACCCCCAAGGCCGTCACCACCTTCCACTGCAGGTAGTTGAACTCGTTGGTGTCCGTGCAGCCCCCGATCATCGCGATGCCCGGCGTCCGGTTGACCACCTGGCCCTTGGCGTTCTTGGCCACGAAGGTCCGGTCGCGGGTGTCCTTGATGTGGCGGGCGATCTGGGAGACGGCGTCGTCCCAGGAGATGTCCTCCCAGTGGTCCGATCCCGGCCGCCGCACCTTTGGATGGAGGAGCCGGTTCTTGTGGGTGATGTCGTCGCGGAGCGTGGCTCCCTTGGGACAGAGCGAGCCGCGGCTGATCGGATGGTCGGGGTCGCCCTCCACGTGCACCACCGCCGGCTTCACGTTCTTGGACTTGTCGCCCAGCGTGTGGATGATCACGCCGCAGGAGACGGCGCAATAGGGGCAGATGCTGCGCGTCTCGGTGGTGCGCGCGATCTTGAGCGCGCGCATCTCGGCCTCGGCCCGGGAGACGTCGAAACCGAGGGCGACTCCTCCGCCCAGGGCCGTAGCTTTGAGGAAAGTACGACGCTGCATGGGGAGCCTCCGAACTATGGGCTTCTAGGCCATTGTAGTCCCCGGTTCGCCTTGTCAAGGGCCCCTTGCATCGAGTGTCCTTCGCACCGCCTCGGCCGCCTCCGTGTACGCCCGGGCGGCGGCGGACTCCGGCGCGAGGCTGACGATGGGCCTTCCGGAATCGCCTCCCGTGACGACGGCGGGATCGATGGGGACCTCGGCCAGGAACGGAACGCCCAGCCGCTCGGCCATGTCCCGCCCTCCGCCGCGCTTGAAGATCTCCTCCTGGCGGCCGCACCCGGGGCACAGGTAGTAGGACATGTTCTCGATGATCCCGAGGACGGAGACGCCCGCCCTCTGGAACATGGCGATCCCCTTGCGAGCGTCGATGAGCGCCACCTCCTGCGGTGTCGTGACGATGACGGCCCCGGACAGGGCGGTCCTCTGGGTGAGGCTGAGCTGGACGTCGCCCGTTCCCGGCGGAAGGTCCACGAGGAGGAAGTCCAGCCGCCCCCAGCGGACGCCGGCCAGAAGCTGGTCGACCGCCTTCATCAGCATCGGCCCGCGCCAGACCGCCGGCCGTTCCGGGTCCATCAGGGCGCCCAGCGTGGCGACCCACACTCCGTGGCGCTGGATCGGCAGCAGTCGGTGGTCGTGCTTGTCGACGTAGGGCTTCTCGTCGATCCCCATCATGATCTGCTGCGAAGGGCCGTATATGTCCGCGTCCATCAGCCCGACCGCATGGCCGAGGCGGGCGAGGGCCACGGCCAGGTTCGCGGTCACCGTCGACTTGCCGACTCCGCCCTTGGCCGAAGCCACCGCCACCTTGAAGCGCACGTCGGGAAGCAGCTCGGCCACGCTCCCCTTCGCCTATCGGTCCGGTCGCTCGGTCGGAGGCTCGGAGCCCGGCCCCGGCAGCGGCCGCTTCCGGCCCCCGGCCGCCTCGCCTTCGAGGAGGCTCGACTCGTCCGGGTACGCGTAGATGGTGGGCGCCTTCGTCTGTCCCAGACCGCCGGTGTCGGCGGTGGGCCCGTAGGTGCTGTAGAGGTCCCGTCCCAGCATGCGGGCGAGCGCCGTCTGCTGCCCCCGGTGGTGCGCGGTGTGCGCGATCCGCCGGACGACGATCCAGGCCCGGGTCCGGCGGGCCTCGAAGAAAGGTACCACCTCCTCCCACCAGGCCTCCGGCTTCGCGGGGAGCGCCTCCAGGCGCTTTGCCGAGTCGTGGGCGTACTGGCGCATGAACTCGAGCCGCGTCTCGTTCTCCGGCAGCGGCCGCGCCCCGACGTCGATGCCGAGCATGGTCCGGAACCACAGGTCCTCGCTCATGCACTGGTGGACCATATGCTCCCGGACGCTGCGTCCACGATGGTCTTCATTGAGCAATGGGGCGCCGGAGTGAATCGGGCGCTCGGGGGTCCAGTGCGGGCGCGCCGGCAGGTCCGCGTCCTGGAACATGGCCCACACGCTCAGCACCTTCAGGCGTTCGGTCCGGTAGGTGTCGATCAGGAACCCGTAGCGCATGCTCTCGGTCTCGCCCATCACGGTGTCTCCTTGAAGGATAATCGCGAGCGGGAAGGTTCGCGGTGGGCATCCCACCGGACAGCAAGAGCGAGGCGTGCGTCTGGGTCGTGGAGCCGGGGCAGTCCCGGGCGCGAACGGACCAGCTCGCCACCGAGGAGCCGCTGGAGATCCGGCTGCGTGCCGGTTCGGCCGCGGAAGCCGGCGGGGCGCTCCCGGTGTTCCGGCGACGGAGCCAGGCGTCGGCAGAGCGCACGGTGGCGATCACGATGCGCACCCCGGGCAACGACTTCGAGCTGGCCGCCGGCTTCCTCCACGGCGAGGGCGTGGTCCGGAGCGGGGAGCAGATCCGCGGGATCTCCCACTGCGCCGATCCCGACCTCGACGAGGACAAGCGCCACAACATCGTGAGCGTGGAGCTGCGGGCCGACGCGCTGCCCGACCTGCAGGCGCTGGAGCGGCACTTCTACACGACGAGCGCCTGCGGCGTGTGCGGCAAGGCCAGCCTGGAGTCTCTCCGAATCCGCGGCTGCCCGGTCATCCCTCCCGGGCCGGAGGTCGAGCCGGCGGTCCTCCGCCGCCTTCCCGAGAAGCTGCAAGCCGGGCAGGGGATCTTCGCCGCCACCGGCGGCCTCCATGCCGCCGCGCTGTTCGACGCCGAGGGGACGCTCCTCGTCGTGCGGGAGGACGTGGGTCGTCACAACGCGGTCGACAAGCTGGTGGGCTGGGCGCTCATGGGCGGGCGCCTGCCCCTGAGCCGCCACATCGTGATGGTCAGCGGCCGGAGCAGCTTCGAGATCCTGCAGAAATGCCTCATGGCCGGGGTGCCGATCGTCTGCGCGGTCTCCGCCCCCAGCAGCCTGGCCGTCGCCCTCGCGCGCGAGTTCGGCATCACCCTCGTCGGCTTCCTGCGCGGCGACCGCTTCAACGTCTACACGGGTCTCGACCGGGTGCGCGTCGAGCCCTAGCGCCACCGAGCCCCCGCCGCGAGCGAAGCGGGATTCACTCCCGCGGAGCGAGCGGGGGGTCAGGGGGGTGCGCCGCAGCACCCCCCTGCTCAAAAATAGAAAACCTGGAGCTGGACCGTGAAGAGGTTGGTGCTCCTTCCCACCTTCGGGTCGATGCGCCCGTATCCGGCCTTGATGTTGACGTTGTGTCCCTGGTGGAAGTACGAGAGCCCGCCCTGGACGCGGTCCTGGCTCCGGCTCGAGTTGGGCGCGCTGAAGCACTGGCCCTCTATCTTCACCCACGGCATCACCTTCGCCTTGGTGAAGAAGTATCCCCCTTCGACGAGGTAGTCGTTCTGCTTGGGCAGATCGAGGAACGTCCGGCCGCCGTCGTAGTGGATGAGATCCCCCTGGAGCGTGAGGGCGCCGGCCGAGCCGAGGGGACGGTCGAGGTAGGCGTCCCCCGCGAACGCCTTGTAGTCGGACTGGACGTCGTAGCCGCCGCCGATCGTCAGGACCTTCTTCTTTCCAAGATAGGTGCCGGTCGTGAAGTACGTCGTCTCCTTGTCGAGGAACGAGTACTGCAGGTGCCCTGACGATCGGAAGACGTTCCGGGAGAGCGCGTCCCGCGCCCCCTGGAAGGCGCCGACGCGGTACTCGAGCCGGCTGCCGGCCAGGTATCCCTTGGCCATGAAGCCCGTATCCCGGCCCACGACCGACTTCGTCGGGCCGCCGTGGAGGAACGAGTAGGCGCCATAGTCGATGGGCAGCAGGGTGGCCGCGCTCTGGACGCAGTTGCGGCAGAGCGGTATGAAGATGAGGCCTGCGTCGAGAGCGAACGCGTCGGTGGCCTTCCACTCCAGGTATGCGTCCTGGACGATGAAGCCGGTAGAGATGACCTTCGATCCGGCCACGCTCTTGCCGAGGTTGGGATCGTCGGTCTCGAAGAAGAACGTGACCTTGGGCGCGACCTGCCCGCCGACGAGGAAGCGGACGCGGCGGATGAAAAGATTCTGCTGGTAGCCGCCGGTCCCGGCGTCCTGGGTCCAGTCGGCCTGCGACTGGACCAGCATCCCGAACTTCAAGTTGACGTCGTCGCTGACCTTGATGACGGCCTGGGCCGACGCGTTTTCGGCGGAGCCGAAGAACCACATCATGGCGGTGAGGACCGGAAGGACCCTCACGATCGTCGATGGCGGGCGGGTCGGAGACATCGGCTTCCTCCCTTGATGGCTTGAAAATCAGGTTAGCGCAGTCCCGATGCCCGCGGACCGTGCCCCGCACGTCCTTCGGTCCTGCCGTTGCACCTCTGCGTGCCACACTGTCGCGAATGGAAACCGCCGTCCTGGCCGCCGAGGAGCGCGTCCTCGAGGGCCTCTCGGAGCGACAGCGCGAGGCCGTCCTGCATGGCGAGGGGCCGCTGCTCGTCATCGCGGGGGCGGGCACGGGCAAGACCACCGTCCTCACCCGGCGCATCGCCCACCTCATCTCGTCCAAGCGGGCGCGGCCCGAGGAGGTCCTGGCCCTCACCTTCACCGAGAAAGCGGCGGTGGAGATGGCCGAGAGGGTCGACCAGCTCATCCCGTACGGCTACGCCGAGACGTGGATCGGCACCTTCCACGCCTTCGGCGACCGGATCCTGCGCGAGTGGGCGCTCGAGGTCGGGCTCGCCCCCGAGTTCCGCGTCCTCACGCGGCCGGAGCAGATCATCTTCCTGCGCGAGCGGCTATGGCGATTGCCGCTGAAGCGCTTCCGTCCCCTCGGCGACCCCACGCGGCACCTGGGCGCGCTGCTCGGCCTGGTGAGCCGGGCCAAGGACGAGGACATCGCGCCCTCCGCCTACAAGGAATGGGCTTCGGCGCGCCTCGCGACGGCGCTGGACCCGGCCGCCCGCGACGCCGCGGAGCGGCACGCCGAGCTGGCCGCGTTCTACGAAGCCTACCAGCAGCTCCTCGCCGAAGCGGGCGCGGTGGACTTCGGCGACCAGATCTGCCGCGCCCTGGCGCTGCTGCGCGAGCGTCCGGCCGTGCTGGCCGCGCTGCGCGAACGCCACCGGTACGTGCTGGTCGACGAGTTCCAGGACACCAACCGCGCCCAGCTCGAGATGATCCGGCTCCTGGCCGGACCCGACCGCCCCAACGTCACCGTCGTCGGCGACGACGACCAGGCGATCTACCGCTGGCGCGGCGCGGCGGCGGGGAACCTGCTCGCGTTCCGCGCCCTATATAAGGATGCGCGCGAGGTCGTCCTCACCGCCAACCATCGCTCGACGCAGGTGATCCTGGACGCCGCCGGCCAGCTCATCTCCTACAACAACCCCTACCGGCTGGAGGCGATGGCCGGGATCGACAAGCGGCTGCGCTCGCTGCGCGACGCCGGTCTCCCGGTGCGCCACGTCCATTTCGACACGATCTCCGCCGAGGCCGACGGCGTCGCCGGCCTCGTCGCGGAGCGCCTGGGCCAGGGCTTCCGGCCGCGGGACGTCGCCCTGCTCGTCCGCAGCAACGACGACGCCGACCCGTTCCTGCGCGCGCTCAACGTGCGCGGCATCCCGCACCGCTTCACGGGCAGCCGCGGCCTCTACGCGCGCGAAGAGGTGCGGGTGCTCGTCTGCTTCCTGCGCGCGCTGGCCAACCCCGACGACTCGGTCTCCCTCTTCTACCTGGCCGCGTCCGAAGTCTACCGCGTCCCCGAGACGGAGCTGCTCCGATTGAACCGCTACGCGGTCCGCAAGAGCCGGCCGCTGCTGGAGGTCATGCGCGGCCTGCCGGCCAACGAGGAGCTGGCCGGCGTGGGAGGGGAGGCGCGCGAGCGCGTGGATCGCCTGCTCGCCGGCCTCGACGCGGCGGCGGCCGAGGTGCCCCATCGGCGCACCGGCGAGCTGCTCTACCGCTTCCTTCAGGCCTCCGGCTTCCTGGCCCGGCTGTCCCGCGAGGCCGACGCGGAATCAGAAGCCCGCGTCAAGAACGTGGCCAAGTTCTTCGACGCGGTGAAGGCCTACGGGGAAGTCGCCGAACACGACCGCGTGCCGGCCTTCGTCGCCCATCTCGACCTGCTGCGCGATGCGGGCGACGATCCGGCGGTGGCCGAAGCCGACCCCGACGAGGACGCGGTCGCCGTCCTGACGGTGCACAAGGCCAAGGGACTGGAGTTCCCGGTGGTCTTCATCGTCTCTTGCGTCGAGCAGAAGTTCCCGGTCAAGCGCCGAAGCGACCCGCTGGAGCTGCCGGCCGACCTCGTCGAAGACCGTCTCGGCGGGGCGGTCGACGCCCACCTGCACGAGGAGCGGCGCCTCTTCTACGTCGGCATGACGCGCGCCAAGGACGAGCTGGTGCTCACCTCCGCCGCCGACTACGGCACCGCCCGCCTGCGCAAGCTCTCGCGCTTCGTGGTCGAGGCGCTCGACCTGCCCTCACCGGCGCCCACTCCCCGGAAGAGCCAGGCCCTCGAAGCGCTCGCGCGCCACCAGCCGGCCCCCGAGCCAGCCCCCGGGCTCGAGCGCCCGATGCGGGACGAGGAGCTGCTGCACCTGTCCTTCCGCCAGATCGACGACTACGAGACCTGCCCCCTCAAGTACAAGTACGTCCATCGGCTGCGCGTGCCGCTGCTCGTCCACCACCGGGTCGTCTACGGCAGCGCGGTCCACAAGGCGGTGCAGGAGATGTTCCGGGCGCGGCTGCAGGGCCGTGCGTTCGGCGAGGACGACCTGGCGGCCGCCTTCCGGTCCGCGTGGGTGTCCGAGGGCTTCCTTTCCCGCGAGCACGAGGAGCAGCGGCTGCAGGCCGGAGAGGCCGCCCTGCGGCGCTTCCACCGCGAGGAGGCGGCAAGCCCGCTCACGCCCACCGGCGTCGAGCAGGAGTTCGCCTTCAACGTCGAGCGCACGCGCGTGGTCGGCCGCTACGACCTGGTCGTCGAGCGCGGCGGCCGCGTCATGATCCTGGACTTCAAGACCGGCGACGTGGACGACGTGGCGGCGGCCCAGAAGCGGGCCACGGAGAGCCTGCAGCTCGACGTCTACGCCCTGGCCCACCTCAAGACGGCCGGCCGCCTGCCCGACTGGGTCGAGTTGCGCTTCCTGGAGTCGGGCCTGGCCGGGGGCAAGCGGCCGACCCTCGACGAGGCCGCCCGCACCGAGTCCCGCATCCGCGACATCGCCGCCCTCATCCGCCGCCGGGAGTTCTCGCCGCGGCCGTCCTACATGGCCTGCGGCCAGTGCGCGTTCCGCGAAGTCTGCCCGCACACGGCGCGGGGGCCGGAGACGGAGGAGCGGCCGACGGCCTGATCACCGGGCCGGGCGCTCTGAGCTCAGCCCGATCGAGGCGCCTCGTCCGCTGTCAGCGGCCGCGTCTCACCCCAGAGGGGCAGCAGGTCCAGCTCGACCGCCTCGAAGGGCTCGGCGTGCACGACGGCGTCGGACGCGTAGGTGACCAGAAGCAGCCACCCGTTCTCGGACGGTCGATAGACCTCGAGCGTGCGCGCCTCGGGGTTGACGAACCACGCGTGACCCACCGCAGACCGGGCGTAGACGGCCAGCTTGCGTGCGCGATCGAGACGCTCGGTGGACGGCGAGAGGACCTCGCACACCCAGTCGGGCGCCAGGGTGAAGAAGGCCGCCTTCGGGAACTCCGGCATCCGCTCGCGCCTCCAGCCCGCGAGGTCCGGCACGAGGACGTCCTCGCCGAGGTGAAGCTCGGGCTCGTGCACGATCCACCAGCCGCCCGGACCGCCGCGTCCCTGGTGGAAGGGGCCACCGAGGTCCACTCCAGGCACCGACGCGGCGAGCGCGTGGGGCGCGGCCGGCCGCGGGCTGACGTACAGCTCGCCGTCCACGATCTCCGCCACCTTGTCGTCGGGGACCTTGAGCAGGTCCTCGTAGGTGGCCCGAGGCTTCTCGATTCGCGACGTCGGCACGGCATCCATCGTACCCCTCCCACCGACGAGAGAGGATCGCACGGCGAATGGACAGCGAAGGTCCATGGGCGGCGGTGCGTCACGCTCCGCTGGCGGATGGAGCCCCGCCCGACCGCTCGCTTTGAAGCAGTCTGGTCTCGGCCTGCGAACCAAGACCATCGGTTACGCGGGCGTCGCGGGACGAATACGACATGTCGTACTTTCAATCGCCCATCATCAACGTGGCTTCTCTGCGGTGAGGCGAGACTCGGCCCGCCGCTCGGGGAAGTAGGCCGCGGCGAGCCCCATCCGGCCGAGCAGGTCCCGATACCGCGGGTCGTCGTGCAACAGGTCGAAGAGCGGCCCCGAGAAGCCCAGCACTTCGATGGCGCGTTGCTCGCAGGCCTTCTCGAGGAGCGCGAAGGCCTTCGTCTTGTGGCCGAGACCGAGCTGGACCAGCGCGAAATACTGGGGCGAGACGTATTCCTGGCGTGAGCGCTCCTCGAGCGCGCGCAACGCGGCGAGCGCGTCGGCGCTGCGTCCCGTCGCCCCGTACAGGTACCCGAGCCAAGGCCCGGGCGCCACGCGCCCCCCGCGAGCCCTTCTCTTCTCCATGACGGCGATCGCTTGGCGAAGGTCGCCCTGCCGTACGTACATGAGGGCCAGCGTCTGGTCCACGCGGGGGAAGGTGGGCTCCAGCTCGCGGGTCTTCTGCAGCTGCTGGATCGCCTCGTCGTAGCGTCCCAGCCGCATCAGCGCGAAGGCGACCTCGACGCTGATGACCGGGGAGAACGGACTCAGCTCCTGGGCGCGCTGGACCTGGGGCAGCGCTTCCTCGTCGCGTCGCACGGTCAGCAGGTAGATGGCATAGGCGCGACGGCCTTCCGCGGAGTTGGGGTCCAGTTCCAGGGAGCGCCGGAACTCCCGTTCCGCACCGTCCCAGTCCCAGCGGTAGCGATACAGCACCCCCGCCAGCGACGCATGGGCTTCGGCCAGCGTGTCGTCCAGGGCCAGGGCCTTGCGGGCGGCGGCCTCCGCTTTTGGCATGCACTCGCTAGGCGCCAGACCGTCCTGGTCGGATTGCCGGTAGGTGTCCGACAACCCGGAATAGGCGGGCGCATACCCGGGATCTTCCGCGATGGCCCGTTCGAAATATCTCGCGGCCTTCCGCATGTTCTCCCGTCCTCGCATGCTCCAGTAGAAGCGACCCTTGAGGTACGACTCGTAGGCCTCGGGATGAACGGTCGCCCCCTGGGACAGCCGTCGGCGCTCGTCCGGCCGGACCTCCACCTGGACGGCCTGGGCGATGGCCCGGGCCACCTCTTCCTGCAAGGCCAGCACGTCGCGCATATCCCGGTCGTAGCTCCGGGCCCACAGGTGCCGGTCGGTCGGGGCATGGATGAGCTGGGCCGTGATCCGTACCCGCGGCCCCACCCGCACGACCGTCCCTTCCACCACGGCCTCGACGTTCAGCTCGCGCGCGATCTCGGGCAGAGACTTCCTGGTCGCCCGGTACCGCATCATCGACGTCCGCGAGATCACCCGCAGCCGGCCGATCTGGGCCAGCTCGGTGGTGAGCGCGTCGGTCATGCCGTCGACGAAGTAGTCCTGGGCGGCGTCCCCGGAGAGGTTCTCGAGCGGCAACACCGCGATGGACTTGATCTCGATGGGCGACGCGGTGGTCGCCAAGCTCCGCGCCAGCCACTCCCTTCCTCTGCCCGCCTGGAGACCGATCAGCCCGGCGGCCACGATGGCCAGCGCCGCCGGCGCGCTCCACGCCCAGCGGCGGCGAGCTTCCGGCCGGGGCGCGCCGAGGTCCGGGATCCCCCCGCTGTCCGGCGCCGAAATCGTCGGGGGGTCGGCCCCCGCGATGAAGCGATAGCCGCGGCGCGGGATGGTCTCCACGAAGCGTGGATTCTCGGCCGAGTCTCCCAGGGCCTCGCGCAGCTTCTTGACCGCGCTGCTCAGCCCCATGTCGAAATCGACGAAGGTGTCGGCGGGCCACAGCTTCCGGCGAAGCGCCTCGCGGGTCACCACTTCGCCGCGCCGCTCCAGCAGCAGCAGGAGGACCTGGAAGGACTGGGGGGTCAGCCGGGTCCGGAGGCCATGCTTGCGGAGCTCGCCCGACTGGACGTCGAGCTCGAACGCTCCGAAACGCATGACGCGGTTGCCCTCGGCGAGCGATGCCATGGACGGCCCTGGGGGGATCCCTCGGCCCAAGTCTGAGCCAGGCCGACCGACGGGGCAAGCCCTCGACCGGTCAAGCCTCGCGGTAAAGAACTCGCGGGGAATGATTTGTCCGGCCTGACACATTCCATCCCGCGATCAACCACGGACCATTGACTCCCGCACCTTCGCGGACGACATTGCCGGACACCATGAAACACTCTTGCTCGAGCCGTTGCCTGACGGTCGTGGCCGCCCTCGCGTTCGCGGCGGTGACCGCCCCTGCCCTCGCCGTTGCTCAGCCGACCGTGACCGTCGTCATGAAGGGGCTCGACAACCCACGTGGCCTGGCCTTCGCTCCGAACGGCGCGCTCTTCGTGGCCGAGGCGGGGCGCGGCGGGGCGCCCTGCCCGGGCACCACCGGGCTGAACTGCTACGGCCTGACCGGCGCGGTGAGTCGCCTGTGGCATGGGCACCAGGACCGGGTCGCGACCGGCCTGCCCTCGATCTCGTTTCCGCAAGGCGCGCAGGCGCGCGGCCCGCACGACATCTCGATGAACGGACTGGGCAATGCCCGCGTGACGATCGGGCTCGAGGCCGACCCCGCGAGCCGCGAGACGCTGGGCCGTCCGGGCCTTGGCTGGCTCGTCGACGTCCCCGCATCGACCCTGATGGCCCCGTCGACGCAGTCCCGCACCGGCGAGTGGAGCTTCGCCGTCGACGTGGCGGCCTTCGAGACGATCCACAATCCGGACTCCAGCAGATTGGAGAGCGACCCCTACGGCATCCTGGCGCTGCCCGGGCATTATGTGGTCGTCGATGCCGGCGCAAACGCGCTGCTGGACGTCGACGAGCACGGCGAGATCTCCCTGCTCGGGGTATTCCCGTCCCGGCCCGGACGACCCACCGACTCAGTGCCGACGTCGGTCGCGGTCGGGTCCGACGGCGCGTACTACGTCGGCGAGTTCACCGGATTCGGTGCTCCGCTCCCCCCGCCGGGGGATGCCAAGATCTACCGGGTCGTACCGGGCGAGGGCGTGCAGGTGTTCTGCACCGGCTTCAACAGGATCATCGACATCGCCTTCGACGGCGATGGAAGCCTCTACGTCCTCCAGATCTACGCGAGGCCCACGCCCACCGATCCCGGTCCCGGCGTCCTCTGGCACGTCACTCCGCCCCCTCCGGACTCTCTCGACCGGAGCTGCCCTGACCGCCAGCGGGTCGACACCGGCGTCGTGCTCGACACGCCGACGGCGATTGCCATCGGCCCCGACGGCGCGCTCTATGTCTCCAACCGCGGCACTCGGATCGGGGTGGGCGAGGTCCTGCGCATCGAGAGGTGAGCCGAGGAGAATCATGAGGGGCGCCACCGTCTGGACGCGGCAACGATAATGGGGCGTGGGCCTCGAGGCCGAGTGCTACGTCCGCCTGGGCCGGCGGACATCGAGCGGCCGCGCGCGCCTCGAGGAGAAGGCGCTCCTCTTCCGGGGGGAGTTCCGGCTGAGGATCCCCTTCAGCGACGTGAAGTCGCTGGAGGTGCGGCGCGGAACCATGAGGGTCGGCTTCTCGGGCGGCCAGGCGGCCTTCGACCTCGGCCCCGACGCCGAGAAGTGGGCCGACAAGATCCGCCACCCGAGAGGCCTCCTCGACAAGCTCGGCGTGAAGGCGGGGATGAGGGTCTCGCTCCTCGGCGTCGACGACGAGGAGTTCAAGAAGCAGCTTCGCGCCCGCACGCCGGACGTCGTCGAAGGCCGGGCGGGGGGCGATTCCGACCTCGTCTTCGTCAAGATGACGGCCGCCGGGGACGTCGCAAAGCTGAAGGCGCTCCGCCGCGCCATCAAGCCCGGCGGCGCGGTCTGGGTCGTCTGGCCGAAGGGCCAGAAGGCCTTCCGCGAGGACGACGCCCGCCGGGCCGGCCCGGACGCGGGCCTGGTCGACGTGAAGGTCGCGAGCTTCTCCGATGCGCTGAGCGCGCTCAAGATGGTGATCCCGGTGAAGGAGCGGCCCCGCTTGCGATAGAGTGGGACCCATGCAGACGACACGCGTCGGCTTCGCGGGCATGGGGCTCATGGGCAGCCGGATGGCGCGCCACTTCCTCACCAAGGGTTTCCCGCTGAGCGTCTGGAACCGCACCCCGGAGCGCTGCCAGCCGCTCGTGGCCAACGGCGCCCGGCCGGCCAGGACGCCGCGCGAGCTGGCCGAGCTGTCCGACGTGGTCGTGACCTGCGTCGCCGATCCCAATGCGGTCGGCCGCATCGTGTTCGCCGACGACGGCATCCGTCCCGCGGCCCGGCCCGGCTTCCGCTACGTCGAGACGTCCACCATCTCGCCCGGCCTCGCGCGGCGCACGGCGGAGGTGCTGCGCGCGCAGGGCGCCGACATGCTCGAGGCGCCGGTGACCGGATCGAAAATGGGCGCCGAGAAGGGCACCCTGCTCATCATGACCGGGGGGTCCAAGGAGGTGCACGACGAGCTGATGCCGGTGCTCATGGCCTTCGGCGCCAAGGCCATCCACTGCGGCGACATCGGCCAGGCCTCGGTCGTCAAGCTCGTCGGCAACACGATCATCTCCTTCATGCTCGAGGGGCTCTGCGAGGGGCTCGTGGTCGGGCGCAAGGCCGGCGTGAGCCTGGAGACGATCCTCGAGGTGGTGATGGCCTCCGGGTTCGCCTCGCCCTACTTCACGTTCAAGGGCGCCGCCATCGGCCGCCGCGACTGGGACACTCACTTCTCGATCGACCTGCTGGTGAAGGACCAGGGGCTGATGCTCGAGGAGGCGGGGACGCGCCGGGTGCCGATGCCCGGGCTGGCGGCCATCCGCGAGGTCTTCCAGGCCGCGCGCGGGCAGGGCTGGGGCGAGGAGGACATCGCGGCCGTCGTCAAGGTCCTGGAGAAGTCCGCCGGCGGTACGTAGCGGACCTGGCCTGGCCGGTCCCCGTGGCAATCTGGCCCCGCACGAACGGGGGAATCATGGGGCTCATGCCAGCGCTGGTCCTGGCCGCGGTCGTCCTGGTGGCCGTCGGCGCAGCGCTCGTCCTGACCCGCCAGCGGGGCGACGCGTCGCTGCCCCTCCTCGACTCGGTCTCCCGGACCCTCGGCCAGCTCCAGGGCGAGCTGGTCCGCCTGGCCCGCCACCAGGAGGAGCTGCGCCAGGACATCCAGCGTGGACGCGAGGCCTCCATCCTCCAGCTCTCCGAGACGGCCCGGGACCTGCGCGGCGAGATCGGCGACGCGCAGAAGGCGCTGGCCGAGGTGAAGGCGTTGGAGCAGGGACGCGCGCGCCAGTTCGAGCAGGCCGCCGACAGCCTCAAGCGTCTGGAGGCGGTGGTGGCCGGATCGGCGACGCGGGGGACGGCGGGGGAGAACATCCTCGCCCGCGCGCTCGCCCAGCTTCCCCCCGACCTGCTCGAGATCAACGTCGCCTTCGGCAGCCGCATCGTCGAGTACGCGCTGCGCCTGCCCGGCGGGCGGATCCTGCCCATCGACAGCAAGTGGACGAGCGTCGCCGTGCTGGAGCGGCTGGAGACCGTCGCCGCCGAGCAGCCCCAGGAAAGGAAGCGCCTGCTGGAGCAGGTGGTGCGCGACGTGCGGAGCAAGATCCGGGACATGACGAAGTACCTGGACCCGGAGCGCACCCTCAGCCTGGGCCTGCTGGCGGTGCCCGACGCCGTCTACGTGGCCGCACCCGAGGCGCACGGCGAGGGTTACCGCGAAGGCGTGCTGGTGGTGCCGTACTCGCTGGCCCTGCCCTACGTGCTCGCCCTCTACCGGCTCTCGCTGCGCTTCGGCTGCGCGGTCGACACCGACCAGCTCGCCTCCCGCCTGCGCCAGCTCGAGGAGATCCTCCGCCGCTCGGCCGACGAGGTGGAGTCGCGCCTCAGCCGGGGTCTCGTCCAGGCCGAGAACGCCCGCGACGCGCTGCGCGACAACCTGCTCGAGGCGCAGCGGGCCACCGAGCGCCTGCTGCGGACCGCGGCCGAGGAGCCCGTCCCGGCCGCCTTGCCCGCCCAACTGTCCGTCCTGGCCGTCGGCGGCGAGCGCGATTGACGGCCCCGGCCACGCGCGGCTACGCTGCCCCGGGACGATGCACGCCCTGGCCATCCTGGTGGCGGCCGGACGCGGCGAGCGCATGGGCGCGCGCGAGCCCAAGGCGTTCCTGGCCGTCGCCGGCGAGCCCATGCTCCTCCGCGCGGCCCGGGCCTTCGCCCAGGCGCCCTCCGTCGACGGCATCGTGGCCGTCGTGCCGGCCGGGCGGATCGGCGCCGCCCGTGAGATGCTGGGCGGCGTGCCGAAGCTGCGCGACGTCGTGGCCGGGGGCGAGCGGCGGCAGGACTCCGTCCAGGCCGGCCTGCAGGCGGTGCCCCCGAGCTTCGACGGCGTGGTCCTGGTCCACGACGCGGCGCGGCCGCTCGTCGAGGTGGAGCTGATCGAGGCGGTCGCCCGCGCGGCGGCCGAGCGCGGCGCGGCCCTGCCGGTGCTCCGCCTGGTCGATACCGTCAAACGGGTCCGCGACGCGCGCGTCCTGGAGACCGTCGACCGCACGACGCTGGCCGCCGCCCAGACGCCGCAGGGGTTCCGCCTGTCGGTGCTGCGCCGGGCCTACGAGAAGGCCTGGCGAGACGGCGTCCTGCTCACCGACGAGGCCATGGCCGTCGAGCGCCTCGGGGAGGAGGTGGTGGCGGTGGCCGGCTCGCCCCGCAACCGCAAGCTGACGACGCCGGAGGACCTCGCCTGGGCGGAGGGCCTGCTGCGCCGCGAAGGCCTCCATCCCCGCGCGGGTGAGGAATGACGTCCTATCGGGTGGGCACCGGGTTCGACGCCCATCGCCTGGCGCCCGGCCGCAAGCTCATGCTCGGAGGAGTGGAGCTGCCGCACCCGCGGGGCCTCGAAGGCCACTCCGACGGCGATTGCGCCGCCCACGCGCTCTGTGATGCGCTGCTGGGGGCGGCGGCCGCCGGCGACATGGGGACGCACTTCCCCAGCTCGGACCCGCAGTGGCGGGACGCGACCGGGACGACCTTCCTGCAGCGCACGGCCCACATCGTGGACGCGCGCGGCTTCGCGGTGGAGAACGTCGACCTGACCGTGATCGCCCAGGAGCCGGCCCTGGCTCCCCACATGGACGAGATGCGCTTGGCCGTGGGACGCTGCCTGGCGGTGGACTCCGACCGCGTCTCCGTCAAGGCCAAGAGCACCGACGGACTGGGCGCGATCGGCCGCGGCGAAGGCATCGCGGCCATCGCCACCGTTCTGCTCAGGAAGAAGGAGTAATGCTGCGTCGGCGGAGTGCCGTGGCCGTCGACGTCGCTGGTAACGAGGCTGTAGGTTGGAGCGCCCGCAGGTGGAGCCTCCCTGCCGCCCGAGCGGGATTCACTCCCGCGAGGGCGGAATGTCGATGAGGTGCTCCACCGAGGACGCGGAGTTCAGGCATGGCGCCGTTCGTCGGTGTCGCGGCGCCATGCCGCGTTGAAATCATGGACCTCATCTGCGGGATCAACCCCGTGCTGGAGGCGCTCAACGCCGGGTCGCGGCACTTCGATCGCCTGCTCATCGCCAAGGGCGTGCGCAGCCAGCGCATCGCGGAGGCGATCTCGAAGGCGAGCGGGAACGGCGTCCCCCTACGATTCGAGTCGCGGGAGACCCTCGACCGCATGGCGGGGAGCATCCCCCACCAGGGCCTCATCGCGGTCGTCTCGGCCAAGCCGGTGATGAGCCTGGAGGCGCTCCTCGAGCGCGCGCACGCTCCCGGCGTCCTGGTGGTCCTCGACGGAGTCGAGGACCCGCGCAACCTGGGCGCGATCCTCCGCACCGCCGAGGCGGCGGGCGCCGATGGCGTGGTCCTGCCCGAGCGCCACAGCGCGGGGCTCTCCGAGACGGTGAGCCGCGCTTCGGCCGGAGGGCTCGAGCACGTGAACGTGGCCCGGGTCGGAAACGTGGCCCAGTCGCTCGAGACGCTGAAGGCCCGCGGCTATTGGGTGGTGGGCCTGGACGCCGCGGGGAGCGAGCGCTGGGACGCGGTCGACTACAAGCGCAGCATCGCCCTCGTGCTGGGCGGCGAAGGCCGCGGCATCCGCCGCCTCGTGCGCGAGCGTTGCGACCACCTCGTCTCCATCCCCCTCTTCGGACAGGTGGCCTCGCTCAACGTGTCGGTGGCGGCCGCGGTGGCCCTGTACGAGGTCGTGCGCCAGCGTGGCAGCGTGCCGAGCCACGTACGGCCGATCCCCGCGCGCGCGGCGACCGCCCGGCACGTGGTCGGCCCCTCCCATGCCGACCGCGAGCGGGACCCGGGCCAGCTCCACCGCTTCGCCGACGAGCCCGAGGAGGAAGCCATCGACGAAGCGCCGGATCGGTTACGCCTGCTCGGCGACCACGACGAGGCCGCCTGGGCGCTGCCGACGGTGGTGAAGGCCGTCGGGCACCTGCGCCATGGAGGAAGCAGCCACGCCGCCCAGACCGGCGGCGGCCTGCGCGAGGGCCCCCGCGGGCGGCGCCGGGGGCGCCGCGGACGGCCCGCCCTCCCGCCCGGCGAGCGGCGAGGCGCTGGATCCAGTCTCCCAGCCGGGCCTGGCGTGGCCGCCGGGCCGCGGCCCCCCGCCCCGCCGGCCGAAGGCGGCGGTCGCGCAACGCCGGCGGCCGGCGCGCCGGGGCCCGCCGGCGGCCCGTCCGGGCCTCGGGGGCCTCGCCGGCACCGCCGGCGCCGCCGCCGATGAGAGGGGACGCCGTCCACCGGCTGAGGTTTTTCCGGCACCACCCTTGCATCCACCGGCTAAGTTTCGTACAATCGGGGTTTGTCGCTGGCGTAGCTCAGCGGTAGAGCGGCTGATTTGTAATCAGCGGGTCGGGGGTTCAATTCCCTCCGCCAGCTCCAGCCGCCGTGAGCATCCGGAAGGCCTTGCGGGTGGGGGTCTTGCGGAGGACGCGGGCGCGTCGGCCGGCGGCCTCGAGCCCGAGCGAAGGTCGCTACGGAACACGGGGAGGTAGCGAAGCGGTCAAACGCAACAGACTGTAAATCTGTCGCCCCTCGGGCTTCGAAGGTTCGAATCCTTCCCTCCCCACCACGGTC
>Ga0066710_100001594_pt1 | contig 17213 bp, 11 predicted proteins | sample GraSoiAngelo_159_FD_79666 | JGI IMG/M metagenome (GOLD analysis project Ga0066710, IMG submission 79666) | Grasslands soil microbial communities from the Angelo Coastal Reserve, California, USA - 14_1009_16_40cm | ecosystem: Environmental > Terrestrial > Soil > Grasslands | place: USA... | reverse complement strand
GAACCAGATGTTGCGCTCAGCGTCCGGGAACTTCGTCATGCCGGTGTCCTTGTGCGAAATGGCCAGGCCCGAGGCCGCCCACTTCGCTTCACTGCGGCGCACTTGCGTTTCCATCCGCTGACGGATTCGGTCCGTCGCGTCATCCGCATTAAAGTGATCGAAATTCGCTTTGATGTACTGCGGATGATTTGCGTTGCAGTGATAACACTCACGATTGTTTTCCCAGACCAGCTTCCAATTCGCCGCGATTTCGTAATCGACAGTTTTCGCGACCTTCGCCCGCCCGATTCCTTGAGGTTTAAATGCTTCTCCAAGGACCTGCTGCGCAGGTTCAAAACTTGGCGGTTCGGAGCCGAGACTGATATAAACCAGGCCCTCGACTTCACGCGCGTGGACGAGATGCAGACTGAACTGGGTTTTATCCAGGTCGGTATCCATACCGCGACAAGCCAGCAGCTCGCCGTCATTGCCATAGGTCCACTGATGATACGGGCAAACCAACCGTCCGGCGTGACCGCTATCGTTGGCGCAGATCAGTGATCCACGATGCCGGCAAATATTATAGAAAGCGCGCACGACCGCGTCGTCCGAGCGGATCACAATGATCGAATCGGTATCCAGACGCAGTGTGAAATAATCGCCTGCCTTCGGGATTTCGCAGGAGTGACCCGCGAACAGCCAGCCGCGCCGCCAAATCGCGTCGAGATCCAATCGGTAAATCTCTTCGTCGAAATAAAATTCGTGCGGCAGAGACCAGCCGGGACGGCATTTAGAGACGAGCGCTTCAACCCGGGCATTGAGCCGGCTGGGGGCCGTCATAGTACCGCCGACGCCTGCACCGACTCCATTGCTCAATTGATTGCCGCTACGCATTAATTAAGTGACATGGGATTTTAGCGGGATAAAATCCCTCTGCAATGAATTAGAAGGTAAGGGTCAATTCTTTGAAACTGCGAGGGACCCGGACGCGCTTCTTTTTACCAAATCACCCTACCGCGGCAGAGGGGATAGTGCGCTCAAGATTCCGCGGCTTTCACGCGTTCCGTGCTCTGCCTGAGCAAGTTGTAGATCGGGCGCTGCACTCATGGAGAGCCAATAGCCGGTGATAGCATCCGTGAACTGGAGGTACTGGTTCCTGTCGAATGGCTTCACCATAAAAGCGTTTGCGCCAAGTTCGTAGGCGCGGTTAACGTCTTGCGGTGAATCCCAAGTGGTGAGAACCACGATACGGAGCCGTTTCAGGCCCGGTTGCTGGCGAATCCATTCCAGCACGTCAAAGCCGTTCTTGCCTGGCATTTTCAAGTCCAGCAGCAATAACGCGGGCAGCGGATACTCGTCCCGATTTCCGAATCTCCCTCGGCCGTCGAGATAAGCGATCGTTTCTTCGCCATCGTCTACGACGAATATCGGATGAGGGAAGTCACGCTTTTGCAACGCGCGGCGAAGCAAAATGACGTGGTCCTGGTTGTCTTCGGCAATGAGGATGGGATGGCGTTTCATAAATGACGGCAATTCAGTTGCCGTGTTCGTTATACAGACACGGGTGCCTCTTGAATATACGGTAAAGACCCCAGATGAATTGGTACAGTTTTCTGGTTGAGCGTGACTATGAGAATGGGAAAAGGACTCCATCGACGAAAATAACCGGGAAGCTGAGATTCTGTCAGGGAGCAGTCGAAAATCGTTTTGCAAACCATGCGCAAGGCTTGCTGGGTTCACGATGGCAGGTCGTTTGCTTTGGCTTGACTAGGTCATTCAATGGACATTGACTCAACAGTGGGCAGAATCTCGAAGCGGCGAATCAATTGTACAGTTTCACCACTCGCGCTGCCCCAGGATCAGACAGCAACGGTATTGTTTTCCAGTGCTGCGTATGAAGATTAAAAACATCACCGGGCTTTTTGTGTTGCTTGTGAGCTTGGGTGCTGTCCGCACTAAAGGTCTTGATCTTTACGTGTCAACGCAAGGCCTGGACGTGAATCCGGGAACATCGCTGGCGCCACTGCGGACAATTGGCCGCGCTTACAGCCTGGCTGTTGCTGGTGCCACGATCAACGTCGCGCCGGGGGTGTACACGGATTATACGAGCGGCTGGGGACTTCGGCTTGGGGCGAGCGGCATCGCGGCCAGTCCCATCGTGCTCAAATCACAGGTCAGAGGTGGAGCGATCATCGACGGACGAAACGCGGCGGACCGGCACATGGCGATCTATCTCGACGGCAGTTATAACATCGTCGATGGATTTCAGATTACCGGAGGTCCTGACGGCGGGGTTGCGATATATGGCAATGGCAATCAGATCATCAATAATGAAATCCATCATAATGGCAACCCGGCCAATGCGAGTACGTATGGCCAGGACGGCGTTTATTCCGACAAAAATACGCGGGATACTGTTTACCGCGCGAACTACATCCATGACAACGGACGCGCCGGGAGCAATCTGGACCATGGTTTTTATCTGTGCGGCGACAACGAGGTGGTGATCAATAATGTGTCGCTGCGCAACTCTGCCTACGGCTTGCAGGTCGCCGGCTACAGCACGGTGAGCAACATGAGAGTTTACAACAACGTGCTGGCGTTTAATGGCAAAGGCGGGATGATCCTCTGGCAACTGATCAGCGCCGTGGAGATCAAAAATAATATTATTTATCGAAACACGGGCTACGGGATGGATTCATGGGACGCGCATGGAAGTGGAGTCGTTGTCGATCACAATATCGTATTCGGCAACGGGTCTGGTAACTATAATTTTACTGCGGCAGCATCGGATTATACCTATACCTTGGGCAGCACGATCTCGACGGAACCGCTCTTCGCCGACGCGACTTCAGCGGCATTCGATCCGCACCTGAAAACCGGTTCACCTGCTATTGACGCCGGATTGGCGCTGTCGCAGGTGATGCAGGATATCGAAGGAACCACGCGTCCCCAAGGTCCCGCATGGGACATCGGAGCGTACGAATATGGGGGAGCTGCCAGCACGCAGCCACCGCTCATGGCGTCGCTGTCCTTTGAAGCCGAGGCCGGACAGATCGTCTCTCCGTTCGCCATTTCAAGCGGTGCGGTTTCTCAGCCACTGAATACGACCGATCCCACCCTCGGGGGGGCGGCAAGGTATCGTTTTAACATCACGCAGGCGGATGATTACATCATCAAGGCGGTGGTGGATGCTACCAATGTGAGCGCTGATTCTTTTTATATCAACATCGATGCCGAACCGACCGATCCCACAACGATCTGGGACATTGGCGTGACCACCGGACTGGAGGAGCGTGTCGTGTCCTGGAGGGGGAGTGGTACCTTCGATGCACCCGAATTCAAACCAAAGCGTTTCACTCTCGCTGCAGGCGAGCATACGCTGACCATCCGCGGCAGAGAAGCGGATGCACGGATTGACCGCATTACGATTGCGGCATTTGCCGCGCAGCAGTCGCCAGCAATCCCTGCCAGTTTTCAATTTGATACTAGCGCCGTCCCTTGACGCGCCAGCCGTCGAATTGCCTGTAGGACAAAAACGGACAGAGGACAGAACACTCAGACGAAAGCGACACCAGATCGCGCTACGACTGATTGCAGGGTCATGGGAAATCGAGATTACCACATTATAACCTTTCCTTGATTGGAAGGTGGCCAAGCAAAAATCCATTAGTAGTTTGCCGGTATTATTAGGTTGCAAAAACGGGGTATTCACCCCATTTCGCCAGGACCCGTAAAAATCCGAAGTTCAATGGTGTTGCCGACGGGCTTCAATGGGACAGGATTGTTTCCCGGAGACGAGCGTGCTGAATAAGATCAAATTTGTGAAATCTGAGAGGGAGGTATCCTTTTCACCAATTGCGGAGCTATGCGTTCATCAAACCCAGCCAGCCTGGTTTTGCATCCGCACCCAATTGAAGCATGAACACATCGCGGCAGCCCATCTGCGGGCGATTCCGAGTGTGGAAGCATTCAATCCGCAACTGCGCCTGTTGCGTTCGACACGGCTGGGCCGCAGGTGGAGGACAGAATCATTATTTCCCAATTACATCTTTGCTCGTTTCGTTCTGGAATCGTTCCTGGAGAAGGTCAGCCACACCCCCGGTGTGAAGTTCGTGCTGCGCTTTGGAAAACGAATGCCGAAAGTACCTGACGAGGTGATCGAGAATTTGCGGCAGGAATTGGCCGAATTGAAAACTCAAACACTGACCGACACGCCTACGGAAGGGCAGGAAATCGAAATTAATGAGGGGCCATTCGCGGGGACCACGGCAGTGGTTGCCCAGGTGATGCCGGGGAAAGAGCGCGCGCGAGTGCTCATCGATGTCATGGGGCGCCTGGTGCCCGCCGAGTTGAATCTCGGGTTGGTGCTATTCAATCGTCGGGATGCGGCCCAAATTGCGCTCGAGAAAGCGGCTGAGCGGTCCGTGAAAGAAGCTGAAACCATACCCGCCGGCCGCATTGATCTTACCACCCTTGTTGTGCGCGAGTCGGTTGCTGCTGTCCCACTAAAGCAGATATCACCGTAAGAATTCGGTGCGAACTTTAAGGACAGGCCGCCGTTTCCCAAGTCTGCCTTTAACAGGCCTGTTTCTCCTCGTTCAGCTTGGCATGCAAGCGACAGATTTGTATGTTTCACCCAGCGGGACGCCGTCGGGTCCGGGCACTTTGGGGCAACCTTATGACCTGGGGACGGCCCTTTCGGGACAGGTGGGCGAGGCCGGAGACACTTTTTTGCTCCGCGGGGGGAATTATCCGCTCGGGCATGTCGATGCCAGAATCCAAGGAGCGCCGGGAAGGCCGATTACATTCCGCCAGATGCCTGGAGAAAAAGCGCGAGTGGATGGATCGATCACTTTTTTTGACAGCAGCGGTTACGTGATCTTGCGGGATTTCGAAATCTACAGTTCGGACACAAACCGAGCGAGTTCGCAGATTGGGGTGGGTTTTGAGGTGACCGACATCCAGATTATTCCTGGTATCGCCTCCTTTGCGCCGAATCTAAGTTTTATCAATCTGATTGTGCATGACCAGACCCGGCATGGCCTGTACGTTTCCCGCACCGCCTCCAACAATCTGGTTTACGGGTGTATTGTATATAATAATGGCTGGGTTTCACCGGATAATGCGGAAGGTCATGGTCTGCACGTGCAAGGGACACTTGGGACCACTGAGGTATCAGACAACCTGGTTCTCAATAATTCCGGGGCGAGCATGCACATTTACGACGCCGCCGCGGGATCACGTCTTGCGGGAATAACGTTGGACGGAAATGTGGCGTTCGGAGCGGGCGCCATCCAGAATGTGCGGCCCTATCGTGACTGGATTGTGGGGGTGGACGCGCCCGCGTTAAGCGCCGACCAGATGGTTTTGAAGAATAATATGGGATATGTCCCGCCGGCTTCGAGGACACCCGAAGAGGTTGAGATCGGTCGCCAAGGGTCTAACGGAAGTGTGGCCTTGCTGAACAACTATCTGCCGCAGGGACTTTGGATGAAGAACTGGAGCAACGCGACGGTAACAGCAAATCTATTTTTCGCGCAAAGGAATTACCTGGTCAGGCTGGATGACACGCAGAACTCATTACAGGGCGTTTGGGATGCGAATACTTACTGGCGTTCATCATCAGGCAGAGATTTTGTGCGGAATGCGACGGAGTACGATTTTTCTGGCTGGCGAAACGCGACAGGTTTTGACCACAGCAGCGCGTTCACAATCGGTAACGTGAGCGGGACGAGGGTGTTCGTGCGCGCGAATCGGTATGAAGCGGGGCGCGCCAACATTGTCGTCTATAACTGGGACAAGCTGAACAAAGTAGCGGTGGATGTGAGTTCCGTATTGGATCGAGAGAGCGCTTATGAAGTGCGCAATGCCCAGGATTTCCTGGCCGCACCGGTATTAAGCGGAGTGTTTGATGGCCGTCCGCTCGAGCTACCCATGACGGGATTGACGGTGGCCGTTCCCAACGGCCCTCTGCTCACTCCCGCGCCAACCGGGCCGACTTTCAACGTGTTTGTCCTCGAGTCCCGTTCCGTCCGACTGAAGATCGCGAGCGTGGATGGGAAACCGGAAGTCTCCTGGCCGACGCAAGCAGGCATGTGGGTCCTGCAGTTCAGTTCTTCGGTCATTGAGGACTGGATAGATAACACTAATGACCTGAGAGTCCGTGGAGATGATTACGTAGTAATGGATTCGTTTTCAGACCGCAGTCGATTTTACCGATTACGAACCGATCGATGAAATTGCCAACCTGAATCCAGGGACAAAAGGACTGATCCCGGCATGGTCCAGAGTGTTGTAAGCGCGCGTTTGTTATTTCTGTGCGTTCTGCTGGTTCCGCTCGGGATACTAGCGACGGATTTGTATGTTTCACCCAGTGGGACACCATCGGGCCCGGGGACGATGGCGCAACCGTACGATCTGGCGACCACGCTGCGGGCGGGCCGGCCCGGGGACACATTCTGGCTGATGGGGGGCAACTATGTGCTGGGACATTTGGACACGAAGATCGCCGGAGCACCCGGAGAACCGATCACCTTCCGTCAAATGCCTGGAGAAAAAGCGCGGGTTGATGGCTCAGTCACTTTTTTTGACACCATCGGTTACGTGATCTTGCGCGATTTCGAGCTATTCAGTTCGGATACCAACCGAGCCAGCGCTCAGACTGGAGTAGGTTTCGATGTGACCGACATCCAAATTATTCCCGGTATCGCCTCTTTCGCGCCGAACCTAAGTTTTATCAACCTGATTGTACATGACCAGACCCGGCATGGGTTCTATACTTCGCGGGTCTCCTCAAACAATTTGATCTACGGTTGCGTGGTGTACAACAATGGATGGGTTTCACCGGATAACGCGGAGGGGCACGGTATTTACGCGCAAGGCACACTTGGGACCCAGGAGATCGCGGACAATCTCGTCTTTCAGAGTTCGGGGGCAAATATGCACGTTTATGACAACGGCAGCGGACAGCGGCTGGCGGGAGTGACGTTGGACGGAAATGTGGCGTTCAACGCCGGAGCGATCCAGAACGTGCGGGCCTATCGTGACTGGATCGTGGGAGTGGACGAACCGGCAGTAAGCGCCGATGAGATTATTTTGAAAAACAACATGGGGTACTCGGCATTGCAAGTGGAGGTCGGCCGTCAGGGTGTTAATGGCAGCGTGACGTTGTCGAACAACTATTTCCCGCAAGGATTGTTGTTGAACAACTGGGGCACGGCTGCGGTGGCGGGGAATGTATTTTCAGCGGCGCCGAGAAATGCGATGGTTGCCTTGGACCAGACGCGGGTATCATTGGCGGCTACATGGGACAACAATACTTATGTACATTCGGCGGCAGGAAGCAATTTCCTGATTAACGCAAGCGGTTACAGTTTTCCGGAATGGCAAACGGTTACTGGCTATGATCAGAACAGTACTTACCGCGCGTCCGGCCTCAGCGGCGCTGAGGTGTTTGTACGCAGCAACCGATTTGAGACAGGGCGCGCAAATATTGTCGTTTATAATTGGGACAACCTGGACAGTGTCGCGGTGGATCTCAGTTCGGTTTTGGCGCCAGGAGCAGCTTATGAAGTGCGCAATGCGCAGGATTTTTTCGGCCCGCCTGTGGCGACGGGTGTCTTTAAGGGGCAAATGTTGGCGTTGCCAATGACAGGATTGACGGTCGCGGCTCCCAACGGGCCGCTGCTTGCGCCGCCGCCGACCGGGCCGACATTTAATGTTTTTGTGCTGCTGCCTCGTTTAGTTCGCCTGAAAATGGCCACAGTGGACGGGCAGGCGCAGATTTCCTGGCCGACCAATGCAGGTAATTGGCTTTTACAGTTCCGTGACAACCCATCGCTCGATGGAGACTGGACGGATGAGGGCAGCACTCCTGCCATCCTTGAGGACCGATACGTAGTGACAACCTCCTTTGCGCAAGGCGCTCGATTTTACCGGCTGCGCGCAAAGCCGTGACACGAACGCCCTGCAGTGGATGAAGGACAGCGATCATTCCAAGCTCCTGCTGGCGGTGTTCTGCGGAGGGACATTCGCAGGGAATATTCTGAACGCACAAGAACGGGAGTCGGTGGCGGGGGAAAGTGCGGCGCAAGCTTTGAAGCGTGCGCTGGAAACGGAGGCGGCGCAGTATAATTTGCGCGCCGGCCCGGTGCGATACCGGCCGAGCGCGACCTTGGGCGTAAGTTATACCGACAATGTGTTCTACTCGCATACCCCTCAGGACGATATCCTCATCAAGCCCGAAGTCACGCTGGCTGCGCTGTGGCCGATCACTGAAATCAACGCGCTGCGATTGTCTCTGGGTTTGGGCTATGAATGGTATTTGAAGAACACCAGGTTAAATGGCGATTTGCCGCTGGTAAACCCCGGTTCGGAGCTGACGTTCTATGTTTTTGTTGGGGACTTTCGGATACAAGTGTACGAGCGCTTTTCCTACCAGGAGAGTCTGTTCTTCAATAGCTTTTCCGCTGAGGGTCAACGTTTTTATAATTTCAACGATGTCGGCACGTTTGCGCGGCTGGACAATCAGGCCGGTTTTAATGTGGATTGGGACCTGAATCAGGTCGTGCTATCCGCGGGGTATAATCACGAAAACTTCATCTCGACCACCACCGGTTTTGAATATCTGAATCGTGCATCGGAATGGTTTACAGCGAGCGCCAGCTTTTCTCTGGGCGATCAGGCGCATACCGGGGTGGAGACCGAGGCCAGTCTGCATGATTACGAACGGGGCACTTTGCTCACCGACCATTGGCGCGCGCGCGTCGGACCGTTCGTGGACATCAAAAGCGGGCAAAAGATCGAGCTCCGTGCCGGTGGCGGGTTTGACACGGCTCAGTACGACGAGAGCCCGTTCAGCAACACCGATTATGAGAGCTATTACTTTTACGGGAAAGTCCGCCAGCAAACGCGCTTATTCACGCATTCACTCACGGCCGGACGCGAGCATCTGCTGGGGAGTAATGCGAATAATCTGAGGACGACCTATGGTCGGTACTCGATCTTTTCGCCGGTCGTCGAGCATGTCGAGCTTGGAGCGAATTTTTCGGTCAATTTCGCCGAGGAATTTGGCGGGAGGTTTGAGGAGGACTTTACTTACTACAGCGGTGGTTTGCGTGTGGGGTGGCTGTTTCACAAGTATTTGCGCTCGGACCTGGCCTACGAATTTTATCTGAAAGAATCTGAGGTGGCATTAAGGGATTTCCACCGAAATCGCGTAACACTGTCTTTAGCTTACACTTTCTGAAAGATATGGGCGCGCGGGCCGTCATTTTAGTGAGTCTCTGTGTCGTTGGGCAATGGTTACACGCTGAAGGCACAAACGTTGTTGCTGAGCGCGAGCAAAAGCTGGGTCCCGGAGACAAAGTCAGTTATCGTGTCATTGAAGACCAGGATGAGCCGAAATCGTTGACCATCACTGATTCCGGTTATTTGGACGCGCCTTACCTTGGACCGGTCCGGGCGATGGGCAAAACCACTCAGCAACTCGCAAAGGAAGTCAAAGGACTGCTGGAAAAGGATCTTTATTATCAGGCAACTGTGGTCATCGGTCTTGAACTCGTCAACAAGACACGAACCACGGGCAAGGTTTATGTCACCGGGCAGGTGCGCAACAAAGGAGGCTTTGAAATCCCCGCCGGTGAGACGATGACCGTGAGCAAAGCAATCCTGAATGCTGGGGGCTTCAGTGACTTTTCTGACAAAAAGAATGTGCGGCTTACCCGCAAGAATCCCGATGGCACGACGCAGACGTTTGTGGTCAATATTGTCGAAGTCTGGGAGAAGGGCCGCCTGGATAAGGACCTTGCGGTTCAGTCCGACGATTTGATCGTGGTCCCCGCGCGTTTGGTGAATTACTGAGATGAAGGAGAACCAGCAGCTTCCTGCGCCCGCGGTGGACTTGTTCGCCCCTGCGAACCGGTTCGATTCAGCGTCAAAGCTGAACGGGCAACTGCACCGGTGGCGGCTGCTTTTCGGGAGGTACTGGTGGCTGATCGCCTTGATCATGGCTTTGGTGGTGGGTCCAGTCGGTTATCTCACGCTTACGTCCGCACCGGCGTTTGAATCCAAGTCACGTATGTGGCTGGCCGGGAAGATGGATCTCCGCGAAGGCCGGCTCTACACGGAGGAGTTAATCAACTATTTTGGAACCCAGGCAGAATTGTTACGCAGTGCGACAATTCATGATCGAGCGCTTGTAAAATCTACGGGTACTAACCGGCCGCCAAATTCGCCACCCGCTTTTAAAGTTAAGGTGGCTGAATTAGCCAAAAGCAGCATTCTGGAATTGCGTGCTATCGGTCCTGAACCTGCTTCGACGCGCGCCTTCCTGGATCACTTGATGGTGGAGTATTTGAACTTCAAACGAGAATCGCGGGAGAAGAGTTCGGATCAGACTGTTGCGTCCGTCAACGCGGAAGTGAAGGAACTGGCAAGAGAGTTGGAGGCGCAGCAAGAGAAGTTACATGCTTTCCAGTCCTCCAATAACGTCGTGTTCCTGCAGGAACAAGGCAATAGCGCGGGAAACTATCTCGCCTCATTGAACAAACAACTGGCCAACTTGCGCACCGAATCAAGGTTGCTCCAATTGCTACAACCCGACCAGTGGATGGAGGCGCAAAATAACAACGATGAATCCTCGCCGGAAAAAGCGGCATTGAAAGAGGTCATGGCCAGCTTGGCGGGACCGCAGCTTGATCTCTTCAAGGCAACTCAACAAATGCAATTGTTGAGAGCCAAACGTGATGAACTCTCGCGATTTTTGCGCCCGTTGCATCCCAAAATCATAAAATTGGACGAAGAAATTAAAACCCAGGAAAAGCTCGCCCAGGTTTCCAGGGATGAAGCTGTCAAACAAATGAATCACCGGCGGCAGGCGATCGAACTCGAGATCAAAGGCCTCGAAGCCGCCTCCGTGGAATGGGAATCCAAAGCGGTCGAGGCAAGCCGCAAAATGGCTGACTACGACCGGATTCGGCAGGACGTGCAACGGCTGCAATCTGCTTACGATAAACTGCTGGCACTGATCCAGACTGTGGATCTTGGCAGGAGGGTCGAACAGGAAAGTATCGGAATTCTGGAGCCTGCGAGCGCGGCAATTCCAATTGATAAGATCAAAAGAAACCTGACAATCGCGGTTGCTGGTTCGCTTCTGCTCGGATTTGGATTGCTATATCTCCTGGGGATGTTGCGGGATGATTTCTCCACGCTTGCGGAACTGACGGATCATCTCTCAGAACCGGTGCTCGGACAGATTCCCGCCATTGCGATGAAGAATCCCAAAGGCGAGCTGGGTCTGCACGGCATGGAAATGCAGCGTTTCGATTTTTTGGAATCCTTCCGGAATATTCGCTCCTCGCTCTTATTTATGGGCAATGGGAAGCCGAAACCGAAAATCATTGTGACGGCCAGTTCGGTGCCTGAAGAGGGCAAATCAACCGTGGCGTTGTATTTGGCGGCGACGATAGCGCGCGGTAACTCGCGTGTGCTGTTGGTGGATGCGGATATGCGACGGGGCAAGCTGCACAAGGTCCTGGGCGTCGCCGCTGGGCCGGGGCTGGCGGAGATCCTTAACCGAGAGATTTCATATCCAAAAGCGATTGTTGAAACCGGGTTGCAAAACCTCGCCTTCTTACCCCGAGGCCAAGCGAAAAGTAACCCCGGCGAACTGGTTTTGAGCGCCGAATGGGACCTTTTCCTGGAGCAAGCGCGGCATCAATTTGATTACATTTTAATCGATACGCCGCCCATTCTGGCGACGGACGACGTAGCCGCCCTCGCTCCGAAAGCTGATGGGGTTTTGTTCATCGTGCGCGGGTCCTTTACCTCGGCGCGGATGGCGCGCGCAGCTTTGGACACACTACGCCAGCGTCATGTCCGTGTGTTGGGGCTGATTTTCAACCGTGCCCCCTCTTCGCGGTACGAGCGGTATCATTATGAGCACTACCAACGCGCCTACGCCGGGGAAAACAAGGAAACGCGACCTGGAGCGCTCGCCGGCAGCTCACGTGTGAACTCTTAGCGTGCGGTATACACAATTAGATTCGTTGCGCGGCCTGGCTGCCTGTGCTGTCGTGCTCTGCCACGCCGGCAATATTCTTCCGGGAGTTTACGATCGCCCGCACGAACTCTGGTGGCTCACGATGACTCCTCTGGCCTTGCTGCGGGCGGGTTACGCGGCGGTAATCTTCTTTTTTGTTCTTAGCGGTTTCGTCCTGGCGTTGCCTTTCTTGAAGGGTCCCGTTGCCTATCCCGGTTTCGTCGCGCGACGGATTTGCCGCATCTGGATTCCTTACGCTACCGCGATGATCATAGCGGTATGCTGCGCGATTTGGTTCTACCCGAACCCGGTGCCGGAACTAAGTAGCTGGGCCAACCGACCTCTCGGACCGCCCAATGCCGAGTTGATGCTGGATCATCTGCTGCTGGTGGGAACTTTTCCCAATGGCATGTATAACCCCGTGATTTGGTCTTTGGTGCATGAGATGCGCATCTCGCTGGTGTTCCCGCTATTGGTTCTTGTGTTGCGACTCGGAGCCTGGTGGCGGGTCCTAGGCGCGGCGGCAACACTCTCGGTGGCGTCTCTGATAGTGGAGCGCTTGCCAATTTGGTCGGGACCGACTGATGTGCCCATGACCGTGCACTACGCCGGACTGTTTGTGTTAGGCATGCTCCTGGCGCGAGAGATGCCGAAGCTCCAGGCGCTGTACGCTGGTCTTTCATTTCGGACAAAGGCATGGCTATGGCTCCTGGCGTTGATATGCTACGGCCATCAAGCGTGGATATTCCCTTACTCCCGATTCCAGCACATTCCATTTTATCGGGACGGTTTGATCGCGGTGGGAGTGACGCTCTTCATCATCTTCGCGCTTTCGCCTTCGCGGTTCTCCGCATGGCTGGAACGCAAGCCCTTGGTGTTCCTCGGTAAAGTGTCCTACAGCATCTACCTTTATCACGCAATCATCCTCCTCTCATTGGTTCATTCCTTTTTCGGAAAAATTCCTTTGGGGCTGCTTTGGATCGCCACTGGTCTGCTCACGTTCGCCATTGCGGCGCTCGCGTACCACTTGATCGAGGTGCCCTCAATTTGGTTGGGCAGATTCTTTCGTCTTCACCGCAAGCTGCCGAGCACGCAACCGGTTATCGTCCCGGTGAGCGTCGGAAATTTGTCCGATGCCGGGTAAGGCAAAAATCAGGACACGCTTTTGATGAGTGCTGAAGCAGCCGTAATCCCCGCAGTTGCGCCCGCGTGCGAGTCCAGGCGTTTTGGGATAAACCTGATCGCGAATGTCGGCAACCTGGGACTAACCATGGTGGTGGGCGTGTTGTATGTCCCGTTCCTGGTTGCGCACCTCGGGCCAGCCGTTTATGGGCTGGTGCCGCTCATGACCATGGTGACTTCCTATATGGGACTTATGACTTTGGCACTCAATTCCGCGATGGGCAGATTCCTGACCATCGCCTTGGGACGCCAAGATCATAAAGAAGCCAATCTGATTTTCAACGTCGGCTTCTGGGCGAATCTCGCCCTCGCTCTGTTGCTGTTGATTCCCGCTGCCATTGCCATCGCATACGTGGACCAAATTCTGCGGATTCCTGCTGGATATGAATCAGCCGCCCGTTGGCTTTTTGCAGGGACCGTCGCCGCGTTCTTGCTAAACCAGGTCAAGACACCCTTCACCGCCTCTCCTTTTTGCACGAATCGACTTGATTTGGCGAACCTGGTGAACGTGTGCGAAACGCTCACGCGAGTTGGTCTGGTGGTCTGCTTGTTTTTGATGGTTACACCCAGAGTGGAGTACATCGGAATGGCAATATTTGCAGGGACAGTTATTTCCACCATCGGAATGATCAAGCTGTGGAAAATGCTTACCCCGACTCTGTCTATAAAGGTCGATCAGTTCGATTGGAAACTGCTCAAGAACCTGTGCGGCACGGGGGGTTGGGTGGTGGTCAGCCAACTCGGGCTGATGTTGTATTTGAATATCGATCTGTTACTCGCCAATCGTTTGTATGGCGCCGAGCAAAGTGGGCGGTACGCAGCGGTGCTGCAACTGCCGATGCTGCTGCGCGCAGGATCTATCGCAGTGGGAGGAATTTTTCCCCCAACTATGTATCGTCTTTATGCCCGAGGGGAGACGGACGAGTTGGTCACATTTTTGAGTAATGCGATCAAATTTCTCGGTTTGGTCATGGCGCTGGGGATTGGTCTGGTGTGCGGGTTTTCGGAACCGCTACTAAGATTATGGCTTGGCCCTGCCTTTAGCAATCTGGCGCCCCTGCTGTTTCTCATGGCAATACACCTTTGCTTGAGTCTTTCCATGTATCCGCTTTGGGCGGTGCCACTGGCGGCCAATCGCATGCGCGTGCAGGGATTGGTTGCGCTGGGAGTCGGTGCGGGGAATTTGCTGCTCGCTTTGTTCTTGGCGCAGGTTTGTGCTTGGGGTTTGTACGGGCTCGCCGCGGCGGGGGCAATTATGCTGACCATCCGATATTTTCTATTCCAACCGCTCTATGCAGCGCGAATTCTGAATCGGCCTTACGGAATATTTTTTCGGGCAATCGTCCCGATCATCCCGGCAACCGTTCTTACTATTGCGCTATGCAGGTTGATTCTGTGGCGCTGGATGATTTTGAGTTGGGTCGAGCTGGGAATGGCCGCCGCGGCAATATCGCTGACATTCTGCGCCGTGGTGTACGTCCTTCTAAGTCCCCACGAACGGATGTCTTTGAGGGACGCGGTCGCGCGGTCTCGAAAGGACGCCTGACAGTGCCACGCTCGGGATAGTGTATTACAGGCGAAGGGAGTGGATGTAAGAAGTGTTGTTTGACACTCCAGTATACTTTTTGTTCCTCGTATTCGTGGTTTCTGTTTACTGGCGGTTGCCGCACCGCAGACAGAATGTTTTCTTGTTGGTTTGCAGCTATTTCTTTTATGGCTGGTGGGACTGGAGGTTTCTGTTCCTGATAGGGGCGTCAACCCTTGTGGATTTTTTTGTAGCCATAAGAATCAATTCAGAGTCCCGCCTCTCCCGTCGCAAGTTTTATCTGATCGTCTCCCTCGTGATAAATTTTGGATTTTTGGGATTCTTCAAATACTTTAATTTCTTCATCGATTCGTTCAGTCGAGTCGCGGCGATCTTTGGGCCGCTTGACAGACTGGGACCCTATCTGACGATCATTTTGCCCGCTGGAATCTCATTTTACACCTTTCAAGCCGTAGCCTACGTCGTGGACGTATACTCCGGTAAACTCCCGCCCACGAGGAATATCGTTGATTACGCGCTGTTCATCAGCTTGTTTCCACACCTTGTCGCGGGACCCATTCAACGTCCGTCGCACCTCTTACCCCAGGTCCAAAAGGCGCGGAACTTTGAACCGCAACCGTTCTTCGATGGCCTCATGCTGATCGTCACTGGCTTGTTCCGGAAATGCGTCATCGCAGACAATTGCGCGCTTCTGGCAAACGCCGCGTATGGAGGAGACTTCGGTGAGCCGAACCTCGCGATCGTTCTCCTGGGAACCTACGCCTTTGCCTGGCAGATTTATGGCGATTTTAGCGGCTATAGTGACATTGCCAGAGGAAGCGCGCAGTTGCTCGGATTCCACTTTATGGTCAATTTCCGGCAACCGTATCTATCGGTTAGGCTTTCTGAATTTTGGCGCAGGTGGCACATCAGCCTCAGCACCTGGCTTCGCGATTACCTCTATATTCCCCTGGGAGGAAGTCGCGCAGGGGAACGACGCACATACATTAATTTGTTTGTCACTATGTTGCTCGGAGGATTGTGGCATGGGGCGAATTGGGTCTTCGTCATTTGGGGCGCGATTCACGGCTCCGCGTTGACGGTGGAAAAATGGCTGGGATTGCGCGGCAGCAATGGTCATGAAGACGGGAGTGAGGGTCCGGCATGGACTCGTCAGCTCAAACTATGGGGAAAGCGCATCCTGGTTTTTCACTTCGTGTGCTTTGCATGGATCTTTTTTAGAGCCCAGTCGCTGAACGAAGCATTGCAGATGCTGGGCGGGGTCGTGCACCTTAGCTGGTCGCCGGTTTACCTCACGGCGTTCATGTTCCTCGTCCTTTTCAGTCTCCCTCTCTTCCTGGTCGATTTGCGTCTGGAGAAACATTCAGAAGAGTATCCGCTTGAAAAGTTGAGACTTCCTGTTCCGAGGAGAAGCTTCGCATACAGGATCGCGGCTGCTGCTGTCATGATGATCGTGGTCATGTTAATGTCTGGGATTGAATCCAATGCGTTCATCTACTTCCAATTCTGAAACCAGGACCGCTCTCTGGGCAGTAAAGTTTCTCCTTGGAACGGTTACAGTTGTCGTTCTGGCAATGGAACTTGGCGCCCGGTACTTAGTGCCCCTGGTGAGTTGGAACACGCGGCGGTTCCACACAGAGTGCTCGGATGTCATAGGCATTCGAAAGAACACCAAGACCGCCGATTCCGGTATTCTTCTTCTCGGAAACTCGTTGACTTACACCGATATCGATCTGGATATCCTTAACAAGGCCCTGGAGCCGACGGGGCAAGTCCACCGGTGGGCGATTGATAATACCAATTACCTGGATTGGTATTACGGACTGCGTCGGATATTCCGATCCGGAGCGAGGCCGAGGTTTGTAATCATAGGTGCGCGAACCAACCATCTTCTTGCACGCCACGTCCGCGGTCGCTTCTTTGCTCATTACATTATGGAGTGGAATGATCTCAGCGACGCATCGTCCCGTACTGGAGCCAATCTGACTGATTTGAGTACTATGGCGGTGGCGCGCAGCAGCGCTTTCTACGGCAGCAGGGAGGAAATCTTTAAACGCTGCGTTACGTTACTGCTCCCCCGTTTCCCGGAGCTTGGCCGTTTGATGGGGTTAGGCAGAAGAGGGGGAAAGCACTTGGACGCCTCTGCTTTGTTGATGGACCGTTTAATCGAGGTTCGGAATCTTTGCGCCAATCACGGGGCTCAGCTCGTGATTTGGATTCCTGTCACTTCCGATGGAGATCCTTTGGGTGACTTGGCTGTCCAGGCTGGCCGGAAGGTCAATCTCCCTGTCTTGGTCCCGGGACGTCAATCGGCGTGGACCACTGCTGACTTCGCCGACGGATTCCACATGACGGCGACAGCTTCGAAACGGTTCACAAGCATGTTCGCGAAGGAATTGCAGTTAGCCTTGGATCACGTGGGTTTTGCGGAGAGTCTCGACACTGTTAAGGATTTGTCATCTG
>Ga0066710_100001593_pt1 | contig 17213 bp, 13 predicted proteins | sample GraSoiAngelo_159_FD_79666 | JGI IMG/M metagenome (GOLD analysis project Ga0066710, IMG submission 79666) | Grasslands soil microbial communities from the Angelo Coastal Reserve, California, USA - 14_1009_16_40cm | ecosystem: Environmental > Terrestrial > Soil > Grasslands | place: USA... | reverse complement strand
CGGAAAGTCTGGGTCCATGGCTTCATGACGGTCCGCGGCGAGAAGATGAGCAAGAGCCGGGGCAACTTCTTCGACCCGTTCGACGTGATCGCAGCCTTCGGGGCCGATGGCACGCGGTTCGTGACGCTGCGGGAGTTCCCGTTCGACCAGGACGCCGACGTGTCCTGGGACAGCTTCGTCCGGCGCTACAACGCGGACCTGGCCAACGACTTCGGGAATCTCGTCAACCGAACGGTGTCGATGGCGAGGCGATATCTCGGCGACGAGCGCCCGGCCCCCTTGCCACGTACCGAGGGGCGCCTGTCATGGTCCTGGGGGAAGCTCCCGGAGCTCTATCAGGCCATGATCGAGGACTGCATGCTCCACGATGCCCTGGGCCTCGTGTTCGGCAACTTCGTCTCGGAAGCCAACCAATACGTCGACCAGGAGCGTCCCTGGGAGATCGCCAAGGCCTGGAAGGCCGGGGATGAGGAAGCAGGCGAGCGTCTGCGCGGCGTGCTCGGCGACCTGATCGAGGCATGCCGGCTCATCGGGCTCGCCGGAGCTCCGTTCATGCCTTCGATCGCGCCCCGAGTGCTCGCTCAGCTCGGGTATGCCTATCCCTATGCCGCGGACGGGAACGGCGGTCCGCCGCTCCTGCGGGAGCTGGAGTGGGGCAGCCACGCCGGAGAGACGGGCGCCCTCGGGACGGCCGAGCCCCTCTTCCCGCGGCTCGAATCCGAGGCAGCCGCGGCTGAGGCCCCCGCCTCCGGAACCTGACGCGACCTGTCGATTCGGGCGTTGGTCGTTCGTCGAATCAGCGTCCCAAGCGCCATCGAATGGAGGACGACATGTCGAAGCACGGCGAGTTCAGCCACATCGAGTTCCCGGCCGACGACCTCGAGCGCGCCAAGGCGTTCTACGGGTCCGTGTTCGGCTGGCAGTTCCGGGACATGGAAGGCTACGACAACTACGGCCTGTACACGGCGGGACCCGGCGATCTCGGCGGCGGCATCGGCGTTCGTGGGCAGAGCGCCGGTAACGTCGTTCGCAACTACATCACGGTCGACTCCGTCGACGACACGCTCGCGGCCGTGACCGCCAACGGCGGCGCAATCGTCACGCCGAAGACCGACATCGGCATCGGCTGGTACGCGGCCGTGACGGATCCCGAGGGCAACGAGCTGGGACTCTACAAGTCCAAGAACCCGGGCTGAGCTCACGCCGGGGCCGCCACGTCGGCCGGGTCGAGGCGCGCGTCGATTCGCGTAGACTCCACGGCGTTTCCGGCCCCCGGCCGGGTGGAGGAGCAGCGGTTGGCTCGTCGCAGCGAGATCGGCGCGGCTGTCATCGGGAGTGGCTTCATCGGGACCGTCCACGTCGAGGCGCTGCGCCGGATCGGCGTCCACGTGACCGGCGTCCTCGGATCGACCGCGGATCGCAGCACCGAGAGCGCGGCGGCGCTCGACGTGCCGCGCGGCTACGCCAGCCTCGACGACCTGCTCGGCGATCCCGCGGTCCGGGTCGTCCACGTAACCTCGCCCAATCAGCTCCATCACCGCCAGGCCAAGGCGATCCTCGCGGCCGGCCGGCACGTGGTCTGCGAGAAGCCGCTCACGATGACGTCCGCGGAATCCGCGGACCTGCTCGCCGCCGCGACCGCCAGCGGCCTCGTGGCGGCGGTCAACTTCAACCTCCGGTTCTACCCCCTCAACCAGCACGTCTCGGCGCTCGTCCGCGGTGGCGGTGTCGGCGACGTCCGCCTGGTGACCGGCCGCTATTTCCAGGACTGGCTGCTCTTCGATACTGACTGGAACTGGCGGCTCGAGAAGGCCGAGGGCGGAGCGCTGCGGGCGGTCGGCGACATCGGCTCGCACTGGCTGGACCTGACGACGTTCCTGACCGGCCTGCGGGTCGAGGCGCTCCTGGCCGAGCTCACCACGTTCATCCCCGTTCGCCGGAAGCCGGCCGGCTCGGTCCTCACGTTCTCGACCGAGCGTGCCGCCGACACCATCCCCGTCGAGATCGATACCGAGGACGTGGCGCTCATCCTGCTGCGCTTCGAAGGCGGCGCGCGCGGCAGTGTCGCGGTCTCGCAGCTCAGCCCGGGTCGGAAGAACAGCCTGGCCTACGAGATCGACGGCTCGACGTCGGCCCTCGGCTGGGACTCGGAGACGCCCGAACAGCTGTGGATCGGCCACCGCGATGCGCCCAACGAGATCCTCATCCGGAACCCGGCCCTCATGAACGCCGCCGGGCGTGCGGCAGCGCGGCTGCCGGGCGGCCACGTCGAAGGCTTCGCCGACACGTTCGCGGCCGCCTTCTCGGCCGTCTACGACGACGTGTTGATCGGCCGACCTTCGGCGGCACCGCCGTACGCGACGTTCGCCGACGGCCACGAGGAGATGCGCATCGGCGACGCGGTCCTCGAGAGCGCCCGGACGGGCCGCTGGGTCGAGGTCGACCGACGGCCGGCCGGCGCTGGTACGGCCGCCCGGGCGGAGGCGGTGCCCACGCGATGAAGCTGGGCTTCCTGACCGCGCCGTTCCCGGAGACGCCGCTCATGGAGGTCGCCGACTGGGCGGCCGCGACCGGCTTCGAGGTCCTCGAGATCGCTTGCTGGCCACGGAGCTCGGGCCCGACGCGGCGTTATGCCGGGACCAGCCATATCGACGTCGCCAACCTGTCTCAATCGCAGGCGCGCGAGATCGTCGACGAGATCGCAGCGAAGGGCCTCGCCATCTCGGGGCTCGGCTACTACCCCAACCCCCTCCATCCGGACCCGGGCCACCGCGAGGAGGTCATCGGGCACCTCAAGCTGGTCATCGTCGCCGCGGAGAAGATGGGCATCCCGCTCGTCAACACGTTCATGGGGGCGGACGGCGCGCGGAACCAGGACGAGAACTGGGAGGAGGCCCAACGTATCTGGCCCGAGATCGTCGCCTTCGCGAACGACCACGGCCGCACGCTCACCTTCGAGAACTGCCCAATGCTGTTCTCGTACGACGAGTGGCCGGGGGGGCACAACATCGCCACCACGCCGCGGATGTGGCGCCGGATCCTCGAGAAGTGGAGCGACACCGTCGGGCTGAACTTCGATCCGAGCCACCTGATCCTCCAGATGATCGACATCGGGCGGTTCCTCAAGGAGTTCGGCCCACATGTCCGGCATTACCAGGCGAAGGACCTGATGATCGACCGGGACGGTCTCTACGAGCGCGGGATCATGTCGATGGGCATGGGCTGGCAGGTCCCGCGGATCCCCGGCCTCGGGGACGTCGACTGGAGCGTGGTCCACGGCGAGCTGTATCGCGCCGGCTACGAGGGCGACTGCATCATCGAGCACGAGGATCGCCGCTTCGAGGGAACTGACGAGAAGGTCAAGCAGGGGTTCCTGATCGCGCGCGACGTGCTGCGCCCGTACTGCCACTAGCGGGGACGAGGGGGACATGGGTCTCTCGATCGACGAGCTCACCGAGCGCGACATCTCGAAGACGATCGACCACTCGTTGCTGCGGCCGGAGCTTGACGACGCATTCGTCGAGGACGGCTGCCGTCTGGCGGCCCGGTACGACGTGGCCTCGGTCTGCGTTCGACCGGTCGACGTCGTGCGGGCGCGCCGCCTGCTCGACGGGACCGAGGTCGCCGTCGGGACGACCGTCGGATTCCCCCACGGCAACCACCTGACCGAGATCAAGGTTCTCGAGGCCCGGCGAGCCCTCGACGATGGCGCGACCGAGCTCGACATGGTCCTCGACATCGGCGCGTTGAAGTCGGGCCGGGATGATGACGTCCTCGCCGACATCCGGGCCGTCGTCGACGTCGGTCACGCGGCCGGGGCGATCGTCAAGGTCATCTTCGAGAACGCCTACCTGACGGACGCCGAGAAGGTTCGCGCCTGCCGGCTGACCACCGCGGCGGGCGGCGACTTCGTGAAGACGAGCACGGGGTTCGCGTCGAGCGGCGCGACCCACGACGACCTGCGACTCATGCGCGCCAACACGCCGCCGCACGTCCAGATCAAGGCCGCGGGTGGCGTCCGCACGCTCGATGCTCTGCTTGAGGTCATGGCGCTCGGTGTCACGCGCATCGGCGCCACGGCCACCGAAACGATCATCGAGGACTTCCGCGCCCGCAAAGCGGGTCGCCACCCGACGCCGGCGAGCGCGGGCTCGGTCGAGGGCTACTGATCCGTGTCGAAAGGAGGTTCGCGCCAGCACCGTCTGATGCGACGATAGGATGAGCGGGCCGCGACTCCGCGGAGCGAGGCGGCTCGGACAAATATGGAGGAGGTTCCGTGAAGCACACTGGAATAGCGCGCCGGCTGGCGACGATGGCCGCCGTGATGGCCCTCGCGGCAGCAGCGTGCACGTCTCCCGGCAGTTCTGCCGGGCCGGCCGCGACGAGCGGCGGCGGTGGAACGACCTCGCCGACGCAGGCGGCCAAGCAGTACGTGATCGGCTTCTCGAACACGGGCGGCACGGGCAACGGCTTCCGCGAGGAGCAGAACTGCACCGCCAAGGCCGAGGCGCTCGCCTCCGGGCAGGTGTCGAAGGTCGTGATGATCGCCCATAACACCGACTCGGCGGGCCAGCTCAGCGACCTGCGCGACCTGATCTCGCAGGGCGTTGACGCGATCGTGTTCAACCCCAGCAGCGCGGACGCCCTCAACCCGGCGCTCGCCGAGGCCAAGACGGCCGGCATCAAGACCGTAGCGGTCGACGCCTACGTCACCGACCCGGACACCTGGAACTTCTACAACAACCAGGTCGACTACGCCTACCTCGGCGCGACCTGGCTGTTCAAGTACCTCGAGGCCAACGGCCACGCGAACGGCACGATCTGGTACACCCGCGGCATTGCCGGCCACCCGGCCGACACCGACCGCCACACGGGCTTCACGAAGGCGCTGTCGGAGCACCCTGGCTTCAAGGTGCTCCCGAGCAAGGACGGGGTCTTCACGGGCTGGGATCCGACGACCGCCACCAACCTGGCCAACGACTTCATCAACAGCGGTGACTGGGACAAGATCGACGGCGTCTGGACGTCGGGCATGGACTCCCAGGTCGTCGACGCGGTGAAGGCCGCGAGCAAGACGCAGAAGCCGATCGTCGGTGCCGACCTCGGCGCCTTCGCGTCGTATCTGCTCGATTCGACCAAGTATCAGGGCCTCGTCGGTGCTGCGGTGACCAACACCGCGGCCGTCGGCGGTGCCGGTGTCGCGGTGGCGCTGAAGCTGCTCAACGGTGACACGCTCACCTCCGACCCGGCGTCGACCCGGCCCAACACCCTCCTGCTCAAGCCGGTCCTGGCCGACAATGTCACGGACGCCGGCAAGCAGACCCTCCAGTCTTGGCAGAGCGTCCAGGGCCTCAACCCGATCTGGCCGCTCTCCGTGACGCTCCCCGACTGGACGCACTACACGGCCGAGCAGGCCGTCGCGTGCAAAGGCCCGGGCGAGTAACCAGGCCTCGCGCGAACGGGGTCGCCGGCACCGCCGGCGACCCCGTTCGCAACTTGGACGCCATGACCGCCGACCCGGAGCTCCTGCTCGACGCGAGCGACGTCGCAAAGAGCTTCGGGGCGGTGGTGGCGCTCCGGTCCGCCTCGCTTGCCGTTCGGCCGGGCGAGGTCCACGCGCTCATGGGCGCCAACGGCGCCGGCAAGAGCACGCTTGTCAAGATCCTCACGGGTTCGGTGCGCCCGGACCGCGGCCGAATTGCCATTCGTGGCCACGAGCGAACGGTGCACTCCCCGGGCGAGGCGCGCCGAAACGGCCTCGTCTCCGTGTACCAGGAGCCGGCCCTCATTCCGGACCTCGACATCCGGGCGAACCTGCGGCTGACGCACACCCCGATCGATGGGTTCCGCCACTGGATCAACGAGCTCGGCCTCGCCCGGCTCGACCTGTCACGGCACGCCCGGGAGCTGCCCCTGGCGTCGCTGCGCGTCATCGACCTTGCCCGCGCGCTGTCGATCGAACCGGACGTCCTGATGCTCGACGAGATCACCGCCGCGCTGCCGGCGAACCTCACCGAACGCGTGCTCGAGGTCATCGGCCGGCAGAAGGGCGGCGACCGGTGCATCGTGTTCATCTCCCATCGGCTGATCGAGATCGCGGCTGTCTGCGACCGGGCCACGGTCCTCCGCGAGGGCGCCACCGTCGGCGTGGTCGACGTGACGCGGGGTTCCGAGGAGCAGATCGTGGAGCTGATGCTCGGCCAGCCGGTCCAGGGGATCGCCGCAGCGGTCAGGGACGCGGCCTCCGCTGCGCCCACCGACGCGCCGTCACGGCTCGAGGCGCGAGGCCTCGGCCACGGCACGAAGCTCGTCGACGCTTCCTTCCGGCTGGGAGCCGGAGAGGTCCTCGGCGTCGTGGCGCTGGAAGGCCAGGGCCAGGACGAGCTCTTCGACATCCTGGCCGGCGCGGTCCGGCCGAGTGGGGGCGAGCTCCTCGTCGATGGCCGGCCGGTGAGCTTCGGTCATCCCGCCGACGCCATTCGAGCCGGCCTCGTCTACATCGCCGCCGACCGCGCGGAGGCGTTGCTGATGCAGCGGTCCGTCCGCGAGAACATCGCGCTCCCGTACACGGCGAGGCTTCCCGGATGGGGGCTGATCGATCGCGCGAGCGAGCGAGAGCGCATCGACCGCGCCGTCACGAGGCTCCAGATCGACGCCCGCGCCGGGAACGAGGTCCGACGCCTGTCGGGCGGCAACCAGCAGAAGGTCACGATCGCTCGGTGGGTTGCCGGGGGCGTTCGCACGCTGCTGTGCTTCGATCCAACGCGCGGTATCGATATCCGCACGAAGAACCAGATCTACCAACTGCTGCGTGAGCTTGCGGCCGCCGGGGCCTCCGTGCTGCTCTACACGTCCGAGCTGAAGGAGGTGCAGCTCGCCTGCGACCGCGCGATCGTCATCTTCGGCGGCCGCGTCATCGCCGAGCTCGATGCCGTGGACGCCGACGAGCCCGCGCTCCTCCGCGCCGCATACAACCTGCGTGCCGGCGCGCAGATTCCTGAGGCCATCGCCGCCAAGGCCGTGGAGGCGACGCTCGCCCGCGGTGACGCACCGGGCCCGCCGCCGGCAGCCGTCGCCGCTGACGCGCCGGCCGACCCGGTCGGAGAGGAGGGCGCCGCGCGATGAGCGCCGCCGCGACGGCGCTCGGGGAGGCGGCCCGACCACTCGACGCCGTCGTCGGGATGGTCCGGCGGAACGGCTGGGCCCTCGCGCTTCTCGCGTTCCTGGCGCTCCTGCTGATCTTCACGAAGGTCATCCAGCCACGCTATGGCGTCGCGGGCGCCCAGGCCCTCGCGATCTCGGCGCTGCCGCTCGCGCTCGCCGCGGTCGCCCAGGCGATCTGCGTGATCGGCGGCGGGATCGACCTCTCGATCGGCTCGATGATGGCGCTGACGAGCGTGATCGCGGCGGTCCAGATGAAGGGCCAACCGGAGGAGTTCGGGGTCGTGGTCGTCCTCGCCGTCCTCGTCCTCGGACTGATCCTCGGCGCGATCAACGGCGCCGTCATCGTCTTCACCCGCGTCCCCGACATCGTCGTTACCCTCGCCATGTCGTTCGTGTGGGCCGGCTTCGCCCTCCTCGTGCTCGCGTCGCCCGGCGGGGGATCGGCCAAGTGGCTCCGGGACATCATCCTCGGGCCGTTCCTCAATGAGTGGATACCGAAGTCCGCGATCGTCCTCATCGTGACGGTCGGGCTCGTCTGGATCCCGCTCCGCCGCTCACGGCTCGGCCTGTCGATCTACGCGGTCGGCAGCAATCGGCTCGCCGCGTTCCGGAGCGGGGTGGGCGTCGGGCGCACCAAGATCGCCGCGTACGCGTTGACCGGCCTGTTCGCCGCGCTCGCGGGGCTCGGCCTCACCGCGAGCACCGGCATCGGAACCCCGGTCCCGGGGCCGTACACGCTGACCAGCGTCGCGGCGATCGTTCTCGGCGGCGTCAGCCTCGCGGGCGGCCGCGGCGGCGTCCTCGGCCCGATCGTCGCGGTCCTGATCCTGCAGCTGATCCGGAGCGACATGACGTTCCTCAATGTGGACACGAACCTCGCGATCGTCGCCCAGGGTGCGATCCTCATCGGGGTCGTCATGTTCGGCAGCCTCCTGCAGCTGCGGCGCGCTCGCCGATGACACCGGCCGCCGCGGTCCCGCGCGCCTCCACGCTGCGCCAGGTCGACCGGCTGTTCCGCGACCGTCCGGTCGTCCCGCTCGTCGCCCTCCTGGCGCTGCTCGTCCTGCTCTACGAGGTCGCGCGCCCGGGAGTCGTCGGGCCGACGTGGGCGTCGGGCATCGTCGCCTTCGCAATTCCGCTCGCCATCCTCGCCGGGTGTCAGACCCTGACGATGCTCACGGGCGGCATCGATCTCTCGGTCGGCGCGGTCGCGTCGATGGCCGGCTTCGTTACTGCGACCTTCGTGGCGCAGCCGGGCGGATGGGAGCTCGGCGTCGTCATCGCGCTGGCCGCGGCGCTCGCCGCGGGGCTGCTCAACGGCGTCGGGGTGGGCGTCTTCCGCGTCCACCCGCTGATCATGACCCTGGGCGTGGGCCTGGTCGTCCTCGGCCTCGCCAACGCCTGGCAGATCGCGACCGTGACCTCGTCGACCGGCGTCCCGGAACAGATTCGCACCCTCGGCTCGGATCGTTTCCTCGACATATTTCCGTACAGTCTTGTGTTCTTCGCGCCACTCGCCTTGATCATCCTGGTCGGCCTTCGGCGGACCGGCTACGGCCGGCTGCTCTACGCCGTCGGCGACAACCCGATCGCGGCTCGGCTGTCGGGCGCCCGCGCGTGGCAGGTGCTGGTCGTGCTGTACATGATCTCGGCGCTCATGGCGGCCCTGGCGGGGATCCTCTTGATGGGCCTCACCAACGTGGCAAGCGTGACCCTCGCGGACTCGCTCGTCCTCCCGTCGGTCGCCGCGGCGGTCATCGGCGGAACCTCGATCATGGGCGGCCGCGGGGGGTACGGCGGCACGCTCGTCGGCGCCCTGATCCTGCAGGTGATCTCGGCGCTGCTCACGGCCCTCGGCCAGCCCGAGGCGGTCCGGCAGATCCTGTTCGGGGCGATCGTCGTGCTCGTCGCCGCTGCCTACACCCGAGTGACCGCCGAGAGCTGACCCGCTACGCCCGGCCCGCCGCGACCTCCTCCTCGCGCGTGCGCCCGACGAGGAGGATGAGATCCTCGTGCAGCTCGAACCATGCGCCGTGGAAGCTGTCCACGCGCGGTGACGCGATGTATCGCGTGTCGCCGTTCGCGGCGGCGTGCGCGGCAGCGGCCAGCCGAGCCCGATAGCCACCGAGTCTCGGGGATCGCTGCTCGACCGACGCCAGCCACGCATCGGCGTCGCGCGCGAGCCGATCGAGGCGGGCGAGCACGGACGCGTCGTATTCCGGGTCGGTGTGGTCGTTCAGCACCGGCTCGGCCGAGCCTGTGATCGGGCGGACCTGCCAGGCCGTGACGACCTCCTTTAGCGCACGATCAAATGCCAGAAACTCGTCCAGGATCACCTCGGCGACGTCGGCCCCGATCGTCGTCCGCTCAGCAGCCACGAGCTCGCCGAGCCGCTGCGTGCCGGCGCTCGTGAGCCGGTACGCGCCGCCGCTCACGGCCACGAGGCCGCGGTCGACCAGGTCCGACACGGCCGCGGGGATATCCGCCGGCTCGCCCCGGACGGCCGCTGCCAGCGCCTCGGCCGTCGCCAGCCCCTTGATCCCGATGGCCCGAACGCAGGCGTCCGGATCGCTCGTGCCGGATCCGGCGTCGAGCGGGGCAACGAGGTCGACGCCGCTCGGGTCCGCCGGGGAGGACGTCCCCGAGCCCAGGTCGATGCCGAGCTCCGTCGCCCATGCGCGGAGTGTCCGCGCCGCCGCGATCGGCTCGTCGTCCGTCTCGACGACGCCGCGGAAGACCTCCCCCGTCCCGCCGTCGATCGTGATCGTGTCGCCGGCCGACAGGCGCGTCCCCGACGCGTCGATCCAGTCGCCGAGGATGCGAAGGCCATCGGCGCCGACGACCGCCGGAATGCCCCAACCGCGCGCGACGACAGCGGCGTGGCTCGCGATCCCGCCGCGGGCCGTGACGATGCCGGCGGCGCGTGCCATGCCGGGGACATCGTCGGGCGAGGTCTCCTCGCGGACGAGGATCCCGGGCCGGCCCTGGTCGGCGAGCTTCTCGGCTGCCTCCGGGCTCGTCGCGATCGGCCCGGAGGCGATCCCCGGCGAGGCGGGCAGGCCGACGAGCAGCGGGCGCGGAGAGGCCGCCCGGCGACGCACGGTCCGCATCGGCGCCTCGAGGAGCGCCCCGACCCGCCGCACGGCCGCGTCGCGGGTCAGCGGGAACGCCGGGTCCTCGGCCATGTCGACGGCGATCCGCAGCGCCGCTTCCGGCGTTCGCTTGCCGACACGTACCTGGAGCAGCCACAGCCGCCCGGATTCGATGGTGAACTCGATATCGCACAGGTCGGCGAAGTGGTGCTCGAGCCGTCGCGCATGGTCGCCCAATTCCGCGGCGACCTCCGGCATGCGCTCGTCGAGGACGGCGATCGGCTCGGTGGCGTGCGAGCCGGCGACGACATCCTCACCCTGCGCGCCGAAGACCACGTCGCCGTAAGGGGTCGGCTCCCCCGTCGCCGGGTTGCGGGTGAACAGGACGCCGGTGGCGGACCGCGCGTCGCGGTTGCCGAAGACCATCGCCTGGACGGTCACCGCCGTCCCCATGTCGTCCGAGATCGCCTCTCGGGCCCGGTAGGCGCGCGCGCGGTCGCTGTTCCACGACCGGAACACCGCCTCGATCGCGTGACGAAGCTGGAGCCAGGGGTCGTCCGGCGGGTCACCCGCGGCGACGACGTCGCGGAACATCGCGCCCAGCCGGCGTCGGCAGTCGGCCGCGAACGCCTCGCCGCCGACGGCGGCCAGCCCGCGGGCGGTCGCCGACGTGACGCCGATGTCGAGGATCGTGTCCATCATCCCGGGCATCGACACGGGCGCGCCGGAGCGGACGCTGACGAGCAGCGGGTCCGCCGGATCGCCGAACCGACGGCCGACGCGTTCCTCGACGCGTGCCACGGCCTCGCGCAACTCATCCTCGAGCTCCCCCGGCCAGTCTCCTGCGAGGAGCCGACGGCACGCCTCAGTGGTGATCACGAAGCCGGGCGGGACCGGGAGCCCCAGATCGCGGGCCATCACGCCGAGGTTCGCGGCCTTGCCGCCGACGAGGGCGGTCAGGTCCTCCGGGGAAGCCGCATGCTGGTGGTCGAGCGCGTAGACGAGGGTCATCCTGGCAGCGTCGGGGCCTCCGCCGCAGCGTCACGTTCGCGCAGCGCCCGCCAGACCCGCTCGGGGCTGAGCGGCAGGTCGCGGATGACGACCCCCGTTGCGTCCCGGACCGCCGCGGCGATCGCCGGCGCGACGGGCAGCAGCGCGCCCTCGCTCATGCCCTTCGCGCCGTACGGCCCCGGGCCGTCGCCGTTCTCGACGACCTCGCTCTCGATCAGGACGGGCAGGTCGAGCGTCGTCGGGATCTTGTAGTCGATCGCGCCCAGATTGCGGATCCTCCCATCCGCATCGAGCAGCAGCCGTTCCATGAGCGTGTGGCCGAGGCCCATGATCGCCGCGCCTTCGTCCTGGCCGCGCACCTGCGCCGCGTTGAGCGCCCGGCCGACGTCGGACACGGTCACGTGGCGGTAGACCGTGATGTCGCCAGTGGCCTCGTCGACGCCGACCTCGACCGCGGTGCAGTTGAACTCGTAGAACGCCGCCGTGCCGCCGAGCGGATGCTGCGGATCGGCGTCCTTGCGCGCCTCGCCGAGGCCGGTCACCTCGCCACCGAGCCGGCCGAGCCCGCGCACGAGCACCTCCCGGATCGGGAGCTCGCGGTCGGGCAAGCGAACGCGGCCAGCGTCGACGGCGATCGCCTCGGCCGGAACGTCCTCGAGCGTCGCCGCCATCGCCCGGATCTTGGCCTGGACATCCCGACAAGCGGCCAGGACCGCATTGCCCATGATCACCGACGACCGGCTCGCCGAGGTCTGCTGGTCGTACGGCACCACGGCCGTGTCGCCCATCACGACGGTGACCCACTCCAGCGGCGCGCCCAGCTCGTGGGCGGCGATCTGGGCGAAGATCGTCCGCGCGCCCTGGCCCATGTCCGACGTGCCCGAGTACACGACGACGCTGCCGTCGGCGAGCAGGCGGACGGTGGCGTGCGACAGGCCCGTCGTCGGACCGGACTTCAGCCCGACCGCGACGCCCCGGCCCCGGCCGGCCGGCAAGGGCGTGCCCCAGCCGATCCGCCGGGCGGCCCGCTGGACCGCCTCGGCCCAGATGCCGTCGGCCGGCGTGTCGCCCGGGATGAACGTCTCGCCGCGCGGCGCGAGGTTGCGCAGCCGGAGCTCGACCGGATCGATCCCCAGCACCCGGGCGGACTCGTCCATGTTCGATTCCACGGCCCAGATCTGCTGCGGGTTGCCGAAGCCGCGGAACGCGGTCGATGGGACGGTGTGCGAGAGGACGCTCCGAGCCCGAATCCGGACAGCCGGGATCGCGTACGGCCCGGCCGACGTGTAGCTGCCCTTCGCGACCGTCCGGTCGGCGATGTCCGCGTAGGCGCCGATGAGGTAGTCGGCGTCAACCTCGCGGAACGCCAGCCGCCCGTCCTCCCGGAAACCCGAGCGCACGTGGACGCGGGAGGCGCCGCGTCGGACAGCCTGGAACGTCTCCTCGAGTGACAGCACGAGGCGCACGGGCCGGCCGGCGCGCAGCGCCATGTACGCGAGCAGCGGTTCGTATTTCGCATGCTGCTTCCCACCGAACGCGCCACCGGGGTCCGGGCTGAGGATGCGAACCTTCGCGAGGGGAAGCCCGAGGATCGAGGCGATGACGCGTTGCAGCCAGTTCGGATGCTGGGTCGCGCTCCAGACCGCGATCCCGTCGCCATCGGGGGCGGCGATGTAGGCGTGGGGTTCGATCGCGAACTGGGTCACCATCGGGAACTCGTACGTTCCTTCGACGATGACGGCCGCGCCGGCGATCGCGGCCTCCACGTCCCCCCAGCCATAGCGGTGTTCGCGAAGGACGTTCGTGCCCGACAGCGGATCGTCCGGCCGGAGAGCCTGGTCCTGCACGAGCGGCGCCGTCGGCGCGAGCGCGGCGTCGAGCGTCGACACGGCCGGCAGGGCTTCCCACTCGATCCGCACCCGCCGGGCGCCTTCTTCGGCCGCGTCGAGCGTCTCGGCCGCGACCGCGGCGACAGGATCGCCGTCGAACTTGGTCTCGCCGACGGCCAGCACCGGACGGTCGCGGAACTGCGGCCCGAAGCGCGGCATCGGCCGGGGCAGGTCCTGCGGGGTCATGACGAGCCGGACGCCGGGCTCCCGGAGCGCGGCGGATGGGTCGATGGAGCGGATCCCTGCGCGGGCGGCGTCGACGGTCACGAGCTTGACGTGCAGGGGGTCGTCGAGGGGAACATCGGCGACGTAGACCTGGCGGCCGGTGACGCGGTCGATCCCGCCCACGCGGTTCGGCGACCCGCCGATCTCGCGGTCGCCGCGGTCGTCACTGCCTGGAGCGGCGCCCGCCTGTCCCCTCATTGCGGAGCCACCCGCGCGTCGGGAACCGAAGCCGGGTCAGGGCCTGCGGGTGGCCCCTTGGGAGCCGAGGCACGCTCCGGGGCGTGAACCGCGGCGGGACGGGCCTGTCGCTCGGCCGCGTCGAGCACGGCCTCGATGATCTGCTCGTAGCCGGCGCACCGGCAGAGATTTCCGGCCAGGCCGTCTTCGACCTCAGCGCGGCTGGGCTCCGGGATGGCCTGGAGGAGGGCGCGGGCGGCGACCAGCTGGCCCGGGATGCAGAAGCCACACTGCGCGGCGCCGTGGTCGAGGAACGCCTGCTGCAGGGCGTCGAGGCCGTCCGCCGCCGCGAGTCCCTCGATCGTGACGACGTCGGAGCCGGCTGCCTCGAGGGCCAGCACGAGGCAGGCGTCGACGCTCCGGCCATCGAGGATCACGGTGCACGCGCCGCACTCGCCGACGAGGCAGCACTCCTTGGTCCCGGTCAGCCCGAGATCGGTGCGCAGCACCTCGAGGAGGGTGTGGTGCGAGCGGACCAGGGCGCGCCGGGGACGGCCGTTGACGGTCAGCTCGAGGGGCGAATCCGGTGGCTCCGCCCCGACCGAGGTGTGCGCCGTGCCGGAGGTCACGCCGCCGCTCCGTCGCGTCGCGCTCGGGCGGTCTCGACCGCGCGGAGCCCGAGGACGCGCAGCATCGCCAGACGGTACTCCGGCGAGGCCCGCATGGAGCCGGCCGAGGGCGCCGCGGCGGCGAACACGTCATCGAGGATCTCCAGGCGCGCAGCGTCGGTCGCCGAGGGGTCGGCGAGGATGCCGGTCGTATCGACGCGCAGCAGCGGCCGCGGCCCGACGCTGCCAAAGGCAACTCGCGTCTCCCCCGACTCGAGCACGGCGCAGGCGATCGTCACGGAGGCCAGGTCGTGGCCGCGCCGGCGGGTGCGCCGAACGTGCGTCGATCCGACGCGCCCGGGGATCGCCGGCAGGTCGATGCGGACGACGATCTCATCGTGGCCGAGCGTGGTGACCCCGGAGCTGACGAACGCGTCGTCGAGCGCGACCTGTCGTGAGCCATCCGGCCCGTGGACCGTGAGGACCGCCCCGAACGCGAGGAGCGCGGGCGTCGTGTCGGCTGCCGGCGAGGCGTTGCAGATATTGCCGGCCAGCGTCGCGCGGTTGCGGATCTGCACGCTGCCCACGACGGCCGCGCCCTCCGCCAGGGCCGTGTAGCGCGCCCGAATCCGGGGATCGGCGGCGATCTCGGTCATTGCCGTCAGGGCGCCGATGGCGAGGCCGCCGACCGTTTCGACGATGGATGCATCGAGCTCGCGGACCCGTTTCAGGTCGATCACGGTCGGGCTCAGAATCGACCCGTCACGGAGCCCGATGATCAGGTCGGTGCCGCCGGCCAGGATGCGAGCGTCGGGCTCGGCGCGCAGGATCGCGAGCGCCTCGGCGAGGCTGCCGGGCTGCTCGAATGCGAACCCCCGCATGGGAGTCAGAGAACGCGGTCCACCTCGTCCAGGAGCACCTGCGGCGTGGCGGCTCGCACGAAGAAGTACGGCCGGTCGCAGAAGCGATGGACGAAGGCGGCCCGCGCCTGGCGAAGGCTGTCCGTGTCGACGAGCGGCATCGGGATGCCCGGTGCCAGGAGCTCGTTGAGGAGCAGGTAGTTCTGGAGCGAGTGGAGCGTCTGGAACTCGCGCTCGAACGGGATCATCTCGGTGAGCGCCGGCGCGAAGTTGCCATCGATCGCCGGGACGACCACGATGTCGACCCGGCTCGGCTCGGCGTAGACCTGCCAGCTCGGCATCTCGCCGAAGAACCTGGCGACACCCGCTTCCGGCGCGGCCTTGTCGGCCCGCTCCGTGCCCTCGGTCCGGCGCTTGAGGAATGGTTGCTGCGAGCCCATGACGGCCCTGCCGTCCTCGTCGAGGACCGTCGTCTCGGTCGAGACGAGCAGCGCGCCCCGCCGGCAGGCCTCGATCTGGCCCATCGACTTGCCGTGGTTCGACTCGCCGCCCAGGAACAGGACCGTTCGGTCCCGGTAGCGCACCGCCGACGAGTGCGACGGATGAAGGCCGGTCGCCTCCAGGCGGAGCGTGAGCATCGTCACGATCGCCTTCTGGATCGGGCCTGCGGCCCACGGGCCAGTGAAGGTCAGGCGTCGGCCGTCGTAGCCGACCGACGGCGCGCCCTCCTCGCACAGCACGATGTCCGCCTCGGGACGCGTCACGTCGGGCGCGATGCGCACGTCGGCGAGCCGGTAGGTCAGGAAGCTCAGGTCGTCGAGGACGTGCTCGCGCGGGGCGTCACCGAGGACGTCGATCCGGATCCGTGCAGGCCCCGCCGTCATCTCCTCGGAGAGCTGGAGCCGCTCGCTCACCTACGCCCCGGCCGCGCGCTGGAGGATCTCGACGACCCCGGCGGACCCGTCGACCCGGATCAGGTCGCCCGTCGCGATGCGGTGGGTCGCGACAGACGTGCCGATGACCGCCGGGATCCCGAACTCACGCGAGAGGACTGCCGGGTGCGAGGTCGTGCCGCCGGTGTCGGTGACGAGGCCGGCGATCCTGGTGAACAGGACGACCCACGCCGGGTTCGTCATCTGGCAGACCAGGATGTCACCATCGCGGACGCCGTCGAACTCATCGATCGTCTGGACGACGCGAGCCACGCCCTCGACCTGTCCCGGCGACCCGGCGATCCCGGTGATCCGCCGGTCGTCCACCGATGCCGCCCGATGGAATCGCTCCGGATAGCCCCAGTTCGCAAGGTAGGGAAAGGCCAGCTGCGTCGGCGTCACGGTGCCCAGCCAGTCGCGCGGCCGGATCCGCATGGACGCCTCTCGTTCCGCGCGCCGCGTGGCGACGATCTCCCGGGCTCCGAGCGACGCCGCGTCGCCGATGAGCGCCCGCAGCTCGTTGTAGCGCAGGAACATCACATCGTCGGGCTGAGCGAGCCGACCGCCCTCCACCAGCTTCCGGCCGATTGCGATCAGCACCAGCCGAACGTGGGCATTGGCGCCCTGGTCGATGTAGAAGTGGTGATCCGGGGTCAGCGGCGCCATCCGGAGGTTGACCGCGTTGGCGGCGCGCATCTCCTCGAGCGCCTCGCCCGAGAGGCCCGCGAGGATCTCCTCGGCGGCGGCGGCGATGTCCTTCCGCATCGCCTCGATCGCCAATGGAAAGTCGTAGTCCGACTCGACGTAGCCGCGGATCAGGTCGAGGATCGGCTCCATCTGCTCGCGCCGGGTCGGGTAGATGAACTCGTGGCTCCAGACGGCGTGCCAGCCGAACTCGCGCTGGTACGGCTCGATCCGCTCCCGGATGAACCGCCGACCACGATCGGAGCTCCGCAGGGCCGCGGCGACGCCCGCCCCATCGTCCCCGACCGCCGCCCGGAGCGCGGGGTCGTCGCGGACCTCGTTCTTCATCCGCCAGAGCGCCTCGATCGAGTCCCAGTTCCGGTCCGAGGCCGAGTTCTGCAGCCGGCCCAGGAGCGCCTCATCGATGGAGCCTCGCATTCGCTCCATCACCGCCCGCAGGTTCAGCGTCGCGGAGAGCTGGGCGAAGTTGAGCATCCAGTGGATCTTCCAATGCCGGTCGTGGATGTCGATCGCGTCCTCGAGGACCGTCGCCAGCTCCGCCAGGCTGAGG
>Ga0066710_100001592_pt1 | contig 17214 bp, 13 predicted proteins | sample GraSoiAngelo_159_FD_79666 | JGI IMG/M metagenome (GOLD analysis project Ga0066710, IMG submission 79666) | Grasslands soil microbial communities from the Angelo Coastal Reserve, California, USA - 14_1009_16_40cm | ecosystem: Environmental > Terrestrial > Soil > Grasslands | place: USA... | reverse complement strand
GGTGAGGTGCCTCGCACCCCTCTGGGGTGCGGTCGTGCTTGGAGAATTGGTACCAGGGGTTGCGCTCGTTTACACTCGCTTACCCCTGGCTAATTTCCTTGCACGCCTCCGGCGTGACGCAAAGGTGTCCTTCTCCCACTGGGAGAAGGTGGCCCGCGCGAAGCGCGAGCCCGAAAGGGCGAAGCCTAAAGAAAGGGCCGGATGAGGGAGTTTGTTTGCTGCCTTGACACCAGCGTTTCTGCCCTCTTGCGGATGAATCGAGAGTTCCTCCGGTGATGAGGCTATAATCGCAGGATGCGATACCGTCTAATCCTCTGTGCGTTGCTTTTTGCCTTACTTCCGCGACGCCCGGCAATGGCTAAGGACGAAAAATGGTTTGAGCTTTCGTCGGAGCACTTCTTACTCTTCACCGATACGACAGAGGCAAAAGGGCGCCGTCTCCTGTCGGACTTCGAAAATCGCGTGATGGCGTTTTCCCAAACGTTCGGCAAGGTTCCGCCCCGGCAGTTCCCCATCGAGGTCTTTCTTTTTAATAACGAACCGGATTACATCGAAGCGTTGCCCCGTGTGCAAGGGGCCGAGAAGCTGGATAAGTCTGCATATCTTGTCCGAGGGCCGGATCGTCTTTTCATCGTGACCAAGGACAAGTCGCCGGATGACATTGCCAACGATGTTGGGCATGCGTTAGGACACGCCTTGTTTGAGAGATACGTCATGTGGCGGCCATTCTGGCTAGCTGAAGGTGCAGCAGAATATGTGCGAAAGATCGGCCGTTCGCCGGACACGAAGAAGATTTCTGAAGAAGACAGTTTTACGGCAGCGGATCTCGTGACCATTGTGCCCAGTTCGAATTACAACGACAATGAGCCGGGCGGCGCCTTCCGTGCGCTATCCTACCGCTTACTTCGGATTTTGCTGGAGGAGAATTCCGATCTACTCCAACAATACATTCAGGAGTTACGGACGGAGGCGGAGGCTACACCGAAGATCAAGATAGACACCGACGCCGTCGACGCGCGGTTGAAGAGCTACGTTGAAACTCTCGTGAAACCGCCAGGTGTCTCCCCCGCGATCAAATCCGCCGAAGCGAACCTTGCTAGGTTGGCCATCCATCGTGGTGACGTGCTGCTGGCGACCGGCCGTGATTCGGATGCCATCCGGTGGTATAACGCGGATTCGAAGGAGGCCCGAGCCGCCCGCGCCATTGTGATCCGGTTCTCCCGTTCGCCGGCTGAGGCCATACGCGTGCTCGATCGCATTGCTCGTGAGGTCCCCGAGAGCGGTTTGGTGCAATACCATTTTGGAGCCATGGAGGTTCAGGATAAAAAAGATGTTCAAGCACAAGTTGCTGCGCTCGAACGGGCCATTCCGCTAATTCCCTTGATGGGACGCGCTTACGCCGAGCTTGCACGTGTCTATGCGTTAAACGGCCAGGCCGAAAAAGCCTTGCCGAACATCGCTCGGGCCCTCGAGCTGGAGCCCGAATTCGCGGATCATTTTTATGCCATTCGGGCCGACGTGCACGTTGCACGTGAACAGTTCGATCAAGCGTTTCACGATATCAACATCGCTGCATCCTTGCCCCATAGCGATAGATCCGCCGTCGAGCGGTATGTGCTGAAAATTTACGACGTCCGCAAAAAGATTGAAAACGCCCGCCGCCAGATTGACGATCGCCGCCTCGAGCAAATCCGAAGTGAAGTCGCCGCCGAAGCCGCACGCCGCGAGCCGCCGCCGAAGCCGGTTCCTCCTCCACCTCCCGTTCCCACCGGATCAATCAGCTATCAGATTGAGGCGCGTGCGCCAATCGAAGTCGTCGACGCCATCTATCCCGATTATCCCGAAGCAGTGCGCAAGAAGGGTGCGGCCGGCGCGATTGCTCTACGCGTGGAGGTTGGTCCGGATGGGAAGGTGAAGACGGCTGCGATCGCAAGCTCGCAGCTGCCGGATTTGAACGCGGCCACGCTCGGCGCCGTAAAGAAATGGTCTTTCAAGCCGGGCAATCGAAGCATCCGTCTGATCGTCACCTATTCGCTTCAATGAACTGTCCGGTCTGCTTGAATCCAGCAACGGTTCCGGCTTTTACCGGCACCGATTTCCTGTTTGAAACCACGTCGAGAACCTTCACGCTGGATTCATGCGCGGCGTGCCGCTGTCTGTTTCTAAACCCTCTGCCCGGCAGCGACGAAATCTTGGGTTTCTATCCCACACAATACTGGTGGAACTCTGCGAAACCGAGCGCGCTGAAGCGGCTCGAGTCGATTTATCGAAGACTGGCACTGAGTGATCACGTCGCATTTATCGTGAGGGCGGCAGGGAGACGCGAAGGTGTCGATCTTCTCGATGTCGGTTGCGGCAGCGGGACTCTGCTCGGTGTACTGAAGCGGCGCGGTTTTCGCGGTATCGGTATCGATTTCTCCGAGGAAGCCGCTGGCTTGGCCGAGGCGGAAAACGGCGTCCGCGTTGTGGTTGGCTCGCTGGAGCGCGCCGCATTTCCGGACCAATCGTTCGACATTGTGACTCTGTTTCATGTGATGGAGCACGTCGCGAATCCGCGGGAAGTCCTTGCGGAAGTGTTCCGCGTACTTCGGTCCAATGGCGCTGTTGTGCTTCAGGTGCCGAGTATTGATAGCTGGCAATTCAGACTATTCGGAGCTAAATGGTACGGACTCGATATTCCACGTCACGTGATCGATTATTCCAAACACGCGATTTTCAAGCTTCTGAACGATTCGGGATTTGTCGTGCATCGTATTCGTCATTTCAACCTGCGGGATAACGCGCCGGCTTTCGTCTCGAGTTTGTTTCCCTCACTCGATCCGGTAAGCCGCGCCGTTCGACATCGCAAGCGCAATGTCAAGGAGCCTGCGGCAGCAACATGGATGCGGCATTTCATATACTTCCTGCTGGTCATTTCTGCCTCTCCCCTGGCGATTCTGGAGTCGGCCTTCGGACACGGTGCAACCGTCATGATCGAGGCACACAAGAAATAAAACCTTTGCAATTACCTCACAGGAACACGATCGCGAAGTTGAACGAGAAGTACCTTTCGCTTGAGTGCTGCTTTCTACTGGGCGTTGCACAGTACTTTATGTACAGGCCCAATTTCACGCAGTTCTTTCAAGGGGACGCGATATTCTGGATGTACCGTCGTTTTCACAACTTCTCCGCGTTTTTCCAGAGCCTGATCCAACTCGACCTCCTACACTCTTATAGACCCCTATCGAATCGAACAATACCAAGCATGTTTTATTCGTTTTGGGGTTTAAGACCGTATGGCTACCACATCGTGGTTCTTGGGTTGTTCTTCCTGACATCATGCGTGCTGTTTCAGTTTGTGAAGCGCCTGACCGGGCGGACCTTGGTCGCATTCCTTGCCACGTTCTATTTCAGCATTCATTCGACTAACGTTTACACGACTTTTGATTTTGCCTTTTCGCCCGATGTTTTGTACGGGCTCTTCTACATTTGCGCCCTTTGGTTCTTCATGGAATGTGAACGTCAGCACAGCCAGATGTGGAGCGTCGCTTCAGCCGCCTGTTTTGCATTGAGTCTAATGTCCAAAGAAGCCGCAGTGACGCTGCCGCCGGTCCTGGTCTTGTTTCACATCGTGTTTGTGCGTCCACCCGCGTTGACGATTCGGGCTGTTTCGAGTTGTGTGACGGATGTCCTTCGGAAGATATGGCTCCAGCTCGCCGTGTTTGTTATGTACCTGGTTTTCGTGGTTGGCTATTTAGGCGTTGTTCGTGGTAGTGGCGGATACATGCTTGTTCTGGACAACGTGCCGGGTAATTTGCTCACTGCCGTGTACTGGGCGTTGAACTTGAAACGCACAGGCTTTGGGCCGATACCATTGCTGCCGCGCGTCATCGTCTTTTTTCTAATCGTATTTGCGATTGTGCAGTTGGCTATCGCGATGGCACTTCTGTTTCGGCCGGAAAGAAAGCTTCTGCTGTTTGGTTTCTTATGGTTTGTCACGGCGCTGTCGCCGGTCTTGATGTTGAATAGACTTCGGCCGTACTACTTATTTCTGCCGATGGCGGGCTTTTCGCTGGTTATCGGGAGCACGCTCAGCAAAACGTACGAGTATCTGCGCACGTTTCCGGCCGCGGTGAGTTCGCCGGTAGTAAGTTTGATGCTACTGATGCTGTGGTTGTCTTGCCGGACCGTGAGCGTTCCCGACATAGTTTACGACGGCGTTCTCGGTTATGGTCCAAGGCTTGCCGCAAACTCGGCAGCAGACATTATGACTGCACATCCTCAGCTTCCGTCCGGCGCCAATGTATACATTTTGGATGAATCCATTCCCGAGTTGTGGCGATACCAGGGGGCCGGCAGTCTTTTCAAATTGCTTTACAACGATGCCACGATCACGACGTCCTACCGCAGCCTCGGTCATAGCCCCCGGGCTACAACCGGCGACCGGCTAGTCGTGATGAAGACTCAAGGTGAACATCTTGTAGACGTCACCGCGGCTTTCCAGAAGGATCCACAGAAATTCATCACAGCCCCGGATGAGAACAGTCTGGAGTATGAGGCGAGCCCCGGCGTGGAGTTGCAGGTTGAACCTGCAGCTGTGACCGCGGGCAAGGATTTCTATTGGATCACGATCGCAGGTTTTGGCGCGCAGGATGTTTTGATCCAGTACACGATCGACAAAGGCCCGGTCGCGGACTTCACAGTTCCTTTGAATCCGGCCGGCAAAGTCCGATTTTTTGTGTCTACGTTTACCGAACCCGGGCTATATGAATTCCTTCGTTTCAAACGAATCTCGGGCCAGCCCTCCAAGTGGATTAAGTCCAGCGCGGCAATTCGAGTGAGTAATCCTTCACCTCAGTAAAGTGGGGGCCTTCATTCGGAGACAACTTTGATGCCTATCGGTCACCAACTCAAATTGCTCGTGATCGTCGCTTGCAGCATTGGGATTTATCCCGTTCGTGCCCTTTACTTGAGATTTAGCGCTCTCTGTGGATCGATCACAACCCGAAGTATGTCGGCGTTCTCCGTAACCTCGTAAGTAGGCAAGTGGGGGACACCCACCGGAATGATAATCACGTCGCCCGCTACGTACTTCTGAGTCGTATAACTCTTGATCCGTCCCGTCTGGCTAGGTCCGCGGACCGTTTTTACGGATTCGCTGGCGGGATCATCCTGCTTGGGGTTCTCGAGCTCGCCTTCAATTAATAATGTTCCTACGCCTCGGATGACGTAGTAGAGTTCCGAGATGTCGTGGTGAGTCCAGCCATTTAGCGCGTCGGAGTTGGCTTTCCTTGCCGAAAGATGGAGAAGATACGCGCCAAGGTTATAGCTTTTAGCAATGTCAACGACACGCGCCGGATGGTCTCCGTCTGTCTTCATCAGGGCCTCGATAACGGCATGGGGAATATAGGTGTGGGCGGGTTTACTTGCGTTTTGTCTCTGGCCTTCCTGACCGCGGCCTTGGGCCGAAGTGGCTATCGTCATTGAAAGTACGAACACCAGTGCAAGAACAGTGAAGAGCATTCTTTTCTGCATACGTCCTTCTTCCTTCCGGATTTGTTGCTTGGCGAGCATTTTCCAAATTCAAACACAGTAGATTCGTATCCGCATTGTAGGTTGGAAAACTAACCCCTAGATTCTTCTTTTTTTGACAAATGTTTAGCCGCGGATTGCGCGGATTACGCAGATGGCCGAGTTTTCGCGGAATTGGCGCAGTTGGCGGCCGAAATGTCCTCGGGCCATCCGCGTAATCCGCGCAATCCGCGGCTAAATTCACTGGGCCAGCCATCCCCCATCGACGTAGAGCATTTGGCCGGTGACATACGAAGCTGCGTCGGAAGCGAGATAAACTGCGGCCCCTGCGATCTCTTCCGGTTTGCCCAGGCGTCCGAGTGGAACCTTGCGGATCAAAGCCTCCCGGAGGGTTGGGTTTTCACGCAGGCCTTTTGTCAAATCCGTCTCGACGTATCCAGGTGCGATCGCATTGACCAAAATACCGTACGGCGCCCATTCGACTGCGAGGACACGCGTGATCTGATCGGCTGCGCCCTTCGCCGCGCAGTACGCAATCAGACGGGGGAGCGCCACCTGGCCTCCGATCGAAGTAATGTTGATAATGCGACCCGACCTCTGCGGGATCATCACACGCCCGGCTGCCTGACAACACAGGAATACCCCTTTCAAGTTCACCGAAATGAGGGCGTCCCACTCCGCTTCCGTCATCGTTTCGGCGGGCTTGTAAGTCGGCGAAATGGCGGCATTGTTGACGAGGATGTCGAGACGGCCGAATCTCTCAATCGTCTTTCGAATAAGATCCTCCACATCCGCAGCTTTGCTGACATCGGCGATCACCGCGAGACTCATCCCGCCAGTGGCAATGATGGCGTCGGCTACAGCTTTTGTGGATTCGGCATTCCGTCCATTTACCGTCACGGCCGCCCCGGCGCTGGCCAGACCCTCAGCTATCGCACGGCCGATCCCACGGCTGCTGCCAGTCACGATCGCAATCTTTCCGGTGAGTGAGAACTGTTGAAGCGCATTCATTGTGACGACCCTCAGATTTGGACACGTCCGTATTCTTGTCGACAAGGTAAGGTACCTTGACACCAGCGGGCCGTCCATGGCAAGGCGCTCAACCCGTCCATGGGAGCGCCGACACCTCTTATCGACGGATTGGGGTGTCGATATATCCAGTTGTTGAGCAAAGGAGCTTAAGGCTAAATTTCTCTTTCCGGCGAGCCCAAGGGATACCGGCAGCCGTGGTATAGTCGGCACGATTACAACATGAGATCACTCGGTTTCTTGCTTTACCCATGGAGCTTAATTCTGCAGGGATTGGCGATTGTTCACTTCATTCGCCGGCGGCCAGAGACGTATTGGCTCTGGATCATTCTGTTTTTTGGTCCTCTCGGGGCGCTCGTTTATATCGTCATGGAGGTAATCCCCGATTTCGGGTTGCTGCGCCACTCGTTCGATGGGTTTCCGCGCCGCAAAAGGATTCGCCAACTCGAAGCCATTGTCCTGGAGAATTCTGCCGCGGGCAACTACGAAGAACTGGGTGACCTGTACTTGGACGAAGGAAAATTCGCCCGTGCCCGGGAGTGCTATGACAAGGCGATCTCGTCGCGTGCCGACTTACTCGATGTCTTTTACCGCCGCGGTATTGCTGAAATTGGGTTAAATGACTTCGCGGCTGCCGTGAGGGACCTGGAGCATGTTGTGTCGCGCGATTCGAAATACGACTCCCACCGTGCGGCCGGACTGCTGGCGCACGCGTATGCGAAGACCGGGGAAATCCAAAAAGCCGACGCTCTCTTTCAGCAAGTCACGCAAAAATCCACTCTATCCGAGACGTACTACAACTATGCGAACTTCCTCGCTTCGCAACAGCGCATCGCCGAGGCGCGTGAATGGACCCAGCGCATTTTGGCAAAGAAACCCACCATGCCAGGCTACTTGCAGCGCCGCGAGCGGCCCTGGTTCCGTAGAGCAAACGGATTGTTGAAGCGCCTGCCGGCGTAAGGGGACACTAAGAAAGGAGTGAGGTCATGAATTCGACATTCGAGCGATTGAAGAAAGCCTACGAGAGCGATCGCATTTCCCGCCGGCGCCTGCTATTTTCGCTGCCGGCGCTGATGATGGCGCCGGCAGCGTTGGCGCAGACGAGCAATCCACCAATACGTGTGAAAGGGATCAATCACGTGACGCTTTCGGTATCGGACGTGAAGCGTTCCGTGGACTTCTATCAAGGACTGTTCGGCATGCCGGTGATCAGCCGGCAGGGAACGACGGCAACCAATCTTCAAATCGGCGCCGGGCCGCAATTCCTCGGCGTGAGCGCGGCCGGCTCCAGCGGTCCGAGGATCAATCACCTCTGTTTAGGCGTCGAGAATTTCAATGTCGACCGGCTCATCGGCATTTTGGGCCGGCACGGCATCACGAAGAATGACGCCGCCGGCCCAATGCAGGTGCGCGTGCGCATGCGTGGACTGGAGGCGGGCGGAGCCAGGGAAGGAACTCCCGAGCTCTCTTTCGGCGATCCCGACGGGATCGTGATTCAGTTGCAGGACTCGCGCTACTGCGGCGGAGCGGGCGCTCTCGGCAACGTGTGCCCGCGCCCCGAGCCTTCTCCGAAGAAAGGACTGTTGGCCGTCCGCAACTGGAGCCATTGCACCAACTTCGTATCGGACGGGGCGCGCTCGAACAAATTTTACCAGGACCTTTTCGGTTTCCAGATCCAGGCGTATCAGGGACCGTCGGCGCCGCTGTTGGGAGTCGGGGAGGGCGTTCAATTCCTGATGTTCGCCGGCGGCGGTGGCGGCGCCAGAGGCGGCGCCAATACCGCGCCGCGTCCTGCCAGCATCAACCACCTCTGCATGAGCATGGACCATTTCAATCCGGAGAACGTCATCAAGGCGCTTGAAACTTACGGGATCAAGCCGAGAGGCAGCGCGCAAGGCGCGCCAGGACCGCTGGTCCACTACATCAGCATGCGGATGGAGAATCGCGGCGGCGCTAAAGAGGGCACGCCGGAACTGTATTTCACCGATCCGGACAGCCTGCTGATTCAGCTTCAAGACGTGAAATACTGCGGCGGCGCCGGGGTTCTGGGCGATGTGTGCCCTGACAGAAGCTAGCCGCGGGTGGCATCAGCGCAATCCGCGGCTGACACTTATCTCCGCAATTCGACATTCACCAATTCGCCTGCCGCGATACTAAGGCGATAGCTGCGGTCTTTGAAGGCTTCCATGAACGCGGGATCGCGGTATGTATATGGATCAAAATTTGGAGAGGTGACCATCCGATATCTTCCGGGAGCGAGACCGGTGATTGTGAAGCGGCCGTCCACCCCGGTAGCGACTGCTTTATAGAGATCCGAACGCTCGGGGCGAGGGGTTTCCGGGACGAGAACGACGTACCCATGGCCGGCCGATGTCGCCCCCGGATCGAGGACGCTGCCTTCGATCCGGCCGCCGTTATTAGACAACACCACGTCCAGACTTCCCGCGACGACTCCTCGCACGGAGATGCCATTTTCCAGGACATCGACGGATCCGAAACGCGCCGATTTGATGTAGAACTCGGGCGGCATGCCAGTCACAGAAATCCGGTATTCCCCGGACGGCAGACCGGGGAGCACGAACGTTCCATCGGGATAAACGGCGGGCGCCGCCTCGAGCAAGCTCGCCGGATCGGCGATGGGTTTGAGAACGACGTTTAGCTGCCGCATCGGGGGTGTTACCAATTGTCGTATGGTCGAGCCCTCTACACGAACTTGTCCACGGATGTCGTGTCCCTCGGCCGCAATGAGCTGAAAATCGTCAATGTCGTCATCCCGCACCTCAATGGGAACGACGGTTCGAGATCGATTCGGTTCGTCATCAATTCGCTGGCCGACGATGTAATAAGAACCCGGAGGGACGTTGAGAATCTCGAACGCGCCGTCCAGCGCCACGCGATAACTCGGGAACTCATAAGGCAGGTAAAGTGGGTAGCGCGGAACGATCCTTACCGAACTCAGGTGCGGCTGACGAACGTGAAGCGCATCCAACATACGCCCGCGAATCTGGACAAGCCGCACTCGCGACAGTTTAAGGTCGATGGCTCCCAATTCCTGTCCTGAGACGATGTACAGGGGAACGGCCGTCAACAAGTCCGCGGCCCCTGGAAAGTAAACGGGCCGGTAGGCCGGACTACTTGCTCCCACGTAAAAATCGCCCAAACTGGAAATATCGGAGAGCCGATACTCTCCGTCATCATTCGTCACGGCGCTTTGAATGGCTACGATCCGCTGGATTCCAAACGGATCATACGTTTTGCGCAGCAAGTAGACGCCGATCCCTTTCAGGGGCTGTCCGGTTTCAGCATCGAATACCTTGCCGCTGACAACGCTCACCGGCGCCTGAACGCCATCCGTTGGAATCTGAGCAGCCAAAATGAGCAGCAAAAGCGCAGTGCAAATCATTGGTTTTCCGCGGAAAAACTCCGTCAATTGTAGCGCAAGAACTTCCAACTGTAGCTGGCGCTCTGTGAGCGCCGGCAGTTCAGCAGTTTAGGAAATCGCCGGCGGTCTCTGGAGCTGTGAATCAATTGGAAAAGGGCGATTCCCCTCCTTGCATCACCGCAAGGAGGGGTGGCCGAGCGATCAAAAAATTATTGCGAAGCCTCCGCTGATCGCGAGGCCGGGGTGGTTTTCCGATGAGAACCAAAGGAAAACCACCCCGGCTGCGTCAGCTTCGGTGGCTGCGCAAAATTTTCTTGATGACGCAGCCACCCCTCCTTGCGGTGATGCAAGGAGGGGAATAACGCCCCCTACAGTTGCGAACTTCGCATCCGACGATTCCTTGGGGAAAGCCCGCAAAGCCCCTCTAACCCACACCCGATCTGACCCGCCGGTGTATCATTTGCGCATGTCGATCATTCGGGCCGAAAAAATCTCAAAGTGTTTTCGGATCTACCGGCATCCATCGGATCATTTGAAGGAGTTGCTCCGGTTCGGCAAGAAGCGATTTCACGAGCCGTTTTGGGCGGTCAAAGATATTGATATTGATGTGGAGCGCGGCTGCTGCCTGGGGCTCATTGGTGAGAATGGCTCAGGAAAGAGCACGTTGCTGCGAGTGATTGCCGGAGTGATTCGCCCCACCTCCGGCAATATCGCCGTCGAAGGACGCGTTTCGGCCCTGCTTGAATTGGGCGCCGGCTTCAATCCCCAATTCACCGGACGCGAGAACATATTCCTCTACGCATCGATTCTCGGCTTTACCGACTCCCAGACGCGGGAGCGCATCCCCTCGATCGAAAAATTTGCCGAGATCGGTGAGTTTGTGGACCGGCCAGTGAAGACCTACTCCAGCGGTATGTTCGTGCGCCTGGCGTTTGCAGTGGCCATCCACATGGATCCGGATATCCTGATCGTGGATGAGGCTCTTTCCGTCGGCGATTTCTTCTTCCAGCAGCGCTGCATTCGGCGCATCCAACAGCTCAAGCGCCAAGGTGTGACGATCATCTTCGTTTCGCATGACCTGGAGGCAGTGCGAAGCCTGGCAGACCGGACAATTTGGATGGATCACGGGCGGATCTGCCTGGACGGCAAGACGGACGAAGTCGTGTCTAAGTATCTTGCAGCCATGGTTACTCGCGGCCGGAAAGAGATTATGGAAGAAGAAGCAATCGGAAAGCCGCTCGCAACCTCGGCGGAGCTGGACATTCCGGAAGAAGCTCTGGCAAAAATTCCGAAATTCATTGCCCACATACCGAACATCGATCATCGATGGGGAAACGGCAAAGCGCGTGTTCAAGGAATCGGAATTTACGGCAAGGACGGCGATCCGGTGAACGGCGTGGCGCAAGGCGACCGCATCTGCATACGAATTTCAGTCGAGTTTCAGCAAGACGTCGTGCAACCCAATGTCGGTTTCATGCTCCGCAACAGACTTGGCGAAGACGTAACCGGCACGAATCTGATGTATGAAGGCGTGCGGCCGGCGCCCGCCAGGGCCGGCGAGCGGATGTCTGTGGATTTCATCATGGATCTGCCGTTCCTGCACGCCGGCTTTTATTATTTCTCGCCGGCTGCCGCCGATGGAACTCTGGATCAGTACGAAATGTGCGACTGGATTGACAATGCCTGTGCCATTGAAGTCATCCAGCGAACGATCACGTACGGCCATATGCGCATTCCAATACGCACCCGCGCCGTGACCGTCACTCGCGAGGCTTCCCGGGTTCCATAATTCTTCCCATCCGCGTCATCCGCGCAATCCGCGGCTCCTTAAATGTTTCCAACGGACGTTCCGCTTTTCTAAGGGTTCCTTTGAAAGTCTAAGCGTTCATAAGAAAGTCTAAGCGTTCATAAATTGTTTCAACGGGTGTCCCGGCATTTTTAAGGACGCGAAAATTGTTTTAAGGGCCTGAAAGTTTTTTCAACGGGCATCATCTCTTTTCAAGGACCAAAAAGTCTTTTCCGCGGAGTGAAAATCAAAACCCGTCTACAAAATGTAGACGCATCTACATTTTGTAGACGGAATCGACCTCAGTTCCCAAAACGATCCCAGCTAAGCCATTGAAAATCACGGATTGGATCTGCTCAAGCATTTTGGACTTTTGTGTGCCTTTAACCGGATCAAGAAAGGAGGTGAGAACGATGACCAAAGGCCTAAGCGTTTCAGCAGCTCTGAAGGACGCCGGCTGTGTCAGGACCGTCTGGGAGTCTATTCCCAGCTTCAAAATGGGAAATGTTTCGCTCAATGACTTCATCACGGCCTATGACGCCACCGACGCCGCCGAGAAGGAGTATGCGAAGAAAGACGTCGAATTAACCGGCGTCAAGGACAGCCGCGACGACAATGCCAGACACTTGAACGACCTCGTCACGCGCTTCCGAAGCGGCATGCGTTCGGTCTATGGGCCGGATTCCGCTCAATACGGACAGGCCGGCGGAACGCGCGCCCGCGACCGCAAACCGCCAAGACCTAGAGCCAAAGCGGCTACTGGTTAACGCGGACGGCAAATGGGGAGCGGAATCGGCTGAGAAAGCGCGCTTCAATGCCACCGCTCACCATTTGCTGCCTGCCGGCGCAAGATGTTTCATAATTCTTTCGAAAATCTTTCTGCGCGTGCTGCCCGCAGGCGCCAAGCGGTCTCGGATATGGCGAATTCGCAAAATGAACTTCCAGCCCAAGCTCGCATAAATGGCATCCAGTTGTTCTGTTGCCAGGCCCAATTGGTGCTGGGTATTTTGAAGGCTGGTCCGCAGAGTTGCATTCTGGCTTTCCAGCGCATCCACCTGATGCGCGCGCCACGCGAGCGCCTCTTCGTGCGAAGCGATTGTTTTCTCCATTTCAGTGACTCGGTTCCGGGTCCAGTCCAGTCCTTGGGTTAATTCCCTCAATTGGCCTTCTCGCCACTGGATTGCTTCTTCAAGTGAGGTGATCGTTTTCTCGCGCTCACCGAGCTGCTGTTCACGCCACTGAATTGCCTGCTCGCTCGCGGCTTTCGTGTCGCGCAGCTCTTTATCCTTTTCATGGATCAAGCCGTTGGAATGATCCAGCAGCACGCTGCCTGGTTCTTGGAGCGGAGCCGGCGAGTTCGAGGCCAGGGCAATAAAGTAAAGCGGCACACGCTTCTCGTTTCCAATGAACCGGAACTCGGACTCACCGCGCTCCATCACGAATTCCCGGACGGAGCTGTCGTTCGAGCCGATTGGCCAAATGCTGGAGCCTGGATGAATGCGTTGGCCGAGAAAACGGATGTTTCCAAAATGACGGCCGAGGAGTTTGTGGAACTGGTCGAGGTCGAGTTCCTTCACATGAAATGGATTCGCTTCCGCCGATATGTCCTGATATGCGACTTTGTTTGGAGTCGACACGATAAACACGCCATCCGGCTTAAGCAGCCGTTTGACCTCGCCCAGAAGTTTTTCCTGTTCCTCGATGTGTTCGATAGCTTCGAAGCAGACAATGACATCGAACGAGTGATTCTCGCTGATTGGGACGGCTGTGATGGAGCCGATAATGAACTGGAGAGCTTCGCGGCCATACCTTTGGGTGGCGTGACAGATGGCGTTTTCGTCAATATCCACGCCCACTACGGATGATGCAGTTTCCGCCAGAATCTTCGATCCGTACCCTTCGCCCGAAGCCAGGTCGAGGACGCGTTTGCCTGTCACCAGAGTGGCCGCATATCTGTATCGATGGAGATGCTCGTAACCGATTGTGGACTCCGCCAGCCAGGGCAAAAATCGTTCACCGGTCCATTCCAACATCCGTGAACCTCGCTTGCCCGGCTCCGATGATCGCTTTGAGCTGGCTTTCGAACACTTCATTCGAGCACTCGGTTCGAATGCGTTCCAGCGCCGTCTTGCGCAGCCTCGTCCAGAGAGCCTCGGTTGTGTAGAGTTGAACGCACTTTGCCGCAAACGATTCCGCATTGCCCCCGACGAGGAACGAATCGTCATCGTGCCAACCCAGCTGCGACGCCAGCAAAGGTGTGGCCACGACCGGCACGCCACGCGCTGCGGCTTCGTGGACCTTATGGGGAATTCCGGCGGCGTATCGAGTCGGCGCAACGAACACACGCACGGAATCGTAGAGTCCGGTAAGATCCGGAAGATCGCCAGTCCATTTTACCCCAGGCTGTCGAAGCGCGCGGACTCGTTCGGATTTGTTGACTCCGGCTACCGTGAATGTCGTTTCGCTGCCCAACCTCGCCTGGATTCTTGGAAAGACTTCCTCCAGAAACCAGATGACCGAATCACCGTTTGGGCTTGCCTCTTCATGAATGGCGCCGACGAATAAGAATCCGCTTCGCTGGTCGAACGGCCGGGGGGTTGGCTCAGGCGTTATCGCGTGTCCCAAAACGTGAACCCGATCGATGCCGTGATTGTGAAACGCCGAACGTTCCTGCTCCGAAACCGAAACCACGCAGTCGGCGGCTGCGGCAAGCGCAACTTCTTCTTTAAGCATCTCTTCAGCTTCTTCCGCCGGCAGCGGCGTTCCGGTCAACTGCCGAAGCGTGATCTCCCGCGCGACAAACAGCGCCTCGGCGTCGTACACGACGATCGTTTCTTCGAACCATTCCGGATAGGCCGCCAGAATAGGCTGGAGGAGTTTCATATTGTGAGGCCTGCTGACAAAGATCGTATCGTAATATCCACGCCTGTTGCGGAGGAAAGGCTCCAGCAGTGGCGGACCGTAGCCTGTAATGAATTCGATATCCGGAGGCATATCCAGGTAAACCGACGGCCAGCCTTCATCGAACGCAGCAGACAGAGGATAGAACGTCACAAAGAATCCCTGCTTGAGAAGAGCCAGGAGAATGGCGCGCGCCCTCGGAAATCCGGAGCCGAGCCATGTATGCGGAACCTGATCATCGATGAATAGGGCCCGCTTCCTTCCACCTTTCATTCGGGCTGGGAGGATCGCATTTAAATCCGGCGCATGCTGCTTTGAAAGCAAGGCCTGATGCCGCGCGGCAAACACCCGCTGGTGATCCCTTTGGAGATCGGTTGCGCTCTTTATGGAGTTGGAGCTTGCGAACTCGTAGTGCAGGAGAACCGAGTTGGGATCGTAGACAACGCGCAGCCCCTGTTCCCAAAGACGCGCGCAGTAATCGGTTTCCTCGTAATATGCGGGCTTGAAAATTTCGTCGAAACCACCCAGCCGTTGCCAGGTCGCGCGAGGCGTGAGCAGGAATGCGCCGGAACAGTAATCCACATCGCGGCGGAACATGTACATCGGTGCAAATGGGTTATCACCGCGCCCGTAACCCAGGCACGAGCCGTCACGCCAAATGATGCTGCCCGCTTCCTGGAGGGTGCCATCCAACAATATCAGCCGGCCCCCGACAGCGCCGATGTCCGGACCGCTACGAATCGTCGACAGCGCTGACGTGAGCGTACCCGGCAGTAATTGCGCGTCGTTGTTCAACAGAAGCAGATACTCACCTTGCGCCTCGCACGCCGCCTGGTTCACGGCCGCGAGGAAATGTAGATTCTCGATATTGCGGATGATCCGGGCGCCTTCCAGGCGTTCGAGCAGCAACGGCGTTTGGTCCGAAGAGGCGTTGTCGACGATGACCACTTCCAGCCGCTCGGAATAGTTCTCCGCAATGGATCGCAAACACGCTAGCGTCAGCTCCGCCCGGTTGAACAACACAAGAAGGATCGAGATCTCGGGATTCCGGCTGTGCGGAATTTGTATCTTTGCATCTGAAGCTAAAAGGCTCTGAAGACAGAGGCGCTGGGTCGAAGTAAGAAGTTCCTTCATATCCTCTGAAATGTCGAGGACTTCGCCGGTCTCCGTCTCCGGCTGTAGGGGCGGTCTATGACTGCCCGGGCGCTCATCGGCCGCCCCCGCAGCCGGCCGTTGTAAAATCCAATCGCGCAGAGCCCGGAACTGTTTCGCCAACCAGCGTATCGGGTACGTCAGCCGCCACGACGGTGATTGCAGGAACTGCCCGAATACCCACTTCTGGTTTGCGAGTTCACGCTCCGTCGCTTCAAGCTGCTTCCGCAGCGACTGGATGAGTTCATTCTGTTTATTGAACTTCAAATTGCTTGGGGACAATCCGGAAGTTCCTCCACACAGAGACACAAAGGTACGAAACCACAAAGAAAAGCCGCATAAATAATCTTCAAAAGCGGCCTTTCTTTGTGGCTTCGTGCCTTTGTGTCTTTGTGTTTCATATGAATGTAGTGGCGAGTTCCTAAGGCTTTACGCGGTAAACGGAGAGCTCGTCCAAGGTTTCGCGCGAAACCGCGAAGGGCAGCACGCCCCATCCGTCACTCCAAAAGCCCGCGTGGGAGTTCCGGTCCAGCAGACGCAACGGGGAACGGATCCGATAAGCTCGCTGCTCCAGCAGTTCGAGAGAGCGGTCCAGTTCGTAATCGAAAGTCTGCCCAAGAGACAAGCGAGATTTTACGACCAGCGTGCCCGCTGGAGCCGTCGTCTCTTCCGCCCAGATCTTTCCTCCGATGGCCGTCAGGTAATACCGAAATCCCCCTTCCCCACTGAACAGAAAGGGCTCGCCTTGTCGAAGATAGTCGGATTCAAAATCATTCGTCTCGCGCCGGCCTGTTGCCGCAAACTCGTAGTCCGACTGGGCCAGGGAAAAGCCGAGGAGCAACTGACCTCCTAAAAGGGTTGCGTAAAACACCCGTGCCCGGCGGAGTTGGCCAATGCGTTGTTCATCCGCTCGAATGAGGAGCAACAGTAAAGCGGGGTATGCGGGCAGAAGGTATCTCGCCGAACCCGAAAAGAATGCGGCGATAGAACCAATCAGTATGCCCATAAACCACAGACACAAAAACATGTCGCCGGCGGCCCAGTTCTTTGCGGACCAGGAATTGACGCCGCGGAGGAGAACCCAGACGACAGCCGCCACGCCGCCTCCGAAGCAACCGGCAAAAAACGCCTTTTCCGGCCACGTGTAGCTGGCGAGTGTCCGCTGCGCAACGACAATGCCCACCGCCAGTCCAGAAAACGCCAGCGCACCTTTCCATCGGTGGCCCATCCTCCAGAATATGAATGGGAACGGCAGGATGGTTCCGCCAAGATAGGTCAAAGTGGCGAGCGCCGTTCTGACTTTTGTGGTTCCTTCGAAGAGACCTCGAACTTCCAAATATCCCAACATTGTGGATAGGTAAGTGACTCCTCGATGCATATAGCCGCTGATCTGCCATGCCGCCATGAGCAGAAGCGGCATGCATAGAACCAGAACCTCGGGCAGCCGCAGCCG
>Ga0066710_100001589_pt1 | contig 17221 bp, 17 predicted proteins | sample GraSoiAngelo_159_FD_79666 | JGI IMG/M metagenome (GOLD analysis project Ga0066710, IMG submission 79666) | Grasslands soil microbial communities from the Angelo Coastal Reserve, California, USA - 14_1009_16_40cm | ecosystem: Environmental > Terrestrial > Soil > Grasslands | place: USA... | reverse complement strand
GGCCAGGCCTTCCTCGTACGAGCGCCGCATGTAGTACAGCGTGGTGAAGACCGCACCGACTGACTCCGGCATCGGCCGGTAGTTGAGAAGCTCGTCGTCGGTGACGCCGAGCTGGCGCGCCCATTCGACCTTCATGTCGACGTGGTTGTGGTCGCCCGTATAGCCGGTCTCGTCGGCGAGGTTCTGCAGCCAGTGCAGGAAGTGCTGACTCGAACCGAGGTCGAGCGCGTCGATGTCGACCGCGTTCGACACGATGCTGCCGAACTCCGACGTGAACCACTTCCCGAGGAAGTAGTACTCCTTGGCGAACCGCTTGAGGAATTCCATCGACAACGTCCCGTCGGCGACGCGTTCCCAGACGAGGTTCTTCGCGGTCGCGATCTCCCGTTGCGTCGTTTCGAGCTTCTCCATGAACTCGTCGACCGGAAGTCCCGGCGCGGCGTCGGCCCCGGCGCCGCTACGGATGTCAGTGAACTCGCGATGCTCCGACATGTCTGCTCCCGTCAAAGCTGTGATGTGATCGGCCCAGGAGCTTAGGACGGCCGCAGAAGGTCCGGAAGTTTGAACGTGGTCCACGTCTGCCTTCTAGGCTGCCGCCCGCCATGCCGGTCTTCTTCGACGACACCGAGTACGCGACGATCGAAGCCGCGTGCGAGCGGTTGATCCCGCCGCTCGACGGGCACCCGGGCGCGCGTGCAATCGGCGTCGTGGACTTCATCGACGGACTGCTCGGCGCCTTCTCGTTCGACCCGCCGCGAGTATTCGGCGGCGGTCCGTTCTCGGGCCGCGGTGGCGGCGAAGCGTCGTTCTCCAATTTCCTGCCGTTGAACCGCGTCGAGGAACTGGCGTGGCGGACGCGGATCGAAGGGTCGCAGGGAATCGCGGAACGCGAGTTCAACGGTCCCGTCGTCGGGTGGCAGCGGCGGTATCGGGACGGCATTGCCGCCCTCGGGCCGGATTTCGCGACGTTGGCCGGCGAGGAGCAGGACGCGCGCCTCGACGCGGCGCCGGCGTTCAAGGCGCTGCTGTACGAGCACGCGTGCCACGGCGCGTACTCCGCGCCGGAGTACGGCGGCAACCGCGACCTCGGCGGCTGGCGCGCCATCGGCTTCGCCGGCGACGTCCAGCCCCGCGGTTACACCGACGCCGAGGTCGCCAACCCATGACCGAGTTCGACTGCGACGCCGTGATCGTGGGGACGGGGCCAGCCGGCGCGACGGTCGCGGAGGTGCTCACCGCGGCCGGGTGGTCGGTGATCATGCTCGAGAAGGGACCGAACCACCTGCTCGCGCTCGATCCGCCGTTCGGTCCGCTCGGGCATGTCAGCAACGACGAGCTCAAGCTGATGTTCCGCCACTTCCTCGGGCCCGACCCCTTCCTCGAACCGCGGACGTTCCGCCGCCGCGCCGCCGAAGGCGACCGGATCTTCACCGGGGGCGTGAACAACCTGCCCTCGACCGTCGGCGGCGGCGGCTTCCACGCCGACGGCAAGCTGCCGCGCTTCGGCGAGGTCGACTTCCGCGCCCGGTCCGAGCTCGGTCCGATCGAGGGCGCGGACATCGTCGACTGGCCCGTCGACTACGACGAGATGGAGCCCTACTACGCCGAGGCCGAACGCGTGGTCGGGGTCGCCGGCGACCACACGGCCAATCCCTTTGCCGCATGGCGCTCCGGCCCGTACCCGATGCCGCCCGGTCCCGACATGTACTGCGCGGTCCTCACGTCCGCGGCCGCGACCCGCCTCGGCTACCACCCCTACCGCGCGCCGACGGGAGTGAACTCGGTCGAGTATGACGGCCGGCCCCCGTGCAACAACTGCGGCTTCTGCGGATTCTTCGGCTGCCCGATCGAAGCCAAAGGTGATCCGGTCGCGCCGTTGCGCCACGCGTTGCGGACGGGACGGTGCGAGATCCGGCCCGAGGCGCACGTGAGTGACATCGTGCTCGACGCCAGCGGTGCACAGGCGCGCGGCGTTCGTTACGTCGACATCGACGGCAACGCGCACGAGGTGAGCGCGCGTTACGTCATCGTCGGCGAGGGCGCGTTCGAGACGCCGCGTTTGCTGTTGCGCTCAGGCGTGGGCAATCCCGACGTCGTCGGCCATTACCTCATGTACCACTTCCAGACGTACGTGCTCGGCATCTTCCCGCAACGACTCCATCCGCACCGCGGGCGATCGGTCACGCACATGATGGACGACCCCATCGTGCCGGATGAGGCCGCGCGCGCGGCGGCGAAGGACGCCGGCTTGCCCTACTTCCGCGGTGGCATCGTCGAGCACGGCGGCGCCGCGCACCCGATCATGGAGGCCGTGCACCTTCCGCCCGGCGAGTTGCACACCCGGCTCATGCTCGACTCACCGATGCGTGACCACCTGGCGGCCTTCACCATGCAGGGCGAAGACCTACCGCAGTACACGAACTGCATCGACCTCGATCCCCATGTGCGCGACGTTTGGGGCTTCCCCGCGGGGCGAGTCACGTACCAGGCCCACCACCACGAGCAGGCTTGCGCGCGGCACTGGGGTCCGCGGCTCGAAGCGATCCTGAAGGACGCCGGTGCCGAGTCCGCGTTCTGGTTGACATCACCGCCGCTCGACGAGCACTTCGGCGGTCGCGCGCAGGATCCGACGCCGATCTCGCGTCACGTGATGGGAACGGCGCGCATGGGGTCCGACCCGAGCACATCGGTGTGCGACCCGTGGCACCGCCTGTGGGACGTCGACAACGTGTTGATCGCCGACTCGTCGGTCTTCCCGACCTCGGCCGGCTATGGCCCCACCCTCACGATCGTCGCCCTCGCCATCCGCGCCGCCCGCGCCCTCGCCGGCCTCCCACCCCTCCGATCGATGCGTGCATGACCCTGAATAATTCAGGGCGTTGCACGCATCGGCGCGTACGAGGCTTTAGCGGCCGAAGCGGCCGACGAGCTTGGCGGTGCGCAGGGTCGTGGAGGAGATGGCGGCGCGGAGCTCGGTGATCGACGCACCGTCGGGCAGCGACACCCGTTTCGACAGCGCGTACAGCGTGAAGATGTAGTGGTGCGCCTCGGAGCCGGGAGGCGGGCACGGCCCGAAGTACTTCGTCTGGCCAGTGGTCGTGCTGCCTTGGTGAACCGTCGCCGGGATCGTCTCCTCGGGGAGTGAGCCCGCCCCGGGGTCGATACCCCACGCGACCCAGTGCACGAAGGTCCGCCCGGGTGCGTCCGTATCCTCGACCGTGAGCGCGAGGTCCTTGGTGCGCTTGGGGAGGTGCTTCCAGCGCAGCGGCGGGCTCGCACCCGGCCCGGCGCAGGTGAAGCCGTCGGGGATCGTGCCCCCGTTGCGGAACGCCGGGCTCGACAGCGTGAACTTCCTCGGCTTCGCCTTCGCGACGGTGGACGCGTGCGCGTCGGTCGTTGAGACGAGGACGCCGATCGTGAGCGCGACAACTCCGAGCGCCCGCCGAGTGAGGGTCATGAGCGGTCCTCCGCTTGCGCCAACAGCTCACCGACCGTGCCGGGCCGAATCTTGGTCCGGAAATCGTGCACGGTGTACGCGGTCAGCGTGCTGCGGGACGTCGCCCTCGCCGCGGCAGCGCGCGGGAGACCGAGCAGCGGCGCGAGCTCACCGAAGTAGCCGCCCCCGGCGATCGTGTCGAGATGCTCTTCCGTGCCATCGGCACGCTCCCGGAAGATCTCGATCTCACCGTCTTCGACGACGAAGACCAGCTCGCCCCGGTCGCCGGTTCGGAACAGCACCTCGCCCGCGTCGAGGCTCACGCGCTGGGGCGCGTGCTCCTCGCCCGCGGGGCGTGGCGTGAGATTGAGGATGCGATCGGCGATCGGCGTCAGACGCTCGTCGTGGGTGGCGATGATCACGAGGTGCCCGCGGTCCCCGAGCTGGCGCAACCGCCGGACGACCTCCTCGACTTGCACGTAGTCGAGGTGAGCGGTCGGTTCGTCGGCGAGCACTACAGGTGGGTTGAGCCCGAGAGAGCGCGCGATCGCGACACGTTGTTGTTGGCCGCCGGACAGGTCGCCCGGGCGATGGTCGTAGCGGTCGCTCAGTCCCATCTGGTCGAGCAACTCCTGCGCGCGAGCTCGGGCGGCGCGCGGCCGCATGCCGGCGGCGCGCAGCGGTAGTTGCACGTTCTCACTCGCGGTGAGGCTGGGCAACAGATTGAACGCTTGGAAGACGACGCCGATCTGGTGTCGCCGGTACTCGTTGAGCGCGCGGCCGCGCAACTCGGTCACTTCGATGCCATTGATCTCGACGCTGCCCGCGGCCGGGGTCAGGATCCCCGCGAGCACCGACAACAGGCTCGTCTTTCCGCAGCCGCTGGCACCCAGGAGCAACACGAGCTGGCCACCGCTGGCGTCGAGATCGAGTTTCTCGATCGGACGGACGACGTAGCCACCGCTCGCGTACTCGATCGTCAGCTGTCGCACCCGCAGCTGGATCGGTTCGCGCGCCGGCGCGGCGCCGGCCGCATCGCCGGCCCCATCGTCGGCCGGGGCCACCGTGTTCGGAGGCGCGCTCATCCGAACGCGAGCGCGGGGTCGACGCTCACCGCTCGCCGCAAGCCGACCAGGCTCGCGAGCAGGCCAACGATGACCGCGATCACCGGCAACAGCACATAGGCGGTCGTGGAGATTTCGACGCGCAGCGTGAGCGCCGGACTCAAGACCGCCGACAGCGCCGCCGCAACCGCGGCGGCGGCCCAGGCCATGATCACCGCCTCCAATGCCAGCGTCCAGTAGATCGTGCGACTGCTCACGCCCGTCGCCTTGAGAACGGCGAAGTCGCGCGTTCGCTCGAGCACCGTGAGATACACGAGCGAGCCGATGATCCCCGCGGCGATCAGCCAGAGCAGAGCGTTCAAGAAGCTGATCGTTCCCGTCGCCTGCTTGACCGGCCGGCGCAAGTCGCCGATCGCTGCGGCATTGGTGAGCACCTTGTAGCCGGAGGGCGCGCGCTTCGGGATGCCCTTCGTCAGGATCGCAGTCGCCAGCGTCTGCGACGCGTACGCCAGCGCGCGAGCATCCGCGATCGGCATCACGATCGTCGCGAGCCCCGCGAACACCGTTTGTCCGTCGAACGTGCCGACGACGCGCAGCCGCCGTCCGCTCAGCAAGATCGTCTCGCCGATCCCGGCGCCGAGGCTGTCGTCGACGGCCGCCTCACCGGCGCGGCGCGGCGCCCGACCGCTGGCCACTCGGGGTCCAATGCCGCCGATCGGCGTCCCGAACACGATTACGTCCTTCGGAGCCGGATGCGCCCACGTCACGCGGGTCATCACGAACGGATCGGCGCGCCGGACCCCGGGCAGCGCCGCTACCTCGCGGACCACGTCGCCCGGAAACGCCGTCGGGCTCGTAAACGGTCCCGCCGCTCCTCGAGGGACCACCCACGCGTCGGTGTGGAACGCGTCGACCGTGCGCACGGTCTCGTTCTTGAAACCCGAATCCATCCCGGAGAGCAGCAAGGTGATCGCAAAGACGACACCCGTCGCGATGATCGCGATCACAAAACGTCTCCGGCGCCACTGCAGGTCGCGGAACGCCACCATCAACATTGTCAGTCGCTCCCCAGAACGGTCGACGCTACCGCACGGCGTACGATCGTGCCTTCGGTCCAGGGGGATGGCATTGGGGGTGGCGTGGACCGTCGCGAGTTCCTGCGATTCGGCCTTGGCGCGTTCGCCGTCGCGGCGGCGCCGCGCGTTGCCGGTCTCGAGCGGCGCGCGAGTGATCGCAGCTTGTCAGCGGCGCGCTCGGCACGGGTATTGCGCACGGGCGCGTCCCTCGGTGTGGGTGCTGATGCTCCGTTCGATCACGTTGTCGTGCTGATGTTCGAAAACCGGTCCTTCGATCATCTGCTCGGGTGGTACACACAGGCCGGCGGCCGCCAACGCGGGCTGCGCTATCGGGACCTGCGAGGAAAGCTCCACCACACGTTCGATCTGGGGCGGAACCTGCAGGGCTGCGCGTTCGGTGATCCCGCACACTCCTGGCAAGCCGGCATGGTCCACCTCCAAGGCGGCAAAGCCGACGGCTTCCTGCGCACCGACGTGCGACACGATCTCTTCCCGATCGGCTACTACAGCGAAGAAGCCGTCCCCCTCTTGTCGGTGCTCGCGCGCAGTTACACGACGCTCGGCAACTACTTCTCTTCGATCCTGGGCGCGACGTGGCCCAATCGCTTCTACCAACACGCCGCCGCCACCGACGTCGACGAGAGCGGCACGTGGCCCGGCGATCCGCCGGGAACGCGCGGCGGCAAGTCCGCGATCCAGACCGCGATCTGGGACCGCGTCGCCGACGCGGGCCTCAGCGGGCAGTACTACCACGACAGTCAGCCGTTCACCGCGCTGTTCGCGAGCGGCAAGTACGACGCGATCACGCGCCCGTTCGACGAGTTCATCGACGACGCCAAGGCGGGAGCGCTGCCGAACGTCGCGTTCGTCGATCCCAACCTCGACGATCCGGCGGAGCTCGCGGGCACGGCCAACGACTTCCATCCGTTCGGCAGCATGCGCGCCGGTGAACGGTTCCTCTCGAGCGTGTATCACGCGCTCGCCGACAGCCCCGCATGGGACCGTACGGTGCTCGTCGTGAACTTCGACGAGTGGGGTGGGTTCTTCGACCATGTGCCGCCGCCGAAGGTGATCGACAACAACGTGAACCCGTTTCCCGGCCCGCATCCCGACTACACGCAGCTCGGGTTCCGCGTCCCGGCGATCGTGATGTCGCCGTACGCACCGCGGCGGGCGGTCACCGGAGGCAACCCGTTCGAGCACTGCTCAGTGCTGCGCATGATCGAGTGGCGCTGGGATCTCCCGCCGCTATCGGCACGCGACGCGAACGCGCGCAACCTGGCCGAGGTGCTCGACTTCTCCAGCCGCCGGAAGGCTCCTGCGGTGCCGCGCCTCGCGCCGAAGGCGCCGAAGCCGTGCCGCCGCTAGCTTCGGCGCGATGCGCAACCCGTGGGACCAGCGGCTCGGCGTCTGGTGGATCGCGCAGGATCGCCCGGGCCTTACCGCGGTCGCGTCGTCGCCTCACGGCAGCAGCCTCACGTTTCGCGAGCTGACCGAGCGCGCGCACCAAGTTGCGCACTACCTCCGCTCGCGTGGCCTCGCACCCGGTGACGTCGTGGCGTACGCGTTCCCCAACGGCGTCGACCTCGTGGTCTGGCAGCTCGCGGCGCTCGAAACCGGCCTGCGTTACGTCTCGCTCAATCCCGCACTCTCGGAGAGCGAGATCGCGGCGATCCTCCGGCATTCCGATGCATCGGCGCTCGTCGTGCACGAGCAACTCGCGGACGCAACCGCCACGCGCGACCTCTCCGAGCCAGAGCTGCGCATCGCCGTCGGAGGGCCGGTCGCGGACTTCGAGGTTGCCGGCGAAGCACTGCCCTCGTATCTGACCACGCCGCCGCCGGACCGGACACTCGGCGGCGGATTTGCGTACTCCTCGGGCACGACCGGCACGCCCAAGGGCATCTGGCGCATGCTTCCGCAGGTGGACCCGTGGGACCACGCCGACCAATCGAAGCTCTTCGGCCGGGCGTTCGCCTTCGTCCCGTTGACGGGCGCGCATCTCGTCTCCGCCGGCATGCACCACGGCGGTTGTCAGAGCTTCTATCTCGGCGCGCTCAACGTCGGCCAGGCCCTCGTCATCATGGGACGCTTCGATCCCGAGGAAGCGCTCCGCCTGATCGAGCGGCACCGCGTCACGACCGCGTACATGGTGCCGACGCAGTTCGTTCGGCTCTTGCGGCTGCCCGCGGAGGTCCGCGCCAAGTACGACCACTCGAGCCTCCAGTCCGTCGTCCACGCCTCCGCCCCGTGCCCACTCGAGATCAAGCGCCAGATCCTGGAGTGGTGGGGACCGGTGATTTGGGAGACGTACGGCGGCATGGAAGGCGCGGCGACGATCGCCAAGCCGCAACGGTGGCTCGAGAAGCCGGGCACCGTCGGGCGCGCCGTCCGGGGCATGCAGGTCACGATCCGCGACGACGACGGAAACGAGCTACCCGCGGGCGAAGTCGGCAACGTGTACATGGAGCCAGACGTCGGTTCGTTCGAGTATCACCACGATCCCGACGCCACCCAAGCGGTGCACCGCGGGCGAGCGTTCACCATCGGCGACATCGGCTATCTCGACGAGGACGGCTATCTGTTCCTGTGTGACCGCGCGCGCGACATCATCATCACGGGTGGCGTCAACGTATATCCCGCAGAGGTGGAAGGCGTCCTGATCGCACATCCCGCGGTGGCCGATGTCGCGGTCATCGGCATCCCCGACGACGAATGGGGCGAGCAGGTCAAGGCGGTGGTCGAGCCCGGCGACGACGTCGACGCCTCACCGGCATTGGCCGACGAGCTCATCGCGTTCTGCCGCGATCGTCTCGCGGGCTACAAGTGCCCCCGTTCGGTCGACTTCGAGCGTGCGCTGCCTCGCACCGACGCCGGCAAGCTCTACAAGCGCCGAATCCGCGACCGCTACTGGGCCGAAACCGGCCGCCGCGTCTGAGACTCCCTTCCCGCTCTTGGCGCCTACGGCGCCGGGGCGCTCGCCTCTGTCAGTGCAGCGGTGGCCAGTGACGGTCGGCCAGCACGCCGGACGCGGGACGAAGCAGCTCGTTCTCGCGCGCCACGCACTTCCAGAGGTAGCGCAGGTAGTCGTTGTCGGCGATGGTGCCGTCCGCAATGGCAGTCGTGACTTGCGCGCGGCCCTCCTCGATCGAATCGGGACGGCGGCCGAGGAGGCCCTCGATGTCATCGAGCTCGCGCTGCTCGAAGAACGCGCTGTGCCGTTGCATCTCCGCGAGGTACTTCAGGACGCGCGCGACGCCTTTGGTCCGCTGCAACGCCAACGGGTCGGACACTCGCGGGGCAACGACGTCGCGCAGCTCGTCGAGCACGTGCTGGTACAACCAATCGACCTCGCGCTCACCACTTGGCGGCGGGACCTCGGCCTGTTGCTCCTCGATGCCGACCACGTCCGCGATTGCCTCGAGCCACAAGCGCCGGTGCAGCACCCGATAGATGAGGCTGTTGCCGACGTCGCCGGCGCCCCGATGACGCACGCCGCCGGGGGCATGCGTCATCACGAGCAGCTTCGTCTCGGCCATCACGCGGTAGTAGTGGACCCGCTCCTCGTCGATCGCATGCCCGGACAACTCCCGGTACTCGGCCAGCCGATCGGGAAGATGCGTAAACGGCTCCTGGACCGCCCGTAACGACAGCCACGCGATGTCGTCCATCGGATCGCCGAAGTGCGCGAGCTCCCAGTCGACGATCGCGATGACCTTGCCGTCCGCGTACATGAAGTTGCCTGGCCCCGTGTCGCCTTGGACGAGCACGACAGGTCCCTCGTAGTCGGGGATGTTGTCCCGCAGCCAGCCCAACGCGAACCGCAACTCCGGCGCCGGCTCGCCGCCGCGTGCGGCGATCGTGTGCTCCCACTCGTCGAGCTCATGGTGCACCACGTCAGGCACCGAAGCCGGCTCCGGGAAGCCGGGCAGCGACAGCGCGCGTGGATCGAGTCGGTGCAAGGCCGCCAACCTGGTCATGAAGTCCTGCGCGACCGCGAGCTGCTCGCCGGCATCGGTGATGCGGGAGAACCAGTTCTCCCCGGCGAGGCGCACGGTCAGCATCGCTTGGGCGGTCGGGTGCACCGCGACAACCCGAGGTACCGGGACGTACGTGTCTTGCAGCGCGAGATACACGGTGGCCTCACGGTGCAGGGTCCAGGGGTCGCCCCGCGCCGCAGGGTCACCACGGTCGTAGCGCAAGAACAGCTCGTCGATCTCTCCATCCGCGCGGCGGACGTCGATGAACCAAGCTTCCTTGCGCGCGCCGCCGGGACGCTGGTCCGCGCGTTCGACCGTCGCGCCGGCGACGTCTTCGATCCACTGGAGGATCTCGCGCGGTAGGTCGGCAGACGCGCTCACGACGGCGGACAGTACCGTGACGCTCAGCCGTGACTCTCGCCCCAAGGGGACACGATGGGCTCGTGGAGTCGCACGAGGTATCCACGCCTGTGCGCCCACGTCCACCTTCTCTTCCCGCTGATCTTCTGCATCCTGCCCGTGCTCTTCATCGTCCTCGTAGGGCCGGCCGTCATTCGCATCGCCCACTCGAGCCTCTACAACTAGGACCGCGCCTCATATCAGCCGGCCCCGCGGGCGCAAGGCCTTCCTAGACTTTCGTGCACGAACAGATACTCAGCCGTCCTCCTCGACTTCTACGGCACGCTCGCGCGGGCGACGCAGTGGATGTCAGTCGACGTCGTGCTCGCCGAGCACGGCTACGAGCTGCCTGACGAGGTCCGCGAACGCTGGTGGAACGACGGCCTCGACGGTATCGAGCACGACGAGCATTCCCAGAGCCGCGACCACTACGTCGCGTGGCAGCAGCAGCGCCTGCTGGCGATGCTCTCGGAGACCGACGTACACCCGGGCGAATACGAGGTGATCATCGAGAAGATGCGCGCCGGGAACGCCTCGCGGGTCATGGAGGCGTACGAAGAAACGGCGGACGTTCTGACGGAACTGCGAAGCCGCGGTCTGCGCCTCGCGGTCTGCTCCAACTGGGACTGGGACCTCGACGAAGCCATCGCCGAGGTCGGCATCACGGACCTGGTCGACGTGGTCGTCTCCTCGGCGTGGGTGGGAGCGCGCAAGCCCCACCCGCGGATCTTCGAGCACACGCTCGCCAAAGCCGGGATCGCACCCGAGGACGCCCTGTTCGTCGGTGACACGTGGGGACCCGATGTCGTCGGACCGCGTGCCGCCGGCATCACGCCCGTCGATCTTCGCCGTGACGACCACTGGCCTGACACGACCGCGCCTCCGGACTGGGAAGCCGAGGGAGTCGTCACCGCCGTCGACCTGCGGGGGCTGTTGGATCTGGTCTGACGTCGCCGGCGTCCGGGTGCAGCACAATGGAACCTGTTCCCCAGCGAGGAGGCCCTTGCCGTGACCGCGACCGCGACCGGACATGGCTGAACAGCTCAACGATGGCTGGCGCCCGTCGACGCCGGCTGCTGACACGCTGGCCCGCGCGTACACGGAGCAGTACGCCGACCTCATCCAGAAGCTGGGGCAAGCGGCCGGCCACCGGACGGTACGGACTGACGACTTCGTCGCTTCCGACGCGCACCAGCCGTTTCCCTTTTTCAACCTCGCGGTGCTGCGCCGGCCGCTGACGTCGGTCGATGACCCGGTGCTCAACGCCATCGACGAGTTCTTCACGCCGAACGACGGCACGCCGTTCCTGGTGTGGTCGGCGACACCGACACCTTCGCTTGCTTGGCGAGGGTGGACGCTCATGGGTCACCCGCCGTTGATGTTCCGGCCCGCGGGGCCGGCGCAGGTGCCCGAGCCTGCCGGGGTCACGCTGCGCAAGGTCTCGACGCCCGCAGAGCTCGACACGTTTGCGCAGACCATGGTCGAGGCCTACCCCACGCCGGAGATGGCGGGACGACCGCTGTACGGGCCCGGGATCATCGACGCGCCCGGCTGGCACATGTGGTTCGCAGAGCTCGACGGCGATTCGATCGGGTCGGCGGCCGCCCACGTCGGTCCACACGTCGTCGACGTCGAATGGATCTCGACCCATCAACGGTGCCGCGGCCGTCGCATCGGCGAGGCACTGACGTGGGCCGCGACCCTGGCCGAACCGTCGAAACCGGCGATGCTGTTCGCCAGCGACCTCGGCCGCCCCGTGTACGAACGCATGGGCTACGTCGCGCTCTCCCGCCTCACCCTCTGGATCGGCCAGCGCGCGCCCTAATACACCCGGAGCTCGATGGTGTTGCCGTCGGGGTCGCGGACGTAGATGCCCCGGCCCTGGCCCTGGGCGCCGAACAGGTTCGCCGGGCCACCGACCACGTCGAGAGAGCCCGACGCCACCAGCGCGTCCAGATCAGTCGCGGCGATGACGAGACACACGTGGTCGACGTTCTGTCCGGTACGCGGGGTCGCGAGCAGATCGATGATGGTCGTCTGGTCGACTCGGACCGAAGCGAAGGGGACCTCGCCGCGACGCCACTCGTCGACGCGCACTCCCTCGAGGCCGAGCTCGCCGCAGTAGAACGCAAGTGAGCGCTCGACGTCGGCAACGTTGATCACGAGGTGATCGAGACCGACGACGTGTACGGCCGGCTGCGCCGTTGGTTGCAACATGGGAGGAGCCTACGACCGAGTCTGACGAGGTGCGCGAGAATCGCGCCATGATCGATGCACTCATTTCTGCCGATTCGCACGTCGTCCCGCTTCCTACCTTTTGGTCGGAGTACCTGCCCGCCGCGGTACGAGACCGCGCTCCTCGCGTCGAGACGACGGACGAGGGCGAAGTGTCCGTCTTCGAGGGGCGCCGCACTCCCGTGATGGCGATCAACTCGATAGCCGGCAAGTCGCGCGAGAACCAGGGCTTCACGTACCGACGCTTCGACGAACAGCTCGCGGGCGGCCACGACCCTGCCGCACGCGTCGCCGACCAGGAGCGCGACGGAATCGTCGCCGAAGTCCTGTACGGCGGGGGTCCGCTCGACACCGAGGACCGCGAGCTCTGGACCGCCAGCAACCTCGCCTACAACGACTGGCTCGCCGACTACTGCGCCTACGCGCCGAGTCGTCTGCTGGGCATCGCGTTCATCCCCTTCGACACGCCGGACGTTGCCATCTCCGAGATCCGGCGCGCGCACAAGAAGGGACTGCGCGGCGCGTTGATCCCCGCGCAGCCGCCCGAAGGCGCGTGGTGGGACGACACGTGGGCGCCGGTGTTCGAAGCGATCATCGACTGCGGCTTTCCGGCTGGTCTACACGTCGGCTTCGGGTTCGCGCGGAAGCACCGCTTCGCCGGGAAGGCCGCGTTCATGACCGACGTCATGATGACCAAGCTCGAGATGGCGGCCCCGCTCGCTGACCTCGTCTTCGGCGGTGTGCTGGCGCGCTACCCGGACCTGCGTGTCGTGTCGGTCGAGGCCTACATCGGCTGGCTGCCGTTCGTCTGCGAGTACATGGACCACGCCTACAAGGTCCATGAGTACTGGAACCAGCTCGGGCTCCCCGAGACGCCGAGCTACTACCTGCGCCGGCAGGTGTCGGCAACGTTCATCGAAGATCCGGTCGGCTTGCGCGAACGCCACACCTTCGGCGTCGACAACATCATGTGGTCGAGCGACTATCCGCACGGGGAGAGCACGTTTCCCACGAGCCACGAGTTCGTGGCCAAGGCGTTCGCCGACATCCCCGAGCACGAGACCCGCAAGATCGTCTACGAGAACGCCAAGCGCCTCTACGGCATCTGAACCGGCTCTATTAGCACGACGGGGATGACGCGACTCGTCGCTTCCTCGTACTGGTGGTAGGTCGGAAGGACGGCGACAAACCGTTCGTAGAGCGCGTCGCGTTCCGGTCCCGCGACTACGCGCGCGCTGGCCGCGAAGCTGCGGCGGCCCACCTGCACGCGGACGTCCGCGTTCGCGACGAGGTTGTGATACCAGTCAGGTGGACGATCGTGACCGCCGTTCGATCCCGTCACCGCGTACCCCTGGCCGACCGGGATGGCGAGCAGCGGTACCGTTCGGTCCTTGCCGCTGCGGCGACCCTTCGTCGTCAGCAGGATCGTGGGCGCGCCGCGGTACTTCGTGCCGAGCCGCCCGCCGCTCGCGCGGATCCCCATGCGATGGAGCGCGGAGAACCCACGAATGAGTCCTCGCGGGAGACGGACGAGCGGGCTGCGTCGAGCCATATCCGCAAGTTACCGATCGCCGGCGCGCAGCTGCTGGAGCAGCGGGATCGACGCGATCTTCTCCGGGGTCAACTCGTCCCACCGGAGGCGCGCTCGCCGGTGGCCGCGCGGACGAGGGCAACGGAGAACCCGCTCCGGCGTGACAACGAGATCGACGTGGACGTCGTGCGCCGTGGTCGGGATCATCCCGCGCCCGCGGACCTGCAGCTCGTGCACGGTCGTGACGACCAGCGTGCTCGGTCCGACGAGGCCCGCGCCGGTCGCGACCGCGAGCTCGAGGTCCGAGAAGCCGCCACCCTTGCCGAGGCGGGCGCCGTCCTCACTCACCGCGACCGACCCGCAGACGACGAGGTCGACGGGATCGAGGTCGGCGACGTCGACCGGTACGCCAACGGTGGCGGCGCCGCGTATCGAGCTGGCGGCGCGCGCGGAGGTAGGCAGTCGGTGCGGATCGAGAAGGAAGAACGGCTTCTCGCTGGCGAGGCGCGGGACCGCCATGTACAAGGTCTTGCCGTCCTCGAGGGCGCGCTGGCGAACCGGCCACTGGGGTGAGTCGGGGTTGGCCTTCACGGTGCGCGCGCTGCCCCATGAGTCGGTGCTCCGCAGGCGTTCGGCGGCGGCTTCGGCGCCGACGAAGTTCGGAATGCGGCCATCTGCTCCGGGGAAACGAGTAACGCGGGCCGCCGCAAGCGCACGCCAGACCTCCTCGCGCAACGCGGCCTTGGCGGCGAGCACGTCCGCCGGTCCACCGGCGTCCTGATCATGTCGCCGCACCACGCTCGGTACGCTACGCACCCAAAACCACGCGGCGACCGAGCGAGCGAAGCGAGCGAGGAAGCTCGCCCAGCGAGTGGGCGCCCGCGGGCCGGGTATCCCGGCCCGCAGCGAGCGAGCGAGGAATGATGGAAGATCGGATCACGCCCGGCTTGTACCTGGAGATGACCGAGCTCACGCCCGACGAGTACGCCGCGCGGCGCGTCGCCGACGTGCTTGCGTTGGCGGAGGTCGAGCGCGCCACGTGGTGGATCAACGTGAAGCGCGACCGTGAGGACCTGCCCCGAGTGTTGCCCGAGTTCGACACGCTCGGCGTCTACGAGGTCGGTGAGCGGTTCGTCGCGCCCGAGACCCCGGACGGCATCACCGGGTACCACTTTCGTCACTACCGGCGTCCTGGTCAGGGTCGATTGACGGGCAAGCCGACCGTCGGCCTGTCCTTGGTGCTGATCAGCCCGACTAAGCCCGACCAGGCCCAAGCGCTGCGCGACTGGGCCGATTTCGTGCACCTCAACTACATCTCCGCCGTCGGCGTCCCGGGCTACTCGATGGTCACGCCGTACGAAAACGTCACCGGCGGCGACCCGCTCTACATGCACTTCTACGAGATGGACACGGAGGACGCCGAGCACTCGTTCAAGCTCATGACGCCGCTGGTCGAGACGCGCTTCGGCGGGCAGATCAGCCCAGAGTTCCAGGACTGGGCCGGGCATCCCGCGCTGCGCATCATCTACGTGAACAGCTTCCGGCGCGTCGGCGAGAAGCGCGCATGAGCGACGACGACTTCTTCTCGGTCGTCCACCGGCAGCGCGCGTGCCGCGAGTTCTCGGAACGCGACGTGCCCGACGTGCTCGTCGCGCAGGTCCTCGACGCGGCGGTGTTCGCGCCGTCGGCCGAAAACCACCAGCCGTGGGACTTTGTCGTCGTCCGTGATGCCAATCTCCGGGCGCGCCTGGGAGACCTGTTCAAGCAGGCGTGGACCGGCGGCGGTCGTGAGTTCTCAGCGCCGCGCGTGCCGCCGGCGTTGTTGGCCAATGTCGACGCCGGCATGGACGGCGGTTTCGCCAGCGCGCCGGTGATGATCGTCGTGTGCGCGGACGCCGAGCGCACCCTCAACGTGACTGTGCCGTCGTCGATCTTCCCCGCGACCCAGAACCTGCTCTTGGCGGCGACCGCACTCGGTCTCGGGAGCGCGCTGACGACGATCACGACCCTCTTCGCCGACGACATGCGCCAGCTGCTCGGCCTGCCCGAACACCTCCAACCGGTCGCGGTCGTGCCGCTCGGCTGGCCGGCCAAACCCCTCGGCCCGCCCCGCCGCGACCCCTTCGCCGACCACACCCACCGCGACCGCTACGGCACCGCTTGGTGACGTGCGTACATCCGGTCCCCTCGAGGGACCTCAGATACGCACGATCTCGCCGTCGTTGGCGCTCGAGGCACGGATCGCGTCGAGGATGCGCATGGCGGCGACGCCGTCGGCGAACGTCGGAATGGGTACTGCCGCCGAGAGCGGCCGACCGTCGACGCCTTGGCGCAAGACTTCGCACAGCCGCGTGTAGGGACCGAGCTCCACTCCGCTGAAGCGCTCACGCGGGTCATCGCTGGGTGGAGGCGGCGGCGGAAGCTCGAGGTCCGGTGGGACCGGGAGCTCACGCGTCCCCTCCCGGTCGGCAACGAAGGTCGCGCCGCCTGACGTCCACACCGTGCCCATGGTCCCGGCGACCGCGCTCACCGCGGGCGGCATCCCCCAGCTCGCGGCCGTCTGCTGTAGCACACCCTCGACGCCGGACCGCGTGCGGAAGCGGACCGTAAACGAGTCCTCGGCGACGTCGACCCGGTCGGAAACGACATTGAGCCGCGCGCTCACCTGGTCGAACTCGCCGAGCCACTCGCGCAACTGGTCGATGATGTGTGAGCCCGACGCGCCCAGCCATCCCCCACCGGCGGACTCGTCGAACCACCAGGCCTGCATCCGCATCTCGGGGTCCGGTACGAACGGGACAAGGCTCACCAAGGTCGCCAGGCGCGGCTCGCCGATCAGTCCGTCCTGGATCGCGCGGTAAACGAGGGCGCGATCGAGCGCCCACCGGAACTCGTGACCGACGAGATGGGTGACGGCGGCCGACTCCACCGCGTCGAGCATCGTCTCGGCTTCAGCGGTGTCGAGTGCAAACGGCTTTTCGCAGATGATGTGCTTCCCGGCACGCGCCGCCTGAATCGCGACCGGCGCATGCGCAGCGGGCGGTGTCGCGATCGTGACCGCCTCGACCCCCGGCAGCTCGAGGGCCTCTGCGACCGATGTCAGTGGATGCGGCACACCGAGGCGCTCGGCGCGGCGCGCCGTCTTCTCGGGATTCGTCCCGACGAGCGCCTCGACGGTGAAGCCCGCGGCCCGCAGCGCCGGCACGTGAACCCGCCCACCGAAACTCGTCCCGACGACGACCGCGCCGGGCCCAGCACCATCAGCCACGACGACTCAGAAGGGGCGCGTGATGGCGACGGTCGGACCGAAGGTGTGCAACGCCAGCGCGTGGAGGTTCCCGAGGCCACCGTTGACGAGCACCAGCATCTTGTCGGGATCGGCAACCAGATGGACGAAACCGTCTTCGTCGACGCGGCCGCTCTTCTCGTGCTCCTGCTGGTGCACCTCGGGCCAGCGCGTGACGGGAAGCGATGCGTGTTCCCAGAGCTTCTGCTGGACG
>Ga0066710_100001588_pt1 | contig 17221 bp, 16 predicted proteins | sample GraSoiAngelo_159_FD_79666 | JGI IMG/M metagenome (GOLD analysis project Ga0066710, IMG submission 79666) | Grasslands soil microbial communities from the Angelo Coastal Reserve, California, USA - 14_1009_16_40cm | ecosystem: Environmental > Terrestrial > Soil > Grasslands | place: USA... | reverse complement strand
TCGGAATCCGTTATATCGGATTCCGAGCTAGTAGTCAACAGCAGCTGGTCCTTCTAAGCCGTAGCGCCGGGAAGCTAGCGCCGGATCGCCCACGCCAAGCCATCCGCCCCCGGAGCCGTTTTGATGACCTTCGAGACTTCCCACTTGCCGAGATCAATGACTGCCACTTCCCCGGCACCCATGCAGGAGACGTAAGCAATCGGCTGATCGGGGCGCAACAGGATCTCGACGGGACGCGCGGATACCGGGACCGTTCGAGCCACTTTCATTTGATCGAGATCAACAACTGCAACCTGACCAGCGCTGGGCAATGTCACCAGCAACCATTTGCCATCGAGTGTAGGAGCAGTTCCATAACCGACGGAGGGCAGCGAGATCCAACTGCTCACCGCATTGGACTTCGTGTCAATGACGGCCAGGCGTGGCTTTTTCTGATCTGCGGTGAAGACCCAGCGATCATCTGCGGAAAGCGAGATGCGTTGGGCAACGTCGGAGACAGCGATAACTGTGACAGGCTTGCGATGTACGAGGTCCAAAACTGTAACCGTGCCGGAGCCGACATTCGAGGTGTAGGCGCGCTTGCCATCTTTCGTAATCGCCAGCATGTGAGCTTCTGGACGTTCGGTGGCGACGGAGGCAATGCGCTTTTGACTTCGAGGATCGACGATATCAACGGCATTATCGAGTTCAGCCGTGACATACAGAAGACCATCGGGACCGAACTTGGCGCAGTGAGGTCGAGTTGGACGTCCGAGATCAATAGCATTCACAATTTTTTGCGTGGCCAGATCGATTACTTCGATGGTTTGACCATTCGAGCCCGGCTGGCCTACGCCGGAGTCACCGTAGATGGGCACATAGGCGAGCCGTCCGTCGGGCGAAGCAATGACCTCATGGCCCTTGATTCCCCGGGTTTTTACTTTGCCGACTTCCTTGCCAGCGACAGGATCAACGATGCTCAGGCTTTGGTCGTACTGATTTGCCACCAGCAACCATGCGTGCGGCATGGTACGTTCGTCAGTTTTAGAGCCACCATCCGTGCGAAACACCATCAGAAGTGCCAAACCTCCGAGCGCAAGCGGCCAGTTCATAATTTGCTCCGTTCAGCGGAACATCCCGATTACTCGTACCTGAGGGCCTCGATGGGATCGAGATTGGCGGCGCGGAAGGCGGGAAACATGCCGCTGCAAACCCCGACTAGAGCCAGAATCGAGGTGGAAATCAAAAGAATCCGAGGGGCGACGATCAAACGGATATCCCCTGCCTCGCCGTGCTTGGCCAATGCGCTATAGAGAGTCAAGGTTCCGACAGAAAACGAAACTAAGTACGAAAGCAGAATGCCGCAAATGCCACCTACCGCGGTAATCACCAGTGCCTCGGCAAGGAACTGGAACATGATATCGTGCTTTCTGGCGCCGAGAGCTTTCTCCACACCGATCTCGCGGGTACGTTGAGTTACAGAGACCAGCATGATATTCATCAGGCCGACACCGCCAATGCCGAGGGTGATGGTGCCAATAAAGGCCAGCAGAATCTTCAGTCCAAAGGTAATGACGTTGAACTGCGTTAGCTGCTTCTGGGCGTCAAAGACAAATACTGCGCGTTCGTCATCAGGCTTGAAGCCATGGGCCAAAGCCAAGGCGTCGCGGACGGTTTTGGCCAGCTTCTGGTGGTCCAAACCCTGGGAATCCAGCCAGAGACCTCCGACGTAATAATTGTCCTGGAGTACGTCCATCGAGTTGAACGGGACATAAACAACCCGGTTGATGTCGTCGTCTCCCTCCTGCATTCGAGGCTGGAGCACACCTACGACCTGAAAACTGATTCCATTCACTCGAATCGTTTCGCCTATGGCAGGCATTCCGGAGAATAATTTGTCCTTGGCCTCCGAGCTGATGGCCACAAAATGACCATGGCTGAAATTATCTCCATCATCGATGAAGCGTCCACTTTCCATGTTGAGGTTCCAAATATATTGAATGGCGGGATCGGCTCCCGTTATCGGGAAAGAGAACGAACGAGAGCCGTTTTGAACTGTGGCTTGCATAAAGGAAGTTCGAGAGATGTGACGCGCCAGTGGAACGACATTGCGGAGCAGTTCAACGTCCGCGTCGGTGAAACGGACTTGCACCCCGGCCTTGTTACCGCCGGCCTGTTGCGAAGTACGACCGGGAAATATTCCGATAGCAGTGGCGCCGAAACTTTCAAAAATATTTTGAATGGCTCGACCGAAGCCTTCTCCGTAGGCGAGAAGAAGGACTACCGTAGCGATGCCCCAAGCCATGCCCAACATGGTGAGCACGGTCTTGCGTAGATCGTGCCGCATGGCGCCGTAGGCTTGTTGCATCAAGTCACGCTTCATATTTATTCCTTGCGCAGCGCGTCGACAGGCTGCAAGGTCGCGGCTTTCCGCGCGGGATACAATCCAGCCACCACCCCAGCAAACGCTAGTGATCCGATGGCCAGCGCCGCGGTAGTGGGCACCAGCTTGGGAGTATCAAATCCCGGGGGCTGCGGCAACGTGGATAAAGCAGCCATCAACGCGGCCGCACCGCCCATCCCAAGGCCTCCGCTCAACAGAGTCAGGAATGCCCCCTCAATAAAAAACTGGAACATGATGCTGCGATTGGTGGCACCGAGGGCTTTTCGGAGGCCGATCTCGCGAGTACGGTCGGCTACCGCCACGAGCATAATGTTGATGATTCCAATCGCCCCCAAAGCCAGCGTGACTAGCCCAACGCTGCCAAGAAACAGATTCATCGCGTCAAAGATCTTGCCCACCTGGTCTACGGTCTTAATCGTATCCCATTCATCGAAGGCTTCAGGAATTGTGTAATCGAATCCATGATTGCGGGCGACGATCTTGTGCACTTCGGTCTTGGCAGCTTCGTGTACGTCGCGTGTACGGGGCTGATAGTTCAAGAACGAGATGGCATCCTGCACCGAGCCCACATTCAGCGGGGGAAAGTACTGCCGCATGGTGTTAAAGGGAATAAATATTCGGAGGTTTACGGTGTTGTTGTCACCGTGTCCAATTCTTTTCAGCGTGCCGATTACTTCGAAGCGAATTCCATTTAACAAAATCGTGCTGCCCACTGAGGGATGTCCCGGGAACAGAAGCCTACGAGCTTCATCGCCCAGCACAATCACCGCACGTTTTTGATTGTCGTCGAAGTCGTTGAGCCAGCGTCCTTCCGACATCGGCATATAGCGGAGTTGGCCGAACTGAGCAGGAACGCCCATCAATTGCCCGCTGCTGGTAAAGTAGTCGCTGACTGCGCGAATGTCTCCGCGTGAGATCACGGGCACGACTGCTTTGACTTCGGGCGCCTCGGTCGAAACATCCAGATAGTCCTTATAGGTCAGATAGTACTGGCGCATGCCGGTGAAACTGCCGCCCACCGCAGGAGCGCGGCCTGACCAGATGAACATTACGTTCTCACCCAGCTCATCGAATTGCTTCCGATTGCCGGAGCGGAAGCCCTCCCCCAAACCGACCAGTAAGAGCAAAGAGCCCACACCCCAGGCGATTCCGAACATGGTGAGAAATGACCGCAGCTTGTGCGCCCAAAGCGTACGCAGAGTTTGGCTGGAAATCTCAAAAAGCAGGCGCATATCTTCTTACAATAATACGAGACGCAGGAAGCTGCGGTTCCAGGGGACAGCGAGGGTATGTCTTGTTGAGGCGGCTAGACGATAACGTAGGAATCGTTTGTAAGTCGGGAGCAGGTTGCTGCACTAAGGGGAGTTGCTTGACGCGTCCAAGCAAAAGAACGTCTCATTGCGGAGCAGCGCCTCCACCCCCTGCACAACTTCGCGACCTGTGCTCTTGGAGACCGCGCCACGAAACCCAGCACTCTCGGCTTCTTCGGCAAGCTGGTTTGAGACTTCTTGCACGGTAAGGAGAATCAGAGGAATCTGAGGGTGAGCCTTGTAAATTTCGCGCGCCGCTTGCAGACCATTCATCTGCGGCATACCTAGATCCAAAACAGCGAGGTCAGGAGCCAGGTACTCGATTTTCGCCACCGCGTCAGCGCCATTGACGGCTTCTCCACATACTTCCCAATCGGGATGATCTTCGAGCAATCGTCTCAGCAGACGTCGTATGGTGGAGTCGTCATCCGCGATCAGTATCCGGATCGGCATTGGATCGTCTCCCAAAGGCCGAGGTGCCGACGCGAAAGTACAGATCAGGTCTTCTGAAACCTTTCAGCAAAATCCTGCCATAGATTCGCCCAAGCCCTGTCACAACCGAACTTAAAGACAGTTCCTCGATTCGAGCATTCAAGCTGTCAGATTATGAACCAAAGTTTTTGCCGAAACGATACAGGCAATACCCGATTACCAAGAGAGTTACTGGGGTTTTGTCTAGAAAATGGCGGTTCTCACCGGAAAAGTCAGTCACGTCCAGTGACTGAATCTACGTTCTCGAAACCGCATTTTTCAGTATTCGGTTTCCGCCGGAAGCGCGGTGACAGCCGTGCCATGCTGAAATGTAGGTGTGAGTATGCGCCGAGGATCGACCAGCAGCCAGGCCGCCGCGCCGAGCACGCATAAACCGGCGGCAACTAGAAAGGAGGCGGTCCAGCCGAACCAGGATGCGATAGCAGGAGTGAGTGAAGCCGTAACTGCACCACCAATCTGTGCTCCCATGTTCATGAATCCGGAAACCGAGCCTGACGATGGGCCTGCGATGTCAGCACTGACCGACCAGAATGAGCTTTGCGACACATAGAGTGCGCCGGCACCTCCCGCGAGTATCAGACTGGCCACCCTGGCGCTATGGACTTGAGAGCCGAATGCGATAAAAATCGCAGCTACGGCGATCGCCGATGCTGCCAGCACACATCGTCCGATCCGCGGACCTCGCGTGCGCGTGAGGCGATCGCTAACCAGGCCACCCAGGGGAGAGCAAACAGCCATAGCCAGAAACGGCAACATGGCGTACCAGGCGCTTGCCTTCAGGTTAAGTTCTCGCACCTGGGCGAGATAAATGTAAAACCAGCTAAAGAATATCCAAGCCATGTATCCGTAACAGAAATAACTGACCGTTAGTGCCCACACTTCCTTGCTCTTCAGTACTATTCTCCAAGGAACGAAGGTGTCGAGAGCCTTTTGAAGCGGGGAAGATTCGTCCCCTCTTGAAGAGATATTCAAGCCAGCGCGAATCCTGCCCAGTTCGGACGCGGATACTCGAGAATGCTCCTCTGGAGTGTCACGGGCAGCCATAAACCAAACGGCGCCCGCCACCAGACCGATGAGCGCGCATACCCAGAATGACGAGCGCCACCCGTGGTGAACAATGATGTAGGTAATTAGCGGCGGAGTAAGACCGGCGCCCACACCTACGCCCGCGAAGATTAACCCATTGGCGAGCCCGCGCTCGTGCACGGGAATCCACCGGGCGACGAATTGATTCGAAGCCGGAAAAATGACCGCCTCACCCGCCCCAAACAAAAAGCGTATCGCCACAAACAGTAAGAGCGCATTTGCAACGCCTAAAGGCAGCGCTGCGGTAAGTGCGGTGAAAATCCCCCACCATATGACACCCGCGGTAAGCACCCGGCGCGGCCCTAAGCGGTCCGCGAGCCACCCTCCAACTGTTTGAAAGAGCGCATAACCGATCAAAAAGGAGCTGAAAACCCAACCCAGTTGGACGTTGCTGAAGTGGTAGGCTGCCGCGATTGAAGCTCCAGCAATGGCAATGTTGACACGATCCAGGAAGGCGACCGAGCTCAGAATAAACAGCCAGAAAACCAGGAACCAGCGTACGTGACTCGACTTTGCGTCGTTCATGGCTGCTCCATGGAAATCGCTCTTACAATTTGCGAGAAATGATTAGTCTATTGAAATCCTCTAGGCTCTAGTGGAGTGCTCCCGGAAAATGCGGACCAGTTGATTGGCGACGATCTTATCTTCGCCCGGTTGCAGCATGAATGAATTCATCCCCAGACCTGGTGTATCTTCTCCCACGGACATCACGATTGAAGGTTTGGAGTCTTTCAATAGCCGCGATACTTCGTTGGGCGTCACAGAGATCTTCGCCGGATTCAAAATGATCCGCATGTGGGGAACATGATTCGCAATTTCGGGAACAAAGAAAGAAGTGCTCACCCCTGGCACCTTGATGATTTGCCGGGAGATTGATTCCAGGCGCTCCTGCCATTCTTTGGTGAGAGTTTCATGATCTTCATTGAGATAAAGCTCCAGCGCTTTCACCATTCCGACAATTTCTTCCTTGCCAACTTTTTGGCTTCGGCCGATGGTGTCTTCGTGAGGACTGTTGTTGAGCAGCGCGTAAGCAACCAGGTCTTTGCGGCCAATTAACATTCCAGCGCATTGCGGCCCGCGAATGGCCTTGCCCCCACTGAAGGTCACGAGGTCATAGCCCATGTTGGCGTAATCCCAAAGATGAGAAACTGGAGGCGTATCTGCTGCAGCATCATTCATGCACGGAATTTTGTACTCTTTCGCGAGTTTGACCCACTCATCTACCTTGATCTGGCCCTGGGAATTGGCAAAATTGCTGAAGTGCATCATCGCGGTTCGTGGACTGATCGCCTGGCGCAGATCATCCCGGCTTTCTACCTCAACAAGTTTCACGCCTGTGGTGCGCAGCTGGTGATCGAAGGGATTGCGATGCGACTTCTGGATGATGACTTCCGACTTCATTCCAGTGAGATCAGGTATCTGCCGGATGAAAGTTTCGTTGTCGCCGGTAAGAATGCCGGCGAGGCCAGACTGCATCGCTGCAGCCGCGCCAGAGGTCACCAAAGCGGTGTATCCCTCGGGCAGTTTTAGCATTTCAGCAATTCGTTGTCCGGCAGCTACTTCCAGCTCCGGAATCCTGACAAAATGGCGGCCCGCCTGGGCCATGACAGCTTCCAGCTCGGGGCGAATCACCGATCCGCCCAGCATGGTCATGGTCCCCTGACAGTTGATGACGGTCGTGACGCCCAATTCGTCGTAAGGATTGCCCGACTTCCCAAAGCCAGTAATGCCGGTGGCGCTTTTCGAGGCAAACAATTTTCGGGGTGCCAGCACAGAAGCGGCAATCACTCCCAGGCTGCCCAGAAAACTACGACGATTCCATTTCGAGCCGAGTCGCATGATGGATGCTCCTTTGCGCACGTTGCGGTTTTTACTTGCGGACGATCGCTGCGATGCAGTTGATTTCGATCATCGATTTACCTGGCAGTGCGGCCACCGCCACCGTAGTTCGCGCGGGACCGCCGTTCGGGAAGTACGTCTTGAATATCTGATTCATGGGTTCATAGTAGGCGAGGTCGGCAAGATAAACCGTGAGCTGCAGAATACTATCGATGGTCCCACCGCCAGTTTGGACGAGCTCTTTTACGTTCTCCATTACTTTGGTGGTGTGGGTCTCGATGTCATCCTTAGCCACTGGACCGTTCGAATTGGCGCCCTGACCGGCAATATAAATCAGGCCGTTATGGGTGATCAGAGGAGTGATCATCTGTTTGCCGTCCGCCGGTTTTCCGTCACGATTTAATTTACGCACACCCGAGTCCTTGGACTTCCTCGCAAGGGCGGTGCCCGTCATCAAGCTCCCCATGCCGATGGCTGAGAACATCGCGGCCAGGCTACCCATCAGTTTTCTGCGGTCGAACATTCTCGAAGTCATATGCAATCCCCTTTTCTTTACGCTTTCGATTTCAAAAACCCTTACGGTAAGGCAAAACTGAAAATATCGCTGCCCGCGGCGATGGCTACGTATTGCTTTCCATTGATCGCGTAGCTCATCGGTGACGCATCGATACTCTGGCCCGTGTTGAAGTGCCAGAGGGGCTTGCCGGTTTGCGCCTCCACGGCTTCAAAGTAATGAGCGTCGTCCGCAAAAAAAACCACGCCTCCTGCTGTTGTCATGGTTCCACCGGACGAGAATCCCGTACTCACCTGCGGGTATTTCCAGGCAAAGGTTTCGGTATTGAAGTCATAGGCGAGAAGAAGTTTTTGTGGATGCTCCGCTGGATCGTGTTTGACACCAGTTGAGTAATAGGTCCGTCCTTCAGAAAATTCCTGTGGTTTTCGGAAAAAAGTGCCGCAATCTTCAAGCACTTTGAAATAGAAAAGATGGGTCAACTCGCTGTACGACGGAGCATACCAATTGGTCGCTCCGGCGAAACCCGGGCAAATTCGCGTGCCTTCGGCGGTTGGCTGAACGCCGGTGCGAATAGGACGGCCTTGCGCATCGATCCCTTTCGCCCAATTCATTTTTTCGGCAAAACGAACTGCGGATAGGAATTTCCCGTTGGTCCGGTCAAGAACGTAGACGAATCCATTTCGATTGGCTTCGACCAACAATTTCCTGGGCTCGCTTTTGTAGGTTGCATCGATCAGCACGGCGGTTTCAGTTGCGTCATAGTCAAATAGATCGTGCGGCGTGAACTGGAAATACCATTTGAGTTTTCCGCTATCGGGATCGAGAGCAAGCACGCAGTCGGTATAGAGATCGTCCCCGGGTCTCACGGCACCATCGAAATCGGGAGCCGGATTACTTGTCCCCCAGAATAGCGTGTTCAACTCTGGATCGTACGTGCCTGGCATCCAGGTAGTGCCCCCGCCGCGCAAATACATCTTCCCCGGCCAGCTCGAAGATCCAAATTCACCTGGGCCGGGAATGGTCCAGAAACGCCACGCCTCTTTCCCGGTCAGCGCGTCGTATGCGGCAACGAAGCCACGCACCCCGTCATCTCCACCTGAAGTTCCGACAATCACTTTGTCCTTTACCACGAGCGGCGCACCTGTGGCGCCATAATTTCTGTTTCCGGTCGCGTAAGCAACGTCCCAAAGCAAGCGACCGGAACGGACATCGAGACAGAGCAGATGCGCGTTATCAGTCAGCAGATAGACGCGAGAACGCCACACCCCCACGCCTCGATTGAGATGTCGGGAGGCATCGTCTATCAGTCCCTCGGTGTCGGGACGTTCATACTGCCAGACCGTACGCCCCGTACGTGCATCCAGTGCAAGAGCATGATTGGCCACGGTAACCAGCATCAATCCATTCACGACCACCGGCGTGACTTCGAGTCTGTTCGAATTATTCGCGTGAAAAACCCACTGGGTGCGAAGCTGATCCACATTGTTCACGTTGATTTCAGCCAGACTGCTGTAACGGCGTCCGGTGTAGTCGCCATTGTAGGAGAGCCAATTGGCTCCGGGTGGCTGCGCGAGAAGATGCTCGGGAAGGACGTCGATCGCAGCAGAAATAGGAGCATTGAGCTTCTCGTCGGCACGTGCCAGTGCGATCCAGCAACCGCAAAACGCAATCAGCGTCGTCGTTCTGAAGCTAAAATGCATGTTGAACCTGATCAGCTTGCCAACTGCACTTTCACTCACTTGGCGTACGGCATGCTTGTCGTCGAAGATTGTGTTCCGGTTGGTCTGTGTTTGGGTGGGAAGACATCACGATTCCCCAGGTTCGAAGCCTGATATCCCAACCCTCTTGAAATGCGCTTGCTGGCATCTTGAATAAGTGGCGCGAGTTGCCTCAGCCGGGTAAACGACATTCTCACTGCCGGTCCAGTTACACTGACGCTGTCATTCACGGCTCCGTTGTGATCGCAGATGGGCACAGCTATGCAGCGGATGTGCGGCTCATATTCCTCAACGTCGCAAGCGTATCCGTTCTTCCGGACCTTTTGTAAGTGAGTTTGCAGTTCCTGGAGACTGCCAATCGAATTCGCTGTGAGCCGCCTGAATTCCAGTTGTGGCAGGATTGCGGCTAGCTCTTCCGGCGGCATGTAGGCGAGCATCACCTTGCCGACTCCAGTGCAGTGCAAGGGGACGGCAGCACCGATTCGCGAATAGATGCGCAGTGGCTCGGGTGAATCCAGTTTCTCGACGTACACCGCGGAAAGGCCGTGACGCACCGTGAGATGAATGGTTTCACGTGTGTTCTGGTTGAGTTCCTGGAGATAAGGCAGGCTCAGCCTGCGAATATCGAGTTGACCCAGCGCAGCCTGGCCAACGGAGAAGCAGGCAACGCCCAAGTGATAGCTGCCTGTGCCGCTGCAATTCAGGAAGCCAGCCGATTCGAGGTTCACCAGAAAACGGTGAACCGTGCTGACGGGCAATCCCGAAAGCTTGGCAATCTGCGATGCGGTGAGACTCCTCTCGGCGCTGGCAAACAGTTCCAGCAGCCGCAGTCCGCGCTGCAAGGACGTGATGTTGTAAGTTCGTTTGGTCTTAGTCGGCATAGCGACGTGAGCAATCTGGACCACTTCACTTTTGAAAGTGCAGATTATCTGATGAAAGTGGATTTCGCGCAACATTCCATGCAACCACTCCGGACTTGCCTTTTATAGACGACCGAATTTCTTTACCGCCTCCTCGATCGATTTGTACTTTTCGATGTATGGATACATGGAGTGTTCTTTGAAATCCATTTCTTGGGCCAAGGCCAAAACCTGTTCCGCTCTGGCCCGCGGCACCACTACCACGCCGTCGTTGTCAGCGACAACAATATCCGCCTCCTCCACTCGGACCCCGTCGCACACCACGGGAATATTGGCTCCGGCAAAGCGATAATGGTTGACGGAGGTTGAGGGCACCATTCCCAAAGCAAATACTGGGAAACCGATTTTGCGAAGATGCGCCACATCGCGGACGCTGCCATCGATCACCGCTCCGGCAAATCCTCGGGCCGCCATCGTGGTTCCCATTAATCCGCCCATGCCCGCGATGTTCGCTCCGTCTTCCACCACCATGACGTAAACCGAGTCGGCTTGTCCCTGGTCGATTGCCGCCAACATCCCGTTGAGTGCCGCAGGATCATTATTTGCCTCGGCTTTCTTCAAGAGCACAGTTACCGCGAAACCCGCGAACTTGCTGGCAAATATCGGTTGCATGCGGTGAGTCATGTACATACGTTGCCCCGCAATCTGTTCTAATGCGTCGGACACAGAAGCCACTTCCACGTGGCGAAAAGCTTCCAGCAGCGCGGCGTTACCCTTGGCGGGCGTTTTCTCCGACACCATTTGGGCTGAGGCCAGCCACGTTACGCTCACTATCCCGAGAGACAATACGATTACACAAATCGCCGTGAACCCCTGGGAAGAAAATTTATGGAAACGGGATTTGTTCATTGAGTCCTCCTGGTTGTATATATGTGCGCGGACTCTAACACTGTTTTTCTTGGCGCGAAAGGGGTGCACCCCGGACCCAAACTGACTTTGAGGAACCGATGGCGGTCATCTAAAAGAGGAGATACAACGATGCGCAACACTGTTTTCAGTTCGCTCAGAATCGGCATCGCAGTGACTGTAATTATTGTTCTGGCGATATCGGCGATTGGTTATTCGCAAACCCGCCGTGCCATTACCGTGGGAGAATCCAAAGGTCTTCCCTTCAGCGATGGCATGCTGGTGGGCAACACGTTATACATCGCAGGTCAGGAAGGTACCGACACCAACAACAAACTGTTGGCTGGAGGGATTGGCCCCGAGACGCAGCAGGCACTGGAAAATATTCAGAATGTTGTTAAAGCCGCTGGATTTGAATTAAAAGACGTGGTTGCAGTGACTGTCTACTTGGCGGACATTCACGAGTTTGGCGACATGAATAAAGTTTATCGGAGCGTCATGCCAGATCCGAAACCGGCTCGCGCAACTGTTCAGGTAGCGGCCCTGGTCAACAACGCACGCATTGAAATCTCAGCAATTGCGGTCAAGGGAAAATAGCCGCTGTTCGATTGGCGCCTAACGACCGAGCCGATGTCAGGAGGAAGCCGATAGTACGCAAATGGTGGTATTCATTATCGCTGATGGCTGTGGTGCCTTTCATGTTCATGAGGGGCATGATTCCTCAACTGCAATCCCAAGCCGCCCAGCCGGCTAATTCTAAACCAGCGTCCAGTGCGACATTGTTGGAAGGGAAACAGATCTTTGCATCCAGTTGCGCCGCGTGTCACGGGTTGGATGGACGAGGCGGCGAGCGCGCTCCCGATATTGCCGCCAGGCGACAAACGCAACGGCTCTCCGACGTTAAGCTCGCTCGCATCGTCGATGCCGGAGTACCTGGGACTGGAATGCCGAGCTTTCATTCGCAGGGCGCTTCCGCGATCAAATCTGTTGTGAGCTACCTCCGCACGTTGCAGGGCGAAGGTAAGTCTGCCAGTCTGCCCGGTAATCCGCAAAAAGGCGAATCAATTTTCTTTGCGAAGAGCGGCTGTTCCGATTGCCACAGGGTTGGTGATAAGGGAGGCTTTCTCGCGCCCGATATGTCCAGCTACGCCCGTAATCGCTCCGCCGACGAGATTCGTGATGCGATTAACAACCCGGACAGCACGCGAAAGGCGGAAGGGAAAATCGTGCTGGCAGTCACACGCGACGGCACAAGGTATGTTGGACTCGTCCGTAATGAGGATAATTTTTCGTTACAGTTGCAGACTGTAGACGGCAATTTTCACTTTTTTATAAAGTCGGAACTGCAAACGTTGGAGCGAGAACCGCAATCCGTGCTGCCCGCAGGCTACCATTCGGCAGTGGGTGGCCGGGACCTGGATGACGTGATTAGTTTTCTGATCCGCTCGGCAAGAATCAGCAAGACTGGGGCTGCATCCGGAGAAGCCGACTAGTGATACGGAAGTCTGCATAGCGATCGAAAAGGAGAGACATTCTGTGGATCGCCTGGTTAGAGTCCGAAAGATTTCCTTCCCAATATTTCTTTTGCTTTCAACGATTCCGTTCTCTGGATCCTTGAACGCTCAGGTACAAGAGCGAAAGTTTGAGTTGCAAGCCAAATCTCTGGAGTTCTGGAATCTCCTGGACCGAAACGCGAAACTGGATCTATTTGCAGACGGATTCGGTTTCACGGAAGGTCCGGTGTGGGACGAAGCGGGCTTTCTCTACGTCAGCGATGAAACTCTGAACAAGATTTTCCGGGTGTATCCGGGCGGCAGGAAAGAAGCAGTGATTTCCCTCGGCGATCCAGACGGCAGCACCTACGATGGAAAACATCGTCTGCTCGACTGTGCGAGTGTTCTGCGCGCCATTGTCGAGGTCACTCCGGACGGACACTACAATATCCTGGCGGACCGTTTTGAAGGAAAGAGATTCAACGGTCCGAATGATGTTGTGATCGGTCCGGACGAAGCCGTTTACTTTACTGATCCAACGCTTGATCTGGTCAAAGGAGAGAAGCAGGAGATTCCGTTTCAAGGCGTCTATCGCTTGGACGACAAGGGCAAAGTCCGTTTGCTCACGAAAGATCTGTCGCAACCCAATGGGCTGGCTTTTTCCCCTGACGGTAAGCATTTTTACGTGGACGATAGCGAACGGAAGAGTATCCGTGTGTACGACGTTGAGCGGGACGGTAGTCTTTCCAATGGACGTGTCTTTGCCGAGGAGCCCGGAGGTCCGCATGAAGGCGTGCCGGATGGTATCAAGGTCGACCAGATCGGCAATATTTTCGTAACCGGACCAAAAGGTATCTGGGTATGGGATCCGCAAGGCCATCATCTGGGCACCATCGCGATGCCCGAACAGCCTGCTAATCTTGCATGGGGCGACAAAGACTACCGCACTCTCTACATCACAGCTACGACGTCGGTTTATCGCTTGCGGACAAAAGCGCGGGGATTTGTTCCTTATCTGAAGAAGTGAAAGTCGCTGCCATCGCCCGCCACGTCGCGATTGGACGAGTCTGATCAGCGTGGCCTATTTAACCGGCAGGTGAATGAAAAGACCGAGCCCGCCCGACTTGAGTATGACGACTTTTGAAAAGTCATTGATCTTCGATAAGTTCTACCGCGGCAGGAATGAGCAATATCGCGTACAAGGAACCGGCATGGGACCGGCGATTGCAAAAGCGGTTCTGGAAGCGCACTCCGGCACGATTCGCGTCACTAATTAGTGCTGATGCCCTGATTCTCAAGTAGGATTCTCCCATGCCTTCTACGCCGCTTTCCCGACGCTCTTTTCTCGCTTTGTCAGCGATGCTTCCCCGGGCTTTCACTGTCAGGGCATCCACATCCATCCCCGTCGGCCTCGAGTTGTATTCCTTGCGCGAGACATTGAAAAAAGATCCCGAAGCCACTCTACGTGCTGTCGCTCAGATGGGATACGAAGGCGTGGAATTTTATGCGCCGTATTTCGACTGGACGGAAAGTCAGATCAAGCAGACTAGGAAACTTTTAGACGATCTCGATATCCGCTGTTTTTCGACCCATAACGACGGAAGCCATTTGAGCCCAGAAAACATTGATCGAACCCGCGACATGAATCTAATTCTAGGAAGCCAGTATGTGGTCCTCGCCTCTGCCGGTCAGAAAACCAGTTTGACGGAATGGCGGTCCGTGGCAGATATGCTCAACATTGCCGCCGAAAAGCTGGAACCAGCGGGATTGAAAGCCGGTTATCACAATCATCAGCTTGAGTTCACACCCGTCGGAGGTCAGCGTCCCATCGAAATCTTGGCCAAACATACTAAGCCATCCATCATGTTGCAACTCGACGTGGGAACATGTCTGGAGGCGGGCTCGGATCCGGTGGCATGGGTTCGCGCAAACCCGGGCAGAATTCGATCCATTCATTGCAAAGACTGGTCGCCCGATGCTGGCAAGGGATACACGGTTTTGTTCGGCGAAGGAGCGGCGGATTGGAAAAACATCTTTGCAGCCGCGGAAGGCATCGGTGGAATCGAATACTACCTCGTAGAACAGGAAGGGAGCAGATTTTCTGAACTCGAAACCGCCCGGAGATGTCTCCAAAGTTTCCGTGCGAAGCATGCGGGCTGATGGGCTCTATGATCAAGCCTTTCAGGTGAAGCGAGACCGGTTTTAGATCTTGGACAACAATGATCCGGTCTCGCGGGTATCTGTCATGCAATTAGTTCTTTTCGTCTTTTGCTTCGGCAATTCGTGCCTGGTGGCCTGCATCTGACACGGCCCTCATGAATGCGTCCGCACTTCTCGGGGTCGACACTCTGCCCGAAAGGATGTTGCGGAATCTCACGTTCTTGCCGTAAATGGCTTTGGTGGAATCGTCATCCTGCTGCACGACCGCACCTTCGAGTGTTATGCCGGCGAACAGCCCTTTGGAGCGCGAGTAGGTCAGCATTTGAGTGTTCATCTTCCAGTCGGTTCCCGCGGAAGCATGACGGCCAACCGGACCTGCAGCCGCTGATCCTTCGCCGCTCAATTGAAATTTACTGGAGAGCAGATGCTGGAAGCCCTGGTCGTTCATGACCAACATAACCAGGTCCACGCCTTCGACTCCGATCTGCAATCCCCAACTTCCTCCACCAACGGAGACGAACGCTGGGGCACTCCAACCATCCGATGTACGGCAGGTGGCCACGCCACGTCCGTGCTTGCCACCAAAAATGAAGCCGCCTTTAATCAGGTCTGGCACCACCAGGATGCATTTTGCATTGCTCAGCACTTCTTCCGGGATGCCTTTGTCTGGCGTTGACATGATCGCGTGCAGAACATCCACAGATTTTTGCAGCCGGTCAACCGTGTCTTCCCGAGCGGAACCTGCCCATGCGAATGTTCCAACCAAGCCTATGAAACTCATCAACAACACTGACATTGTCTTTTTCATGAATGATTCCTTTGCGAACTGCGGACTAAGAGGAGACAACTTCAGATGGGCTGACTTAGCTCAGAGGACCTGAAAGAGAAGACGTGCTCGTCTCTACATCATGATCGCCCAGGCTGGAGAGAATAGCTGGTCTAAACTGCTCACTTGTATTTGGCCCAAAAACAGGTTGGCAGGATTGTCCCAATCCCGAACTGATAGTTCATGCTGCAACACGAGCAATTTTGCACAGAATGATCGGGCGTGGACGTGTCATCGTGACCTGTGCGGTATCGATCCTCACATCTCTTACAACCATTAAGCGCGGCCCGTTCGGCGCCGGATTAGGAAAAGCGAAATTTCAGCCATGGACTCATTTGTGAATAGCTTTCTGGTGCGCGTTCATACAGTGCTCGGATTGATCACTGACTCCTTGAGGAAGTTCTTTGGCATGAACGACAGGGATTTCGGATCACAAAGGATGTGCCCCTTCTGCGGGCTAATAACGTCGCGGCGGAAGACGTGTTGCCTGGAGTGCGGCAAGACGCTCAAACCGGCTTAAGCGGCACTGTGGGGCTGGTCAGAATTGGACAGTTCCATTCCGAATCCTTCGCCAAACTTGGGCGAAAAAGGCCCATTCTTCTCTTTGGTTGCTAGTTGAACAATATTGGCATGCGGTTGTGCCGCTCCTTCCCGTGATTTGCCGGGACGCCGCAGACGTATCGGCTTTGGGAACGTGAGCTTCCCTTCGCGACGCTGTGCCGGCGTCACACTCGGGACGTAAATAAACGGTCGCCAACAGGAAATGAGCGCCGTCGGACTTGGCGACGATGGCATCCACCGACTTCGCTGCATCATCGGGCAGCTCCAGGCCGTGGGACCCGCGTCCGGGCTCAATCGGCAAACTCCAAATAGGTCGCAAGTCACGAGGCTCAGTGCAGGTTAGCAGCTGGCAAGCTGAGCAATACCGACCAGATATCCCGAGCATTGAAGTCTAGGATATGCGTAGAAGATTTTTTTGACGCCGTGAGGCCACAATGAAAAAACAGTACCTTCACCTCTCCACTTATTCGTGTGACAAATGTCGAGGGCCAGTGGTTTCGGGCTTCATCGCGGTGCGCGAAAATGAAATATCGAAGGAGACTGGTACCAGGCAAGTAGGCGCGATTTGCCTATCATGCGGCCACAGGCAAAACAAAGCTACTGAGCCCGGACGCGCTCGTCATTTGCCGCAGATTGAATGGGGGCCGGTGGGAGCGATAAATGCGGGTGATCCAAGAACCGCCTTCGTAGAGACGCGCTCAATCATGCAGAACTACGTTGAGCAGCGAACTGTGGACTTGCAGACCACCGTTGTAGTGAATGAAACCCAATTTCCTGAACCGGTTCATGAAGAAGCTCACTCGGGAACGAGTCGTACCCACCATCTCGGCTAAGGTTTCCTGACTGATCTTGGGGACCACGGTTTCCGGAATGCCCTCTTTGCCGAAATGAGCCAGCAATAGAAGGACGCGGGCCAATCTCTTTTCACTGGAGTTGAAAAGTTGGTCGACCAGATCCTCTTCGTAACGGATATTACGCGCCAGCAAATAGGCCACGAACATGTCGGAAAACGCGCGCTCGCGGTGAAGGGCCTCCATCATGGCCTTCTTGTCCACGCGCAGAAGCTCGCAATC
>Ga0066710_100001587_pt1 | contig 17226 bp, 12 predicted proteins | sample GraSoiAngelo_159_FD_79666 | JGI IMG/M metagenome (GOLD analysis project Ga0066710, IMG submission 79666) | Grasslands soil microbial communities from the Angelo Coastal Reserve, California, USA - 14_1009_16_40cm | ecosystem: Environmental > Terrestrial > Soil > Grasslands | place: USA... | reverse complement strand
GGAGAGCCTCCCGGCGAGCCATCGCCCCAGAAGTCCTTGCCCCATGAGGCTCGGCGGGAGCCTCGCCCTCCCGAGCACTAATACAGCTTTCTCGGCAACACCTCTTCGGCGTTGCCTAAGCGTTTGAGGTGCAGATAAGCGTCTGTCCCATACCCCTCCATCGACATCACCTGCAAATCTCCTCCAAAGTAGGGGGCATAAAGCCGGCTGACAGGAAGACCGTAGCCAAGTCCAGCAAAGGGAGCATGAAAGTAGCTATGGTAAGGCGAGCCCGGGTCCAGGGTAGGTGGACTAGCCGTGGTGTAAAGGTACGTCCAGATACGTGAGATGCCGCTGCGAGGGATGCCACCTCCCTCATCCGAAATCTTAAGGGTCACATCTTCCTCTCCTTCCGCAATGACTATCCGGATCATGGGGAGCGAATTGGAATCTGTGCCGCAGAACTCCACGGCCGCTCGCATTGAATTTTTGATCAGTTCAAACAACATGTGATGCAGGTGGGAGGGCACATAAGTGAACGTGAGATCCACTTTCCCGAACAATCGCACCTCCGGGGCCACACTGTAATGCAGAAGGCAGAGATTTCGAGCATTAGCTATGGCATCTTGTGCCACCTCAGCGGGCGAACACTTTTCACAAATCAGTCCAACGTAGCCCGGCCTGGAACCTTGATGGAGAGCGACGTGTTGTCCGATCAGCATCCGAATTCCGATGCGGGACATGTAGAAGCAGTCCAGGAATTCTTGAACCTCAGGATTAAGGTCCTCCGACCCCAGCGACTGCTTCAGTTCCTGGATGCCTTTGGCCATAATGGAAACCACATTGTTGTGACGCTGTTTGATGTCCTCAAGGACGCTTGCGAAGTGCCACTCCTCATCGGCATTTTCGGGACGAGGCAGCTCGATAAGTGTCAGGAGAGAATTCATATACATGTCCCGGACAAGACGCACCGAGGGCATCTCAGACAAACCGAAAGGCAGGTTTTCTAATTCCTTGATGCGGTGGGAGAGCCGGACAGGAACCTCTTGGTGCAGGAACTGAGCGGCAATGAGAAGATTTCTCTCGGAGGGGTTCGATCCAAATTCAAACAACTGCTTGAGGGTCACCGCGCGCTGCTTGAACTGAGCCAGGTATTGGATCTTATCAGACAAGCCCTTGACGCCAGTCACAATCATGCTAACGAGTTCAGAAGAAAAGCGACATTTAGAGTTGCTATGGAACTTTCTCTTCGTTTACTGGGCTGGAACTCAACCCCCACGCCCCTGAAGCTGTGAAAAAATTCAAAGCCGGCTACATCGGGAGGGCGAGGCTCCCGCCGAGCCTCATGGGGCAAGGACTTCCTAGGCGACGGCTCGCCAGGAGGCTCGCCCTCCCAATTTTTTCACAGCTTCCCTCTCGAAGGTTGGAGAAAATCACCCTCACCCCCCGAGGGAAAGCCAGGTAAGGGGTAGCTTCGTTCGACTGCTGTCTGGCAGGCCTGCCTGATAAGTCGCGTCCGGAAAAGATCTTTGAAGATCAGGCAGCTTCATAGCGGAGAGAATTACATCATCCTTTTGATAATCCTCTGAGCCTGTTCGCGGGTTAAACCCAGCGGACGGCGCGCCAGAGGACCGCCTTCGTCCAGAACCGGCTCGAGCTGGTCGAGAGAGGGTGCATCCTTTTGAAAGAAGAGCCCGATATAGATTTTGTCGCCCCACATCATAGCTTTCTCACAAGCGGCCTTCCAGTCGCCGGGGTCGTGGCCCTCCTCCTCGAGCCGCTTGAGGCGTGGCCGGAAAAATGTATAGTCGTTGTCATGATTGAACGTAACACAGGGGCTGAAGACGTCAATGAGCGCAAATCCCTTGTGCTGGATCGCCTTCTTCATGAGTTCCATCAGATGTTTGGGGTCGCCACTGAAACCGCGGGCAACGAAAGTTGCCCCGTTCATGATCGCCGACGTGATGGGGTTGACAGGCGACTCAACGCTGCCAAAGGGTGTACTCTTCGTCTTCATTCCACTGCAACTGGTGGGAGATACCTGTCCAGTGGTTAGACCGTAAATCTGATTGTTCATGACGAGGTAGGTCAGATCCACGTTGCGGCGTGCCGTGTGGGTGAAATGATTGCCGCCGATGCCATAGCCATCACCGTCGCCGCCCGTCACGATAACGGTGAGTTCGTGATTCGCCATTTTGGCGCCCGTAGCCACAGCTAGCGACCGGCCATGAAGAGTGTGCATTCCGTAAGCGTTAAAATAACCCGGAAAATTGGAGGAACAGCCGATCCCGCTCACGGTGAGGATCTCATGGGGTCTACGACCCAGCTCTGCGCAAACCTTCTGAAGACTACTCAGAACTCCGAAGTCGCCACAACCAGGGCACCAGTCCGGGTCAACTTTCCCCTTAAAATCCTTGGGCTTTAATTCGACAAAGGGCTTATCTTGGGCTACTACTGTGGACATAGAATCACCTCTTTAAACCATGATTTCTTGAATGGGCACGTAACGATCCGTCTTTCCCGCAAGCTGCTCAAGCACTCCGTTAACGATGTGGTGGGGCATGAACGGTTCCCCATCGTACTTGCGGATATGCCCATCGACGGAAAGCCCGGTCTCGCTCCGCAAATAACGGAAGAATTGACCGGAATAATTGTTTTCGACGATAATGGTCCGTTTCGATCGCGAGAGGATGTCGGTGATCGCCTTCGCGTGTAGAGGAACCATCCACTTCACCTGAAGGTGATTGGCAGTCACTCCGACCTCCTTCAATTGCTCCACAGCCTCTTTAATCACCCCGTAGGTGGATCCCCATCCCACCAGCGTGAGTTCAGCCTCCTCCGGACCTTCCAGCGCTGGAGGTGCGATCTTGCTGGCAATGTCCTTGAATTTGCGTGCTCGTTTTTCCACCATCTTACGGCGCTTGTGTGGATTGGTGTATTCGTCGCTGATCAAAACGCCGTCCTCATCGTGCTCGTCGGTTGCGACAACGTGCACATATCCCTCCAGACCCGGCAAAGCACGAGGAGAGATCCCGCTTTCGGTATCCTTGTAGCGCAGGTAACCGTTGGTAGTCGAAGGAACGGCAATTAGCTCTCCCCGATCGATCTTAGGCCGCAGGTTGATATCGTCAGGATCAACGCTGAACCGGCCTTCCGAGATCAGCAGGTCTGAAATGACGATACCTGGGCACTGACATTTGTCGACCAGGTTGAACAGCTCAGGGATCGTATTGAAGGCGTCCAAGGCATCCGTGGGAGCCACGATAAAGCGCTCGTAGTCCCCTTGGCTCGCACCCAGCGCCTGCCACAAGTCCCCCTGCTCAGTCTTGGTGGGTACTCCCGTAGAGGGACCGGCTCGTTGCACATTAATAAAGACGACCGGAACCTCCATCATTCCTGCCATCCCGATGGCCTCGGTCATCAAGGCAAATCCGCCACCCGAGGTCGCGCACATGGCCCGACAACCGGCGTGAGCAGCCCCTATGGCCATATTGGCCACGCCAATTTCGTCTTCAACCTGGCGAACCATGATTCCCAATTCCCGAGCATTCTTGGCCATCCAGTGCAGGACTCCAGTGGACGGGCTCATCGGGTAAGCACAATAAAACTTAACCCCTGCGGCGGCGCCACCCATAGCCAGGGCTTCATTGCCGCTCCAAACAGCCAAGGGTTTGGTTCCGGTAGGGACGGAGACTGGAAAAGGCTCAAAATTTGCCTTGGCGTAATCGAATCCAGCCCGGGCGACACCAACGTTCTCATCCACTACAGCCTGACCCTTGTGCTGGAACTGCTGCTTCAAAGAGGCCCTAAGGACCTCGAAGTCCAGTCCCAACATAGACATGATTACGCCGAGAGCCACTGTGTTCTGAACCAGACTGTTCCTGTTATTCTGGGTTAACTCAGCCACAGGCATGGGGCACAACTGAACGCCCTGGGCGGCTTGGCCGGGCTTAATGGTGTCGCTGTTAAAGATCACCCGTGTGCCCGGACCCATCAGCTTCAGGTGCCGGTTCATCGTGTCCTGATTCAAGCACAACAGTAGGTCCAACTTATCCCCGTGGCTGTAAACCTCACGATCCCCGACACGCACGGTAAGAAAAATGTGTCCGCCTCGGATGATCGATTGATAGGCATTGTAGGTGTTCAGGTAAAGGCCGCGCCGGACAAACAACCGGGCGAGGGTATCACCAGGTGTCGCTATTCCTTGCCCAGCCGCGCCTCCAATGCCAAGTGCAAAGTCAAATTTCCCTGAGGTCATAAATCCTTTCTCCTTGCCTCACCCACAAGCTCGTGAATCAATGGGTGGAACCAATTTATATCTATGATCTATGTGTGGCGAGCCACCTCAGACCGCGAGCAGTGCGGCTCCGTCTGCAACTCATCCCTCATCCGCGACCACCGTCGCTTGTGAATGCTTATCAAGCGCTCACCCCTCTCCCAATCGGAAAACGGTGGGGGGACGGCACGTTAACAAACTTGACCAATGGTTGAACTTCTTCGCCACCAAGTAACCCTAATGGCCCATCATATTACACGATCGACGGACCACGTCAAGGCTGAAATGTCCGCTGCTCGACACGGTGCTCCATGAATACAAAAGGCTTTCTTTCGACTCCAGGAAGAAGTCATTACCGAGAAATCGCTCCTTCATGGGAACCTCGCATGACGAGTACACTACCTACTCTGAAGTTGCGTTGGTGACGAACCGGAACCGCCAAACGTTCGTAGGATACCAGACATCAGGCAAAAGAGGGTAGTAATAATTTGGCCAGGCGACCTATTTGCAAGGGAATCGAAATTCCCGTCGGTTTTGAGTCGGTATCTACAGGCCCACGGCCCCCAAAATATCAAGAGGACCCCAGCGGGTCTCCATGGGAGCGGGTCCCCATGGGAAGGATCGGTGTCCTTTGCCACCCCATTATAGATTCCTTAACTGGCTGTTTGGACCAACCCGCGAATTAGTACACCCAGATAATTTTACTGGCTAGCCAAAAGGACGGGAAGATGTGTATGATATGCGAACCGGGGAAGCCTTTCCCCAATTTAACCTCATCAAGGAGTAAAGATGTTGATTAGAAAATCACTATTAGTAGGAATGGTTTGGAGCTTGCTTTTCCATTTAAGCGCACCGGCTCAAAGCGGTAGTGCAACTAAGATTGGCACTCTCAGCCTGATAAGGGCCATTGGGGAATGCGCCGAGGGCAAGGTAGCACTGGGAGACTTCCAAAAAAAATATGATGCCAAAAGGGATGAATTGGAGAAAAAGAACAACGAAATTCAAGAGCTGCAAAAACAATTGCAAAGCCAAGCCAGGACCCTGAACGATGAGTCTCGGGCCGCTTTGACAAAAAACATCGATTCCAAAACCACAGAATTTCAGCGCGCCCAACAAGATGCCCAAAAGGAATTCAACGATATGCAAAATGAGATTTTTAATCGGATTGGAAGTAAGCTGATGCCGGTATTGCATCAGTATGCCAAGGAAAACAATTTTTCTATGATTGTGGACTCTTCCAGCCAAACCAGTCAAATTCTGGTTTACGCGGATCCTGCCATTGATGTGACTGACGACATTATCAAGCGATTTGATGCTTCTCAGTCAGGTTCCGGTTTGTCCGCTCCCAGTGGCGTAAAACCACCTCCGGCTGCACCCCCGCCCGTGCCCAAAACTCCTCCGGCAACCCCCAAGTCCAAATAAAAAGGCTGGAGGCGGAGCTGCTCTAAAATGTCTTCAGGTTTTGCAGACTCTTCTACTGCGCCGCCTGAATGGTCTTCTACCGAAGTTCGAGTGCGGTATGCGGAGACCGACCAGATGGGCATGGTTTACTACTCCAATTATTTGGTCTGGTTTGAGGTGGGCCGCGCCGAGTACTGCCGACAACACGGCCTGGTGTACCGCGACTTGGAACATCAGGCGCAAATCTATCTGGCGGTCGCCGAAGTTCAGTGCCGTTATCACGCCCCGGCCCGCTACGACGATGTCCTGATCATCCGCACTCGCGTCGAATCATTCCGCAAGCGCCTCATCATTTTTCAATACGAGATTGTGAAAAGGGAATCTGAGGCTGTGATCGCTGAAGGCAAAACGGTTCATGTGGTGCTGGACAAGAACGGGCGGCCCAAGACATTTCCGGCAGAATATGCGCATTATTTTGTTGCTTCAAGGTTAGGCCAAAGCTAAACGCCAATCGGCAAAAACAAAAAGTTCAAAGTTTTGTAAGTTTAAGGTTGAAGATAGAGGCTTATTCCACAAATTAATAAGTCCACATTTAACCTTGTTCGTCCGTGCCTCATTTATGCCTCGCAGCATCTGGATCACTGGTGATGATCTTACCGTCGAGCAAGTTGCCGATGTAGTCTTCAACTACACCCCGGTCAAACTTCATCCTTCCGCCCGGACGAGGATGAAACAAGCTCAGGCGCTGGTGGAAAGAATGGCAAGGGAGGAACGGGCTGTCTACGGCATCAACACAGGCTTTGGAAAACTCAGCGATGCCCGTATCGACCGGCAGCAAATAGAAGAGCTGCAACTGAATTTGGTGCGGAGCCATGCCTCCGGTGTAGGAGCGCCTTTAACAGAAGCGGAAGTTCGAGGTATGATGCTGTGTAGAGCCAATGTATTGGCCAAAGGATATTCCGGAGCGCGCCCGAGCATTGTCACCAGGCTACTTGAGTTTCTGAATAGAAAGATCCACCCGATTATTCCTTCCCAGGGATCGGTGGGAGCCAGTGGAGACTTAGCTCCCTTGGCTCACCTGGCTTTAGCGCTCATTGGCGAAGGCGAAGCCTATTTCAATCAAGCGAGAATAACCGGGGAATCAGCCCTGAGGAAGAATCGTTTAAAGCCGTTGCAGCTTGGCCCTAAGGAGGGTATTTCTTTACTCAACGGCACGCAGGGTATGCTGAGTCTGGGTACCCTGGCATTGCTGTCTGCCGAGACTCTGGTAGATACCGCCGATGTGGCTGCCTCTCTGTCTTTGGATGCCTTGAAAGGCACGCCTACGGCTTTTGATGACCGTATCCAGCAACTCCGTTCCTTTCCTGGACAGGCCCGCAGCGCTGCTAACGTACGAAGGCTTATTGCCGGCAGCCAGATCCGCCTCTCGCACTTGGATTGTTCGAAGGTTCAAGACGCTTACAGCTTACGCTGCGTCCCGCAGGTTCATGGCGCCGTTCGGGACACGTTGGCTTTTGCCAGAAAGACTTTTGAGATTGAATTAAATGCAGCCACAGACAATCCGCTGGTTTTCGTCAAAGATGAGGAAGTTCTTTCCGGAGGCAATTTTCACGGACAACCGCTGGCCCTGGTGCTGGATTTTATGGCCATTGCATTAACAGAACTGGCCAGCATTTCCGAACGCCGGATTGAGCGCTTGATTAACCCTGAATACGGAGACTTACCGCCGTTTTTGACTGCTAACCCGGGCCTGAACTCAGGATTCATGATGCTGCAGGTGACGGCGGCAGCTCTAACTTCTGAATGTAAAGTCTTCTCCCATCCCGCTTCGGTCGATTCCATTCCTACCTCGGGAAACAAAGAAGATCATGTGAGCATGGGAATGGGTGCAGCCTTAAAGCTCAGAAAGATTATGGAGAATCTGAAAAAGGTGTTGGCCATTGAGTTGTTGTGTGCAGTGCAAGGTATCGATTTCCTGGCACCGTTAAAACCCGGCCGGGAGGCGCGAAAGGCCTATCAATTCGTGAGGTCCGTGTCAGCGCGGGTTGAGAGGGACCGCTCGCTCTCCTTAGACATAGAGAGAGTTTGCGGGTTGATTGAAGAGAGGAAGTTTTCTGGGATTCTGAAGTCCTGACCCTTTGGAAATGTAAGAGCGCGCGAAAACGTGAAGCGTGAAATGTGAGGAGAGGTCACTTTGCCCCCAAGCCAATCCGAGTTCCCGTCTAAACTCGCACATCACGCTTCACGTTTCACGCTTCGCTTGCCCCATCGCCTATTGCAGCGATTAATCATCGTACTAGAGCCATGTCAACCTACCAACCCATCAAAGCCTCGCGAGGTCCTATCCTGACTTGCAAGAGCTGGCACCAGGAAGCCGCCAAACGAATGTTAATGAATAATCTCGATGAAGAAGTGGCGGAAAACCCAACCCAGCTGATTGTTTACGGCGGAGCGGGAAAAGCCGCCCGCAATTGGGAATGTTACCACACTATTATCCGCAGTCTGGAGAGTCTGGAAAATGATGAAACCCTCTGCGTGCAGTCAGGCAAACCTGTCGGTATTTTCCGAACCCATGAATATGCTCCTCGCGTACTCATTGCCAATGCTAACCTGGTGGGCAATTGGGCCAACTGGGAGGAGTTTCACCGGCTGGAAGCTTTGGGGCTGATCATGTACGGGCAGATGACGGCAGGAAGTTGGATTTACATCGGCACTCAAGGGATCGTGCAAGGCACCTATGAAACCTTTGCGGCCGCAGCCCAACAACATTTTAAGGACGATTTATCTGGCAGGCTGGTCGTGTCCGGTGGGATGGGTGGCATGGGTGGAGCGCAACCTCTGGCTGCAACCATGAATGGCGCAGCATTCCTGGGGATGGACGTGGATCCGGCACGGATTCAGAAGCGCGTGCGGGCAGGCTACTGCGATCTTATGATGGAAAATCTAGACGAAGCCCTCCACCACGTTCAGCAAGCCAGGAAGGACAGAAAAGCGATGTCGGTGGGTTTGGTCGGCAATTGTGCCGATGTCCTGCCGGAATTGGTCAAGCGACAGGTCGTTCCAGACCTGCTAACCGATCAAACCAGCGCCCACGATCCTCTCAACGGTTATGTTCCTCGCGGAATGTCCCTGGACCGGGCCCATCAATTGCGTCGTCAATGTCCTGAAGAATATCTCAAGCAATCCATGAGCTCCATTGCCATTCATGTCCAGGCGATGTTGGATCTGCAAAAGATGGGAGCGGTCACCTTTGACTACGGCAATAACATTCGGACTTTTGCCTACAGAGCCGGCGTCACCCAGGCTTACGACTTTCCCGGATTTATTCCAGCCTATATTCGACCTCTTTTTTGTCAGGGTCGCGGACCCTTCCGTTGGGTCGCACTCTCAGGTGATCCTCAGGACATCGCTCTGACCGACCAACTGGTTTTACAACTTTTTCCCGAAGATGCAGTCCTTCAGCGCTGGATTCCCTTAGCCCAGCAAAGGGTGCCATTCCAAGGATTGCCAGCGAGGATTTGTTGGTTGGGCTACGGAGAGAGGGCTACCTTTGGAGAGCGAATCAATGATCTGGTAGCACGAGGAAAAATAAAAGCCCCTATTGTGATTGGCAGAGATCATCTAGACTGCGGTTCAGTGGCCTCGCCCTTCAGGGAGACGGAAGGAATGAAGGATGGCAGTGATCCCATTGCCGATTGGCCAGTTCTCAACGCCCTTTTAAACACCGCCTCGGGAGCCAGTTGGGTCTCTTTCCACCATGGAGGCGGCGTTGGCATTGGATACTCTCTTCATGCCGGGCAGGTCATCGTGGCTGACGGTTCCACTGAAATGGCCGTTCGGCTGAATCGTGTGCTCAACAACGACCCCGCCCTGGGCATTGCTCGCCATGCGGATGCAGAATATGACGAAGCCATAAAAGCAGTTCGGCAGCATCAAATGAAAATGCCGATGGTGAAAACGTAAGCGTAAGGCGCTGAAGATAAATTCTACCATTCACCTATCACGCATTACGCCAAATATTCGCCATCACTTCTTAACTTTTCTTGGAAGTCACGGCAAAAAAGGAAGCCATCTGCTGCTCTACTTTTTTGCTACCGCACTTGGGACATTTAATTTTCTTGTCATGCTCAGCCACCGAAAGCGTGAGCGTAAATTTTTTCTTGCAGCCCATACATTTGTAGTCGTACACCGGCATACACTTCACCTTTCTGAAGAATGTATTAAACAAGCCATTTTAGACTGTTACGCGCGACGTTACGAGAAGTTTGTTCTCGTTATTTTAGTAGCCACGGTCAACGCCTTTAGCTGGCGTGGGCTTTCCGTTACGAACCGCTCACGACCACCGCAGACGGTGTCAAGGGCGAAGCCATTGGCTTGTTGAAATCCTATTTTATCAAATGAACCTCGCCAGTCAATAACGATGGATCTCCTGGTTTCCCCCTGTTCCCAGCTCCTGACCCTGCTCGGCAATCCCTCTCCGCGAAGGGGCTCCTGTCAAGGGGAGCTGTCTATCATTCCAGATGGTGCTGTCTTGATTGAGGATGAAACCATCAAAGCCATCGGGCCGGCAAAAGAGTTGGAAGGTCGCGTGGCGGGAACGCGGCCCAATCGGATTTCGGCTGAGGACTGTGTTGTGATGCCAGGGTTTGTTGATAGTCACAGCCATCCAATCTTCGCCAGGTCGCGGCACGATGAGTACGAGTTGATAATAAGGGGAACCCGCTATCAGGAGATTGCAGAGAGTGGCGGTGGTATTTTGAGCAGTGTTCGGGCGGTTCGAGAGACTTCAAAATCTCGGCTTCTGGAACTCTCTCGGACGCGCCTGGCAAGATTCTTGGAGCATGGAACAACCGCCCTCGAAGTCAAAAGCGGCTATGGCTTGGATTTGGAAAATGAGATCAAGCTTTTGGAAGTAGTACAGGACCTGCAAAAGGCCACGCCGCTGGAGTTGATCCCAACTTTCTTGGGCGCTCATGAAATTCCTGAAGAATACAGATCCCGAAAAAGGCAGTACATTGAACTGGTAACGGAGCAAATGATTCCGGTGATAGCGGGCCGCCATCTCGCGGAGTTCTGTGATTGTTTTGTGGAGCCCAGCATCTTCTCTTTGGAAGAGACTGAACAAGTCTGTATCTCGGCACGAAGTCAAGGCCTGAAGATCAGGCTGCATGCCGATCAATTGAGTCGAAGCGGCGCTGCCCGGCTTGGCGTACGCCTTAAAGCGGTGTCGGTTGACCATCTGGAACAAATCCTCCCCGAGGATATCCAAGTATTGTCAAAGTCAGCGACTATTGCGACCTTGTTGCCGGGGTCAGTGTTTCACCTCGGATTGAATCATTATGCGCCTGCTCGAGCTCTTATCGATGCTGGCGTACCCGTGGCCTTGGCCACCGATTTTAACCCCGGGAGTTCTCCCACGCTTAACATGCAAATGATCCTCTCCATCGCCTGCGCTCAGATGCGCATGACTCCCGCTGAAGCGATTGTGGCGACAACCATCAACGGGGCCCATGCCCTTTGTCGCGCCAATCGCATCGGCTCGCTGGAACCTGGCAAACAGGCTGATCTCTGCATTATGGATGTGGAGGACTACCGTCAAATCCCGTACTTTTTCGGAATGAACCATTGTAAGATGACTCTCAAAAAAGGAAGAATCGTCTATCAGCGAGGTTAAGAAACCGTCCCCCCCTTTCCAAGGGGGGCTCTGGAGTTTGGACATTTTGAAGCCACGACCAGCGCCTTCTTTGGAGTGCGGGGGCTTGACGCCGCTTTCATTGGCGCCGGCTTGACGGCGCCCCCAAACGACGACCGAAAAGTTTACTAGATCTTGACACGCACGTTGCGTAATGATTTATCTTCGAATGCACCTGAAACGCTTGTTGGGAGTTTTTGCTCGCGTCGGCAGTCGGGGCTTGCGTCGAAGCCGCAGGCAGACAAAGCGCTGTCAAGCCAGCGCACTCCAAAGGCGAGCCCCCCAAATGTCCAAACTCCAACGTTGTCCCGAATCGGAAGGACCCACCCCGAAGGCTGATGCCTTCTGCCCCTCCCGAGAGGGGATTTTCAAGGCAGACCATGAAAACGATTGTGGAATGTGTTCCCAATTTTAGTGAAGGTCGGGATCGAGCGGTAGTCGATCAGATTGTGACCGCAATCCAATCCGTGCCCGGTCTCTGCATCATGGATCTGGAAATGGATTCTGACCACCATCGTTCTGTTGTCACCTTTGTCGGTGAGAAAGATAAAGTGGGCGAAGGAGCCCTACGAGCCATCCGCAAAGCGGCCGAGCTGATCGATCTAACAAAACATGTTGGAGCTCACCCAAGAATTGGCGCTACCGATGTGGTTCCTTTTGTTCCGGTCAAAAACGTTACGCTGGAGGAATGTGTCGCTATTGCCAAGCAGGTGGGAGAACAAACTTACAAACGTTTCGCTATTCCAGTCTATCTCTACGAAGCAGCCGCAACACGTCCGGATCGAGTGCAATTGGAAAATATTCGCAAGGGGCAGTTCGAAGGATTGCGAGTGGATATCGAGAAATCCCCCGATCGTAGGCCCGATTTTGGGGCGCCCAGGATTCATCCAACGGCTGGAGCAACGGTAGTAGGCGCTAGAAAATTTCTGATTGCATATCACATCAATCTGAATACTTCAGATGTAAAAATCGCCAAGGACATCGCAAAGAGCATCCGTACTTCCAGTGGCGGCTTGCCCTATGTAAAGGCGATGGGGATCGAGCTCAAGGCAAGAAATCAAGCCCAGGTCTCCATGAATCTCACCGATTTTGAGCAGACCCCGGTCCACCAAGTTTTTGAACAGGTTAAACGTGAGGCCGAGCGACATGGCACGACTGTGGCGGGCAGTGAAATTATTGGATTGATCCCACAGAAAGCCCTGGAAATGGCAGCAGGCTTTTATCTCCAGATTGAGAACTTCCGTCCCGAATTAGTGTTCGAGAATCGGTTGATTGAGATTGTGGAAGCTTCCAAAGATCTCAGCTCTATGCCCATCTCACAGTTCTTGGAACTAGTAGCTGCTACTGAGTCCGTGCCCGGAGGGGGAAGTGTCGCCGCGCTGGCAGGCGCACTGGCAGCGGCTTTGGGCAAGATGGTGGTCGGATTTACGTTGAACCGAAAAAAGTATGAATCGCATCAGGCGAGGCTAAGACAGCATCTTCGCTTGCTAGAGGATACACTATCTGAACTGCGTTTGGCTGTCGACCAGGACTCTCAGGCTTACTCCCAGGTTATGGCAGCACTGCAATTGCCCAAGAGCAACGAAAGTGAAAAAATGTATCGTGAGCAAAAACTTCAGGAGTCGTTGAAACGGGCAACGGAAATTCCTCTGTGGGTGGCTGACTGCGCCTACAAGACGATGCAGACGCTGCAGGACTTGCGATCCATTTCCAACCCCAACCTGGCATCTGACCTCAATGTTGGTTTCTGGATGGCTATGGCAGCTTGCCGGGGAGCTTTGGAAAATGTGTCTATCAACTTGAGATCGATCCACGACTCCGCTTTTGTGGAGAGCAAAGAAGAGCGGAGCCGGGAGCTTGAGGAGATGTTGAAACAGGTGGTGTTGGCAAGCTTGTAGCGCCTGAATGCAGCGCCAATCGAACCGAACGCCTCCGCGCCAGCTCAGGTGGAGATCAGTATGTCAGCCCCGGGGCCAGTACGTAACCCATCAGCAGGTTATATTCCGCCGTGGCCACGCATTGGAGTAATTCCAGCTCACCAAAGCGCCCCCGGTAGGCCAGTTCACAGAGATCGACAAATCGAGCGGGATTCCACTGAGACTCCAGTAAGAGGCTTCTGCGAGCCTTGTCGAAATTGCTGCTCGTCCCTTCCATTTTCTCTACCCCTGCACGTAACGCAGGGAAGATGGCGTGGTTCCCCACCTTTTGGTACCAGTACATCGAGTTACTGAAATCCCCTTCGCTGCGATGCATCAATGCATGCCAGTAAGAACCCTCCGCTGTGCGGTCTTTCTGGGCAAGTTCATGAGCTTCGTCGAGAAATCCGTGGAGCCAGAATGCTCCCGCACGCACTAGAGCATCAGAAGATAGGTTATAGACCTTGCGCCAGTCGGCTTCTTGAATCATCCGAAGAATGTCAGCGCTCCCTCGGCGCGGGCGGACTGGAACGGGAAGACCCGCCGGAGCAGGATAAACGGATTCTATGTTCATAATTAATTAATGAGGTAAGACATCATTGACGCTAAGATCTCTTGGCAGCCAAGAAGTTCACAAATCGGTCAAATCTATGCCAAGGCCCGACCCCTTACCACCAACCCTCCAGCCTCTGGGGAAGGGTAGTTGCCATAGCTGTTAAGTTAAGAGATAGGAATGAGAACAAAGGCACAGTGTGGGAGGCGGCCTCCGACCGGCGATCAGAAGTTTGGGTTTTACAATCCCTGTTTCCTGTTAAACCCGCTCTGGTCGCCGCGCGGAGCGCACCTCCCACATTCTTAACACCTATGGGGGTGAGAGGGAATCCGGCACTCAATTTCGTAATCCTCAGTAATAATAACCCAAGCTGAATAGAAGTGTTATAGGCTTGGTCCAGATTTTTGCTCGGCTTCTTTATCGTGCTGGCTGCCCATTTTGATTTTTAACGGGGACGCGGACCTTGATCCTAAGAACCGCAGTTAGCCACAGAGGCACCGAGAGGCGGTAGATAAGGAGTTACATCTTCGCAAACTCTTGAAAAATTCTTACCCTCTAGGTAAAGATAAAGCATCTGAAAAACCGCTCCCTTTCCACTGCCTGTGCGCTCTCCGTGACTCCTTGGCAATTTCATTGGTAGCGAAATTCTGGAGACGCTCGCGAAAGCGACACTATACAATGAGATTTTGAACCAGACTGCGAAATGAACGAGTTACGATTAACAATGGGGTCCAAAACCTGACTGCTACCAAAGTATTAGTACCCATCACCTAGATAAAATACGCTGGTCAGGCGATTGACCCGAGTCGCCTTCAGAAATAAAATTTCCCTGCAGGAAGGATTATTATGGTCAAGACAATCGTGGACGATTCGGAAATTGTCGTCATCGGCAAAGACATGTTCGGAGCTCCATTCAGCGAGAAGACGAAGCTCCTTAATCTTTCGAAGGAAGAGTTTTCATTTTCCTTGTTCCGGCCCGTTGCTGAAAATTCCCCACTTCAGGTGAACTTTCATCCTGATGCCGGAGAGGCTTGTTTCTGGGTGAGAGGGGAAATTGTCCAAGTGAAAAATCGCTTGGATGGCATGCAAACCGTTGGGGTAAGAGTGTTGGAGTGCAAGAATTGAGGAGAGTCTCTCATGCGGGGTGGCGGCACCCGCAAGGATGAAATTGCACATTCCCCTCTTGGGAGGGGTGCAGGGGTGGGTTGAATCCGAACCCGAAAGCCCGCCCCGGAAGGCTGACTCCTTCTGTCCTCCCAGGAGGGGATTTTCAGAAGAGTCATGCATGCTTGCTGGCGGTCGCCACAGAGCATGAAAATATCGTACTCGTTCCCGTCGTCGTGGTCGTCCTCGGCTGGCGCATTCGAGTACGATAACGAGGACGACGACGATTTCCGCAAGAGCGCCCACATCCCTCAGCCAACTCCACTAGTCCTTCAGTTTTCGCTTGGCGGCTTCCACTTGGCTGTCGAGCTCCCGGTTCCAATCAGCAGCGGACATCGCCTTTAACTTTTCCAATTGACCAGCTGCCAGGACCAACTTGCGAATCCCCGGTATGACTGCGATTTCGACCTCAGCTCGCGGTTCCTGGGCCCGATCCAAGATCCTGCGTCGTTCATCCTGCCATGAGACAGATGCTTGCTTACCGGATTTGAGGAATTTTACGGCCTCCAGTCCCCAGTTAGCCACCGTTGAGAGGTCGTGGGAAAGCGGTACCGCTTCAGCCGCCAGTTCGGACTGTTCTAGGATGGGCCTAAGCTTTTTGTCACTATTTTTCCACCGTGCGAGTGTGGATTGAATCTCCTGAGGCTTACTCAGTTTTGGAGCGTTCGTTAGAAACTGGTCCACCGCATTTCCAAAGAGACGGGCCGTGTCGCTTTCCGGCCGTGCAGCGTCTACCAGGCGATTCAGGGGCGTTTCACTGGTGTAGTGACGGGCTGACTCCCGGGCGTAAAGCTTCACTGGTTCAACCACGTCGGCCAAAGCCTTTAACGATTCCACAGGATACTTTCCAGCCAGGCGCCGCAGCATGATCGCGTAGTTGGATCGATGGGTCAGTCCAAATTCTTCCAACCCGATGCTTTCAACTTCCAATCGACGATACATATCGGCCACATCCTGGATGTTTGCAGGAGACCAGAATCGTTCCGCAATGGCAATGTTACGTGGCCAAATCCGAGAATCGATGGTTTCCGAGCTGGCATATTCGGTCCACATAGCCGCTTCCCCTCCCAGAACACGAGCGCGTTGCTCTGTCGTGAGATCACTGCTGGAGGGAATAGGATCGACGTGGTAGTGGAAAGCTGCCGTTCTGATGAGGTCGAGATAATAGCCATGGGAAAGCATGCCGTCATATCCCCTTTTGGCTGCTTCAGCCAGTGCCACTGGCCCACGCCAGGACTGTACCACAATGTTCCTGGGAAGATCGGGATGCAAGATCTCATCCCAGCCCACCATCTTTTTGCCTTGCTTGGCAAGGATCTGCAAGAGGTGGCTGTTGAAATAGGCGTGCAGGTCCTGGTTGTTCTTCAAGTTGTGCTCGGGCATGAATTCCCGGATCTTCGAATTCTGATTCCACTGCTTGCCGTTGACCTCATCGCCACCAATATGCATATATTCGTCTGGAAACAGTTGTGCCATCTCAGCGAGGAACGTGTCGATAAACTGGTAAACCTCATCGCGCGTGGGATCGAAAGTAGGATCCTTGATGCCAAAGGTTCGTTCAATCTGATAAGGCCCGGGTGCGCTAGCCAATTCCGGATGGCCCACCAGCCAACTAGTGACGTGGCCAGGCATGTCAAATTCCGGAATGACCCGAATCCCGCGCTCCCGCGCATAGGCGATGAGTTCTCGCACCTGCGACTGGGTGTAATACTTGCCGTCAGATCCAAGCTCGTGCAGTCTCGGAAACTTTTTACTTTCGATTCGGAATCCCTGGTCATCAGTGAGATGCCAGTGCAAGACGTTCATCTTAACGGCCGCCATCCCGTCAAGATTACGTTTGACCACCTCCAGGGGTTGCCAGTGCCGTGCTACGTCAATAAGCAAGCCTCTCCAGCGAAAGCGAGGCCTGTCCTGGATGGTACCGCAGGGTACCACTTGCCCCTTACCCTGAGAACGAACCAGTTGCATCAAAGTTTCCAGACCTCGGAGGATTCCCAGCGGGTTGGGAGCCGCCAGCCGGGCCTGATGTGTCGTGATTGTCAGGGAGTAGGATTCGTCTTCAAGGACGGATTGGATCGCCTGCCCCTCTCCGTCGCAATGAACCACGAGCTTGGCTTGCTCAGGGCGGCCTAGAATCGCCTGGGACACAGGCACTTTGGCTCTCTTTGCTAAACGGTCGAGCCATCGCTGGATCGCGCTCTCCAAGCGCGAATCCTTTCGACCCTCCAATGCAAGCGTAAAGGTC
>Ga0066710_100001586_pt1 | contig 17232 bp, 17 predicted proteins | sample GraSoiAngelo_159_FD_79666 | JGI IMG/M metagenome (GOLD analysis project Ga0066710, IMG submission 79666) | Grasslands soil microbial communities from the Angelo Coastal Reserve, California, USA - 14_1009_16_40cm | ecosystem: Environmental > Terrestrial > Soil > Grasslands | place: USA... | reverse complement strand
TCCTCGAGCACGACGGCGTCCGGCGCAAACTCCGCTATGAGCTCCTGCACGCCGTCGAAGATCGTCTTGAGGCGCAGCTCGGGGCGGCGCCCCGCCGGCGTTCGCCAGCAGTCCCACTCCACTGCCCGGAGGCGGCTTCCTCTTTCGTGGACGATTCCCCATCCGCAAGCGGCAGTGCCCGGATCGATGCCGAGAACTTTCACGCCGTGACTTTAGGCACCGCGCCGGACGTTCCTGCCCGGCGCAATTGTTACGACGCGACAGCTTCCAAGAGCCGCTCGGGAATGTCGAAGTTCGCGTAGACGTCGTTGACGTCGTCGAGCTCTTCCAGGGCGTCGATCAGTCGCAGGGTCTTGCGCGCGGCGGCCTCGTCGTCGAGCTCGATCGTCGTCTTCGGCACCATCGTCGTCTCGGCGGACTCGATTTCGATCCCAGCCTGTTCGAGCGCTTCACGGACGGAGCTCAGCGACTCCAGTGAGGTCGTGACCTGGAAGCTCGAGCCGTCCTGGGCGACGTCGTCGGCCCCGCCTTCCGCGGCGGCGAGCATGACGCTGTCCTCCTCGGCCCTGTCGGCGTCGACGAGGATGATCCCGCGGCGTTCGAACAGCCAGGCGACGGCGCCCGTGGTCCCGAGGCTGCCTTCGTTCTTCGTGAACACATGCCGGATGTCGGCGGCCGTCCGGTTGCGGTTGTCGGTCAGCGCCTCGACGATGATCGCGACGCCGTTCGGGCCATATCCTTCGTAGACGATCTGCTCGAACGCCTCGCTATCGGTGCCGGCGCCGGAGCCGCGTGCGATCGCCCGCTCGATGTTTTCCTTCGGCATCGAGTAGGAGCGCGCCTTCTCGATCGCGTTCTGGAGCGCGAGATTAGCGGCCGGGTCGGGCCCGCCCTCACGAGCCGCGACGATGATCGCGCGCGCGAGCTTCGAGAAGAGCTTTCCCCGCTTCGCGTCCGCCGCGCCCTTCCTGTGCTTGATCGAGCTCCACTTGCTATGCCCGGACATGGCCCTCCTCCCGCACGAGTTCGAGGAAGCGGTCGTGGACACGGGTGTCGTCCGTCAGCTCCGGGTGGAACGAGGCGACGATGAAACGCCCTTGGCGGAGCAGCACGGGCTCGCCGTCGTGCTCGGCGAGCACCTCGACCTCCGACCCCACCTCGCGGACGCGAGGCGCGCGGATGAAGACTCCGCGCAGGGGCTCGTCGTCGCCGGCGAGCGCGAGGTCTGCCTCGAAGCTCGCGACCTGCCGTCCGTAGGCGTTCCGGTCGACCTCGATGTCGACCGCCCCCAGATGACGGCGGTCGAGCACGATCATCCCGGCGCAGGTGCCGAGCACAGGGCCCGTGAACTCGCGCACCGCCTCGTCGAGCCCGTACAAACGCATCAGGCGCATGAACGTTGTCGACTCGCCGCCCGGGATGACGAGGCCGTCGAGGTCGTCGAGCGATTCCGGTTTGCGCACCTCGACCGGGTCGGCCCCCAGCCGCCGCAGCATCCCTGCGTGCTCGCGAAAGTTTCCCTGCACTGCCAGGACGCCGATCTTCACGACGTTGATTGTAGATTCGGGCGGGGGCCCGGCCGGTGACGTCGCCGGTCAGGCCACTACAGGAGCTCGGCGGCGGGGATCGCCTCACGGTGCAGCCTCGCGAGCAGCTGAGCGATGACGATGAAAACGAGACCCAGCGCCGCGTAGGCGAGCGGAGCCGCCCACATGTGCTGGTGACTCGTTTCGGACGTGGTGAACCCGAGGAACGGGAAAAAGATGACGCCGAGCGGAAAGAACGCAAGGAAGTGGACCTCCGCCCACCTCTCGGCGAAGTGCGTGGTCACCTGGAGAAGGCCCCAGGCGGCGAGGACGACCCAGCTCGAGCGCACGAGGCGGTCACCGAGTGCGATGTAAAGAAGTGCCGCGACTCCGATCAGGATCCAGTCGAAGTCGTCCTGGTGGAAGAACCAAAGGAGCCCTCCGCCGATCGTCAGGCCGGCAACGACGTGCAGCCAGAATCCGTAGATCCTCGATTGCCCGCCGTCGACGCTCACCGCTACGCCTAGCAGGACCAGGCCGAACGCGATCGTCACGGCGGCCGACCAGTCGCCGCCCCCCGAAAGCAGATCGGTGACGAAGAACCACGCCGTCACGGCAAGGGCGAGAACGAGCAGCGGGAAGTGGAACGTGCGCAGCGCGACGGCTGCGGCGACAACGGCCGCGAGCTCGAGCACGAGCAACCAGAAGCGGAAGCCGGCGAACGGCCCCCCATGGGTGTCAGGCAGCCAGCCGAACCAGTCCAGCAGCGCACCGAAGAACACGACGAAGGCGGCAACCGCGCTGAGGGCGTAGAGGCCCGCGGTGACGAAACGGCGGTTCCGCCTGGCCAGGAACGCCAGGGTGGCGAGAACCCCGAGTACCAGCGCCGACCATCCGACGAGCCCGGCGGCCCCATTTTGCCCCGATTCGACGGACAGGAACGCCAGCATCGCGGCCAAGATGGTGATCCCGCCGAGATAAACCAGGAAGGAAGCGTGCGACCAGGGCACGCGAGCGGCGTTCATCGCGCCGAACTGTGACGTCGGGCCCGGACGTCCCGAGGTCTAGCTTGTCCGAAGAAGCCTTTACCAGCCGCGCGTTTCGAGCAGCTCTTCGGGCGCCAGCGCCGCCGCGGACAGGCCACTCATCGCGTCGCCGAGACCCTGCGAGACGCGCGCGAGCACCTCGGCGTCCCGGTAGTGCGTCGTCGCCTCGACGATCGCCTTCGCGCGCGTCGACGGATCGGCCGACTTGAAGATCCCGGAGCCGACGAAGACGCCGTCGGCGCCGAGCTGCATGCACAAAGCCGCGTCGGCCGGAGTCGCGATCCCGCCCGCAGTGAAGGTGACCACCGGCAGCCGCCCGTGCTCGGCGACCCATTGCACCAGCTCGACAGGGGCCTGCAGGTTCTTGGCCTCCGAGTAGAGCTCGTCCTCGCGCAGCGAGCCGAGCCGCCGGATGCCTCCGAAGACGGCCCGCATGTGCGTGACCGCGTTGACGATGTCGCCGGTGCCGGCCTCGCCCTTGGTGCGAATCATCGCCGCGCCCTCGGAGATGCGGCGCAGCGCCTCGCCGAGGTTCGTGCAGCCGCAGACGAACGGCACCGTGAACTTCCACTTGTCGATGTGGTTGGCGGTGTCCGCGGGGGTCAGCACCTCGCTCTCGTCGATGTAGTCGACCTCGAGCGACTCGAGGATCTGGGCCTCCACGAAATGGCCGATTCTCGCCTTCGCCATCACCGGGATCGTCACCGTCTCCTGGATCTCGCGGATCTTGTCCGGATCGGCCATCCGGGCGACGCCGCCCTCCGCGCGGATGTCCGCCGGAACCCGCTCGAGCGCCATCACAGCGACGGCGCCGGCCTCCTCGGCGATCCGGGCCTGCTCGGCGGTAGTGACGTCCATGATCACCCCGCCCTTCAGCATCTCGGCGAGGCCGCCCTTGACGCGCATCGTGCCGAGCTCGGCCATGGCCACGATTCTAGCCCGTCGCCTCGCTACGGCTAGTCGAAGCCGCTGCCCGCACGAACCGGCGCGCCATGGCCACCGACTCGGCGTCGAACGCGATCCAGAAGCAGAACGCGGCGAGCGGAAGCTCGGCCACGAGCGCCTCGGCGGCAGCCCAGGCCAGCTCCGAGCCCGGCTGAGAGGTGAGCGTGTCGAACCAGGCGTCGCAGAGGAGCAGCGTGCCCGCGATCGACGCGTAGATCGGCAGCTTGACCGAAAGGCGAACGAGCGCGACAACGGTCACCGCGACGGCGAGCGCGATCCCGACGTCGAGCCCAGGCCAGACGATGTCCCAGTGGACCGATTCGTGCCGTGGCGGCAGCGTGATGCTCAGGTACACGGTCCACGGCAGCAACGCGATCGCGACTCCCCCCATGATCACGAACCCCCAATGCCGGAGCCGAAGGAGGTTCCGCTCGGCTGCGAGCTCCGAGCTCAGCTCTCGCCCTCGGCCGACCCGCGCCGCCGCGGCTTCGGCAGCTGGCCCTCGGCCCGCATGACCGCGAGCCCCGCGCGAGGCAGCCCGAGCGTTCCCTCGTAGAGCAGGTAGCGAGGCTCCCAGCGCGGGAAGAACTTCGCGTTGAAGCGGTAGAGGCTCTCGATCTGGAAGAAAGGGTTGCCGAGCGCGACGACTCGTCCCAGGAGCCTCTCCAGCCGGCCGCGCGGGCCGTGCATGACGCGCGCGAAGGCGGCGAAGTTGAGCGAGACCTCCTCGATCCCGCGCTCTCGCAGCGCCTCGATCGCACGAACGACGAGGAACTCCATCATCCCGTTCGGCGTCTCCCGGTCGCGCCGCATCGACGAGAGCGACATCGCCGGGCGCCCGTACGAGGGGACGAGGTGGATGAAGCCGCGGATCCTTCCGTCCGCGTCACGCCCCAACAGCACGACGCCGCCGGCTTCCCGTTCGGTGCGGAGCGAGTCCATCGCCATCGAGAAGCCGCGTTCGGCCGCCCCGGCGCGCCAGCGCTCCGCCACTCCCTCGAGCTCGCAGAGCGTGCGCTCGTCGAGGGCCGACAGTTCGGCCAGTTCCGCCGAGTAGCCGCACTTCTCCAACCGGGCCACGGACTGGCGCACCTTGCGGATCGCGCGGCCTTCGAGCGAGAAGCAACCGGTCTCGACCACCGCCTCGTCGCCGACGTAGAGCGCGCGCAGGCCCGCCTGGCGCCAGAGCGGGACCAACTCTTCGCTGACGCCGCACGCGGCGAGCCTCAGCCCTCGGCGCTCGGCGTACGCAACCGCCTCGGAGACGAGCCCCGGCAGGGCAGCGGGCGGCCCGACCGGATCGCCTGAGCAGAGCAGGACGCCGTTCTCGATCCGGTAGCCGAGAAAGGCGCTTCGGTCCCGGTCGAACAGGTACTGCTTGTCCCGGCGGAGCTTGAAGAACGCGAGGGTGTCCATGCCGTGCCGGCGGACGAGCTGCCTCGCCGCCTGCCGAGCCTCGGCGTCGGGAAGGCTGCGCGGCGCGGCGAGCGGCCTGAAGATCAGGTACGCGCACGCGAGCAGAGCGGCGAGCGCCAGCAGCCCGACGGCCAGCGGCAGCCGGCCCATCTCGTCGTGGAACGCGATCGGGCCCGGCTGCCAGAGCAGGGCGTCGCCTGCAGTCCGGAGGATCGCCCCGGCCCGCGCGCCGCTCGGTGCCGCGATCCAGACCGAGCCGACGATCAGAATCGTCGTCGCGGCCACGACGGCGGGAACGCGGTAGAAGGCGGAGCGGAGACCGGCGGGATCGTGCCGGACGTGGAACGCGGCGCGACCCCACCAGAGCAGTCCGGCCGCGGCGAAGCTCCACACCGCCTCCTCGAAATCAAGGCCTTTGGCGAGATTGAGCACCCCGAGCGCCAGCAGCAGCCCGACCGCGACATGGAGCGCTCCGCGACGGCGGCGGTAGAGGTAGAACGCCGTCACGATCAGCCCCGCAGAAGCCGGCAATGCGAGGGCGTGGAAGATGCGGATCTCGTCGAGCGACTCGACGCGCAGTAGCACGCGATGCCGCCAGCCGGAGTTGGGCGTCGCGGCCGAGACCAGGTTGACGATCCCGGCGGCCAGCGCCCACAGTGCCGCAAGCAGCGGGAGGGAGTCGTACCGCCTCAGCCCTCGCAACGGCGCGGCCCGCCGGTGCAGGCCGAGCTGCCACATCGCCGAGTCGCGCTTCGACGGGACGAGATCCCGCCAGTCCTTCGCGACGAGCCAGACCCCGGCCAGCGCCGCCAGGATCGTCGTCAGACCGAGGTCCACGTCGTCGAGGAAGGAACCGGCGGCCAGTGCCACGAGGATCGCGAGCCCGAGGTGGTACTCGTGGATCCTGCGGTGAAGGAGATAGACCCGCGGCCCGAACGGGTGGCGCTCGAGGCGCAGCATCGTGCCCACACTGTGCCTGGACCTACGGTCTGCGGCCGTGACCTAGGGAGCCGAGGGCACCTCGCCGACGTCGCCGGGTTGAACGAGGCCGGACTCATAGGCCATCACGACGGCTTGGACCCGATCTCGAAGGTTCATCTTCATCAACACGCGCGCGACGTGCGTCTTCACCGTCGTCTCGCTGACGACAAGGGTCTGCGCGATCTCGGCGTTCGAGAGACCCCGCGCGATCAACTTCAGTACCTCGGATTCCCGCGGCGTCAGCTCGTCGATCTCCCGCGGAGCCGTCCGGACGGCGTCGGGCGGATGACGGACGAACTCCTCGATCACCCGCCGCGTCACCGAAGGCGCGAGCAGGGCGTCACCCGAGCAGACCGCGCGGATACCGGCGACGAGCTGCTCGGGGGGCGCGTCCTTGAGCAGGAAGCCGCTCGCGCCCGCGCGCAGGGCCTCGTAGACGTACTCGTCCATGTCGAAGGTGGTCAGCATCACGACCTTCGAGTCGATGTCGTCGCCGGCAAGCAGGCGCCTCGTTGCCTCGATCCCGTCCAGCTCGGGCATCCGCACGTCCATCAGGACGACGTCCGGCCTCAGCCGGCCGGCCTCCGTGAGCGCCTCCTTGCCGTTCGCGGCCTCGCCGACGACGTCCATGTCCTCCTCGGCATCGAGAATCATGCGGAAGCCGGTGCGCACGAGAGCCTGGTCGTCGACGATCAGCACGCGCACCCGGCCGGCGGCTCGCTGGACGGCTGCGGCCTCCTCGGCGTCGGCCACCTCGTGACGGTCCGCGAGCTGCGCCGAGCCGCGCGCGCGCGCGTCGTCCTCGGAACGAAGCTCGGGGAACTCGGCCGGCAGATCCGGGGCGAGCAGCTGGTAGATCCGCACCGGGCGGTCGAAGTCCTTCAGGGTCCGCGGCCCGAGATCGCTGAAGTCGAGCTCGCCGAGCTCCTCCTCGTCCTCGAGCAGGGCCTGGGTCGTCTGAGAAAGGAGCACCTGTCCCCCGTGGGCTGCCGCGCAGATGCGCGCCGCCCGGTGGACCGCGAGCCCCACGTACTGGTCTCCCGCGACCGTCGCCTCCCCTGTATGGATCCCGATCCGGACCCGCAGCTCTCCCTCCTCGGGCCATGGATGGCGGGCGACGGCGCGCTGCGCCTTCACGGCGGCGCCAACCGCATCCTTCGGCTTCCGGAAGGCGACGAAGAACGAGTCGCCCTGCGTGTTGATCTCGTGGCCTCCGGTTTTCTGAAAGGCGGAGCGGAGCAACCGCTCGTGGTCGGCCATCACGTCCGCGTACCCGTCTCGGAGCTTCCGCACCAGCTCGGTCGAGCCCTCGACGTCCGAGAAGAGAAAGGTGACGGTGCCGGTCGGGAGCTGGGGCATCACTTGCCGTTCACGGGGATGCGCGCGCGGACCTGGAAACCACCGCCTGTCCGCGGGCCGGCGTCGAGCTCCCCGCCGGCGACGGCGATGCGCTCGCGAAGGCCGACCAGTCCATGACCTCCGCCGTCTCCCCCGCCCGTGCCGTTCCCGTCGTCTGCGACGACGACCTCCACCTCGCCGTTGGTGTAGCGAACGAGCACCTCCGCTCGCTGAGCCTCAGCGTGCTTGAGCGTGTTCGTCAGCGCCTCCTGCACCAGCCGGTACCCGGCCAGATCGACGCTCGCCGGAAGGTCCGCGGCCTCGCCCTCAACCTTGAGGTCGACGTCGAGGCCGGACGACTCTCGCACCTGCTCGACCAGCTTGTCCAGATGCTTGAGGCTGGGCTGCGGGGCGAGCGCCGGCGCCTCCTCGGGCCGCCGCAGCACATCGACCAGCCGTCGCATCTCCGCGAGCGCCTCGCGGCCGGTTTGCTCCACGACGAGCAGGGCTTCGCGCTCGCGCTCCTGCTCGGGCCGCAGCAGCCGCCGCACCCCTGAGGCCTGCACGGTCATCACGCTGACGCTGTGGCCGACCACGTCGTGCAGCTCGCGCGCGATCCGCGCCCGCTCCTCGGCGACGGCGGCTCGCGCCCGTTCCTCGCGTTCGCGCTCGAGTCGCTCGGCGCGTTCTTCTGCCCGCTTGTACTGACTCAGCTTCGCGCCCAGCGCATTCCCGGCGAGCCAGACGATCGTGAAGAGGACGCCGATGAACAGGAAGTCGCCGGCGCCCTGGGTTGGGTGGTTGTGGGTGACGATCGCAGCGGCTCCGATCCCGATCCCCAGGCCGGACACCGCCTGTCGCCGTTCGGGCAGCATGCCGAACAGGAACGAGCAGGTGAGAACCGCCAGGAAGATGGCGAACGGGAAGGTCACGAGGCGCCCCTCGAAGAACGAGATCGCGGCGGCGTAGATGAAGAGCGCCGCGGGTGCTCCGAAGGGGAACCGCCGTCGCGCGAACAGCGGCAGGAAGAGCACCAGGGTCAGCGGGACGAGCACCCAAAGCGATCCGGTCGGGGCGTCTTTGTTGTGCTCACGGCCGAAAGCGAGCTCGAGCGAGGCTTCGAGCATGCCCAGCAGCACGAAAGCGTCGAAGCCGAAACGACTGATCAGCGGCCACGCCCGGCGGGCGATGTTGGCGATGCGCCTCGTCATGTCTTGAAGGTAGACCACCGCCGCCAGAGTGTCGTCGTCCGGGAGGACGACTTCAAGATCATCCGCTCGGACGAGTAGAAATCGGGCCGGCGGCCGACGACCTACAGAACTCGCGCCCCTAGCGTGGGTTGCGATGAAACCTGCGACCCAAGGAGTCACCATGAATGCAGCTGCAGTAGCAGCCGCGCTCACCGACGAGCGCGTCCTGATCGACCACAGCCCGCCGGCCGTCGCCGCGCACGAGGTCGCGCGCCGCTACGGCGAGGGCGACACCGCCGTCGACGCCCTCCGCGGCGTCTCGCTCGAGGTGCCCCCCGGGCAGCTGACCGCAGTGATGGGGCCTTCGGGCTCCGGCAAGTCGACGCTCATGCACATCCTGGCCGGCCTCGACCAGCCGACGAGCGGCAACGTCGAGATCGCCGGGATCGACATCACCAAGCTGAAGGACAACGAGCTGACGAAGCTGCGTCGCAAGCACATCGGCTTCGTCTTCCAGTTCTTCAACCTGCTCCCGATGCTGACGGCTGAGGAGAACATCGTCCTCCCCTTGACGATCGCCGGCCGCAAGCCCGAACGCGAATGGCTCGAGCAACTGCTCGAGAGCGTGGATCTCGGCGCCCGACGGAAGCACCGCCCCGCTGAGCTCTCCGGCGGCCAGCAACAGCGCGTGGCGATCGCCAGGGCGCTCGTCTCGCGGCCGACCGTCCTCTTCGCCGACGAGCCGACCGGGAATCTCGACTCGGCCACGAGCGGCGAGATCCTCCAGCTCGTGCGCCGCTCGGTCGACGAGCTCGGCCAGACGACCGTGATGGTCACGCACGACGCGGTCGCAGCGACGATCGCCGACCGTGTGCTCTTCCTCGCCGACGGCGAGATCGCCAAGTCGCTTGCCCGCCCCTCGCAGGCACAGGTGATCGACGCGATCCAGGAGGTGGCAGGACAATGACCGGCGTCGCTCTCAAGGGGCTGCTCGCCCGCCGCGTCCGCGCGCTGCTGACGGCGCTGGCGATCGTGCTCGGCGTCGCGATGGTGAGCGGCAGCCTCGTCCTCACCGACACGATCTCGAAGGCGTTCGACACGATCTTCACCAGCTCGTACAGCCACACCGACGCGGTCGTGAGCGGCAAGAAGCTCGTCGACTACTCGAACGGAGGGAACGCGACGGTCTCGAAGGAGCTGCTCGAGCAGATCAAGCGGATGCGCGACGTCGAGGCGGCCTCGGGCGCGCTGCTCGACCTGAACGGCGACTCGACGCACGCGACCCTGCTCGACCGCGACGGCAAGGCGATCCAGTCGAACGGCAATCCAACCTTCGGCTTCGGCATCGACACCTCGCAGCCGCGCTTCAACCCGCTGAAGCTGCAGGATGGCCACTGGGCGAAGGGGGCACACCAGGTCGTGATCGACGCCGAGACGGCGAAGAAGCATCACTTCGCGATCGGCGACATGGTCGGCGTCGCCGCGCACGGGCCGAAGGAACGGTTCCGGATCGTCGGCACGGCGACCTACGGCAACGTCAACTCTCTCGGCGGTGCCACAATCGCGGTCTTCTCGATCCCGACCGCGCAGCGACTGCTCGGGCTGCGGGGCTACTCAGCGATCTCGGTCGCGGCGAAGCCGGGCGTGTCCTCCGAGAAGCTCCTCTCGGAGCTGAAGCAAGAGGTGCCGGCGACCGCGCAAGTGCGAACGGCCAAGGAGCAGGCGAACGACGACAAGCAGGGCGTCGCGAGCTTCATCACCTTTATCCGCGCGTTCCTGCTCGGCTTCGGCGGAATCGCCCTCTTCGTCGGCGCCTTCGTGATCTTCAACACGCTCTCGATCACGGTCGCGCAGCGGACGCGCGAGCTCGCGACGCTGCGGACGCTCGGGGCCTCGAGGCGTCAGGTGCTCCGCTCGGTCGTGTTCGAGTCGTTCGCGATCGGACTCGGTGCGTCGGTAATCGGCCTCTTCGCGGGCTTCGGGCTCGCGAGGGGCCTGGGCTCGCTGTTCGGCGCGCTCGGGCTGTCTTTGCCGGAGGCGTCGTCCGTGTACGCCACGCGCACGTTCGTGATCTCGCTGCTCCTCGGCGTGCTCGTGACGGTGCTCGCCGGCTTTGTGCCCGCGCTGCGGGCGACCCGCGTGCCGCCAATCGCCGCCGTCCGCGAGGGAGCGGTGATCCAGCGGAAGAAGCGGCTCGGGCCGCTCGCGGGCGTCGTTCTTTTCGGGATCGCGTCGGCGCTGATCGCCTACGCGACGCTCGGGGGTCATCTCGGCTCCGGCAAGTCCCTGCTCGCGCTCGCCGGCGGGACGCTGCTCGGCCTGCTCGGCGTCGCCGGCTTCGCGCCCGTGCTCGTTACCGCCCTGGCAGCCGTTGTCGGGATCCCGGCGAGGCGCTTCGGCGGCGCCGCCGGCCGGCTCGCGACCGACAACGCAACCCGCAACTCCGCCCGCACCGCGTCAACCGCCGCTGCGCTGATGATCGGGCTCGCCCTCGTGTCGTTCGTGGCCGTGCTCGGCAAGGGCGTGCGTGGGTCGATCGACCGCGCGGTCGACAAGCAGGTGACCGCCGACTGGGTCGTCACCTCACAGAACGGCTGGTCGGCGTTCCCGGCCGGCGCCGGCCGCGCGGCTCGGAGCGCGACGGGCGTCACCCTCGCCTCCGACATCCGCTCCGACCGCGGCAGGATCGGCAAGGCGGACGTCAACGTCAACGGGGTCGACCCGGCGACGATCGCGCGCGTCTACCACTTCGACTGGAAGCAGGGATCGAACGCGACCCTGGCCGGCCTCGACGGGCACGGCGCGATCGTGAAGCAGGGCTTCGCCAAGAAGCACCACCTCGCCGTGGGCCACGGCTTCGCGCTGCGCTCTCCGGCCGGGAAGCCCCTGCGGCTGACCGTGACCGGGATCTTCCAGCCGCCGCAGGTGATGGAGGTGCTCGGCGGGGTCGTCATCTCGCGAGCGGCCTTCGACCGGACGTTCGTACGACCGTCGAACTCGCTGACGTTGATCGACGGCTCGCCGACGCAGGCCGGTCTCGACAAGGCGCTGGCGGCGTTCCCGGACGCCAAGGCGCAGACGCACGCCGAGTACGTGAAGGCTCAGTCGTCCTTCATCAACACGATGCTGAACCTGCTCTACGTCCTGCTCGCGCTGAGCGTGATCGTGAGCCTGTTCGGGATGGTGAACACGCTCGTGCTCTCGGTCTTCGAGCGGACGCGAGAGCTGGGGATGCTGCGCGCGGTCGGGATGACGCGGCGGCAGGTGCGGCGGATGGTTCGCCACGAGAGCGTGATCACCGCGCTGATCGGCGCGGCGCTCGGGTTGCCGCTCGGGATCATGCTGGCCGCCGCCGTTACGCACGCGGTCGGTAAGTACGGCGTCACGTTCTCGCTGCCAGTCGCGTCGCTCGTGATCTTTACGGTCGCCGCGATGATCGCGGGCGTCCTGGCCGCGATCGCCCCGGCGCGGCGGGCCTCGCGCCTGAACGTACTCGAGGCGCTGCAGTACGAGTGAGCCGGGGGCGTTGCTGGGGGGACCTCCCGGTTCCCCCAGACCCCCTCCGCTGGTCCGCTGCGTGGACAGGGCTCCGCTACGCTCGGCCCGATGCGGATCCCGCGCCGGCTGGAGCGATTCATCCTCGGCACGATGATGAGCCTGGTCGCGCTCGTCGCTGAGCGCCGCGTCGTCAAGGCGCTCGGCAAGAAGCGCCGCTGACGGCCACGTCGCGGCCTGTTTCGAGGTGCGCCTCGGCACACTTCCGGCACGGCCTTGTCACGCTTCGGGCTTGACAGAACCAGGTGTCGGACACCGGTTTTGGCGGTCGCGCACCTGGGCCATTTGGCCCAGCCTCGCTACCGGTTGTGGTTGACGACCTCGACGTTGTTGCCGTCGGGGTCGAGGACAAAAGCGCTGTAGTAGCCGGCGTGGTAGATCGGACGCTCGCCGGGGGCGCCGTTGTCGGTGTAACCCGCCGCGAGTGCCGTGCGGTGGAACGCCTCCACGGTTGTGTTGTCCGCCGCCGGGAACGCGACGTGCAGATATTCCGTCGGGGTGCCCAAGACGACCGAGAAGGAACCGCTCTCGCCGACGAACCCGCGGCGGTCCGGTCCCTCGCCCCGCAGCGGAAAGCCCGTGAACGGCGCCACCGTCTCGTAGAAGCGGCGCGATGCGTCGAGGTCGGCCACGCGGATCCAGAGATGGTCGATCGGGCCGCGGCGGCGCTCCTCGTGGTGAACCGCCTCGGCGCTGTTGCCGTCTGGGTCGAGCAGGAACGAGCCGTAGTACTCGGGTGAATACTGCGGGCGCAGGCCGGGCGCGCCGTCGTCGCGGTAGCCGGCCTCGGTTCCGACCCGCCAGAACTGGTCCACGTTCTCGCGCGACGGTGCCACGAAGGCCACGTGCAACCGCCGAGTCACGGGCTTCTCTCCCGTCGCCTGAGCAACTGAGAAGTCGCCCCACTGCGGGTACTGGTCGTCCGTGTGGTCCCTGGCGATCCCCAGCGTCTGGAGCACCGTGTCGTAGAAGCGCACGGAAGCCTCGCGGTCCGAGGCGCGGACCGTGACGTGGTCGAACACCTCAGTCCCGCCTGCGCAGGCCGACCAACAGGAGGATCGTGAGTACCCCGCCCACGACGCCGAGCGTGACTGGAATCCACGACTGCACGTGCGCCGCCGCGGTCGACCCTGCGGCAACTAGGCACGAGCCGGCCGCGATTGCCAGCGAGAGCGCCCGCGCCGCCCGGCGGATCGTGTCTTCGAGCGGGGTCGTTCCCTTGACGTCGACCTGCATCCGAGCGCCGGGGCGAGCACCCGCGATCCGCTCGATTGCCTCAACGAGCGCGTTCGCCCGCAGCTCGAGCTTCTGAAACTCATAGAAGATCCGCTTCGGGTCGGCGCTCGTTCGCACGCGTGTGAGCAGGTTCTTGGCGACGAAGCCGCCGACGACCGAGAAGGGATCAAGCTCGGGATCGAGTTCGGCCGCGGTCAACTGCATCTGCGCGAGCGCCTTGCCGACGAGCGCCAGGGCCGCCGGCAGGCGCACGCCGTGGCGGCTGGCGATCTCGGTCAGGCCCTGCATGATCGGCCCGAGTTGGATCTCGGACAGCGACTTGTGCCGATACTCGGCCAATAGCTCGCCGATCTCGTTGCGGAAGGCATCGAGATCGAGCTTCTCCGGGAGCTCGGGCGCGAGCAAGAGCAGGATCTCGGCCAGGAAAGGGACGTCCTCCTGCCAGAACGCGAGTAGGAGCAACAACACGCGCTCGCGGACGTCCGGCGCGACCTCGCCGACCATGCCGAGGTCGAGGAAGTAGATCGTCCCGTCCGACCAGAGCATGTTCCCCGGGTGCGGGTCGGCATGGAAGAACCCGTCGGTGAGAATCTGCCGGTAGAACGCCTCGAGCAGCTGTCCGGCAGCCTCCTTGCGCTCGGGGCCCTGCGGGGCCTCGCGCACCGGCCCGCCCGGGATCAGCTCCATCACGAGCAGCCGCTGCGTCGTGAACCGATGATGGACGCCGGGCGCGTCGAGCCGCGAGAACGGCTCGAGCACGGCGCGCATCTGGTCGATGTTCGCGGCCTCCTGCTCGAAATCGAGCTCGCGCTGGAGTGACTCCGAAAGGTGCTCTACGACCGCCGGCAGGTCGACGATCCGGCGCAGCGCCTCGCGGCTCTCGGTTTTCTCGGCGAAGAGGCGCAGCAAGCCGAGGTCGCGCATGATCTCGTCCCGGGCGCCGGGCCGCTGCACCTTGACGACCACGCGCTCGCCGCTCTCGAGGGTCGCCTTGTGCACCTGCCCGATCGTCCCCGCGGCGAGCGGCTCGGAGTCGATCGAGGCGAACACGTCTTCCCAGGGGACGCCGAGCTCCTCCTCCATTACTTGCACCACCTCCGCCTCCGTCAGCGGCGCGACGTCGTCCTGCAGCGACGAGAGCTCGATGATGAACTCGGGCGGCAGCAGGTCGGGCCGGGTCGAGAGGATCTGCCCGAGCTTCGCAAAGGTCGGCCCGAGCTCTTCGAGGGCGTCGCGCAGCCGGCGCGCTCGGATCTCGATCGGGTCGGCTCCGCCGCGGGTCTCCCGCAGGCCGTACTTCGCGAACACGGAGGCGACGCGGGCCGCTCGGCCGAGGAGACTGCCTTCGACCTCAGCCTGGGTCATCGCTTACCTCCGTCGAGATGCGTCTGGACGATGACGACCGTGCAATGCGCGTTGTGCGAGACGCGGTTCGGGACGTTCTCAAGCAGGAACTCCTTGCGGCCGCTCATGCCCACGCTGCCGACGACGATCACGTCGACGTCCTCCTCCTTCGCGACGTCGGTCATCACACGCGCGGGATCGTTTCCCTGTGCTGCGAGCGTACGGGCGTCGGGCCCGACGACCTCGGCGGCGTACTCGGCGAGCTCCCGCTGCGTCGCGGCCTTGTCCATCCCGTCACGTACCGATTGGCAGATGATCAGCTCGGCCTCGTAGCGCTCCGCCATCTGGGCCGCCCAGCGTACTGCGCGTGTCGCCGTCTCCGAGCGGTCCGTGCCGACGAGGATGCGGCGCACCGGCGCCGGGGCCTCGGATTTCCGCCGCAGCCGCATGCCCTATTCAACCATGCTGGTTCTCAAGGTCGAGGTGTCGGCGGCCGATCACTGAGAGGTGTCCCCTGCGGCTGGCTACGACCCGAAGATCATTGAGCGCTTCGCCGACCAACTCCTGCGCAAGGCGGACACGGTTCGCGTCGGCTGCGCGGTGGGCGGCGGCATCTTCGGCGTCTTCGTCGGCGCCGTGCCGCTGACGCCGCTTCGGTCGGTCTGGGGCGTGCCGGCGGGATTCGGTGTCGCGACGATCATCGTCGGCGCCCTCGTCGGGATCCTCGTCGGCTATGTGATCGGCGAAGGACGTGCGTTCCGCTACCGCGTCCAGGCCCAGAGCGCGATCTTCCAGCTCGAGATCGAGCGCCGCGTCTCGTCGGCCGTCGCGGAGGCGGTCGCAACCGCCGCGGCGCAGGCCGCGTCCCCGGCGCCGGTCGCGGAGGAGCCGGTGGCTCCTCCCGCTTCCCTGCCGCCGCTGAGCCCGGTCGCCGAGGAGCCGGTGGCCCCTCCCGCTTCCCTGCCGCCGCTGAGCCCGGTCGCCGAGGAGCCGGTGGCCCCTCCCGCTTCCCTGCCGCCGCTGAGCCCGGTCACCGAACCGGCTCCGCCCGCCCACCCTCTGCTTCGCCCTCCGGGCGCGCCGCTCCCGCCGGTCTCGCCTACGCCGGATGTGCCGCCGCTGAGTCCAGCGGCAAACGGCTAGCCCGGTAGTCGCGGGCCTCGCGGACGAGCTCCTCGAACAGCTTCAGATCCTCGCCCGCCTCGGGATGCCAGAGGACGCCGAGCGCGAAGCGCCGCGAGGGGTCCTCGACCGCCTCGATCGTCCCGTCTTCCGCGTACGCGGCCTCGACAAGACCCTCGCCGAGCCGATTGAAGCCCTGGTGGTGGTGCGACTTGACCGGGGCCCGCTCACCCAGCAGGCGCTGTAGCCGGGTCTCCGCCACGAGCTCCACGTCGTGATCGCTGAACTCGCCCGGCGTGTGCTTGTGGTCGTCGTGCCCGACGAGCTCGGGGAGGTGCTGATGGAGATCGCCGCCGCGGGCGACGTTCAGGACCTGGCTGCCGCGGCAGACCGCGAGCACCGGCAGGTCTCGCTCGAGCGCCGCCTCGAGCAAGGCGAGCTCCGCCCGGTCTCGCTCCGGCACGACGCCTTTGGTCTCGGGGTGCGGGTCTTGGCCGTACGTCTCCGGGTCGAGATCCGAGCCGCCCGAGAAAAGCAGGCCGTCGAGCGCGTCGAGCGTCTCGTCGACGGCCTCCTCGGCGGGCGGGATCAGGAATGGGCGCCCGCCGGCTCCTTGGACGGCCCGCACGTAGGCGGCCGGCACGAGCGCCGACTCGAGCTCCCACTCCCCGCCGGTGAATCCGAACCGCGCGGTCGTGATGTAGGTCGTAATGCCGATGACGGGCCGCACAGCTCTCCGAGGCTACTTGACGGGCTGATGGAGCTTCGCCAGGCGGCTCTGAGCCGCGTTCGTTCGGTGCTCGGGTTCTAGCCGCTTAGCCATTACGCGCGCGCCCACGCCCTCCGGCCTGCGCGGCCCGAATCAGCGGAGAGAGGCGCTCGCGCCTCTCTCCGGACTTTTTTGGATCAGTCCTGGTCGCGCGCCGTATGCTGCTGTGGAACCGGCTCGTCGCCCACCCTGACGGTCGAGCCGCCGCCGGTGTCGGGACCGGCGACCCTCGGGCCGGCCGGCGGCTGGGAGATGGCCTCGATCACCTCGCCGGTCGTCTTGTCCTTGCCGGCGCGTGCGATGTCGGCTTGTGCGAGCATCCCGACTAGCTCGTTCTCGCGGGCGACGATCGGCAGTCGTCGCACCTGCGCGCGCGCCATCAGCCCCAGCGCTTCGTCGAGGTCGTGGTCAGGCGTGAGCGTGACGACGTCAGTCGAGGCAACCTCGGAAACGCGCGTGCCCTCCGGATCGAGGCCGCCCCCGACGACGCGGAGTGCGACGTCACGGTCGGTGACGATTCCGACCAACCGGACACCCTCGTCGACGACCGGAAGCGAACCGACGTCTTCCTCTTCCATCAATCGGGCCGCCTCGCGAACCGACGTCTGCGGCGTCACAGCGCGCGGGCGGTCCGTCATCACGTCAGCGATCTTCGTAGCCATACCTGCTCCCTTCCTGAAATGGTTGGCGATCTTCGCTTACCCACGGCGACCGCCGGTGCAAACCAAACCGCAAAAAAGGGTTGATCCCTTTCAGAACTCGTC
>Ga0066710_100001581_pt1 | contig 17253 bp, 13 predicted proteins | sample GraSoiAngelo_159_FD_79666 | JGI IMG/M metagenome (GOLD analysis project Ga0066710, IMG submission 79666) | Grasslands soil microbial communities from the Angelo Coastal Reserve, California, USA - 14_1009_16_40cm | ecosystem: Environmental > Terrestrial > Soil > Grasslands | place: USA... | reverse complement strand
TTTCCGCATTCGCTGGGGCTGTTTTACAGCGCGGTGACACAATATCTCGGCTTCCTGAAATTTGGCGACGAGTACAAAGTCATGGGGCTCGCCGCCTATGGCCACCCGGAACAGCTCGGCGCCTTTCGCGACATCGTGCGCTTTGATAACCGCTCCAATGGCAACGGCTTCCGCCTGGGGCTTCGGTACTTCTCGCATCACCGCACGGGCCCGGAAATGTCCTGGGCCGAAGCCGATAAGACGCCGACGCTCGGCAAAATGTTTTCAAATGAAATGGCCAAGCGCTTGGGGCCGGTTCGCGCTCCCGAAGAAGCGCTGGAGGAGCGGCACCGCAATCTCGCCTGTTCGCTGCAGGCGCGGCTCGAAGAGGTCTATCTCGGCATGTTGAAAAAACTTGCCGAGCGAACCGGGCTCAAGGCTGTGTGTCTGGCAGGCGGCGTGGCTTTCAATTGCGTCGCGAACGGAAAAATATTTGACGCAACCCCGTTCGAGCAGGTTTATGTTCATCCGGCGGCAGGAGATGGAGGCTTGGCAGTCGGCGCCGCGTACTACGTCTGGCATCAGAAACTCGGCAAGCCGCGTTCTTTCGTGATGGAGCATGCCTACTGGGGACCTGGATATACTCGCCAAGAAATCCGCCGCGAAATTGATGCAAACGGGCTGGCAGAAAGCGGCTATTCCATCGCGGAGTTGAGCGAAGAAGAACTTTCCCGCCGCGCCGCCCGGATCATCGCCGATGGAAAAATTCTCGGCTGGTTTCAGGGCCGCGCCGAATGGGGTCCGCGGGCGCTTGGCAACCGCAGTATCGTTGCCGACCCGCGCCGTCCGGAAATGAAGGAAATCCTCAACCGGCGGATCAAGCACCGGGAAATCTTCCGTCCGTTTGCGCCTTCCATCCTTGCGGAAGCCACCGCGGAGTATTTTGAAAAGTCGCACCCCTCGCCGTTCATGACCCTGGCCTACTCCGTGCGCTCGGAGAAACGCGACAAGATCCCAGGGCCGACGCACGTAGACGGCACCGGGCGGCTGCAAACCGTCACGCGCGAGGCCAATACGCGTTATCACGCGCTGATTTCCGCTTTTCGCAACCTCACCGGCGTGCCCGTCGTGCTCAACACCTCCTTCAACGACAACGAGCCGATCGTCTGCCGCCCCCAAGAAGCGCTCGATTGCTTCCTGCGCACGCAGATGGATGCACTGGTCCTCGGCGATTTCCTTATTTCGCGCCCTTAACTCTTGATCGTCCGGTTTGAAGTTCCGCCTCTAGCCATGGTTAACGAAGTGTGGCAAGCTATCGGGCATGGGAAACAAAGACAGAGGAAAACGCGAAGTCAAGAAGCCGCCAAAAAAGAAACCAACCGCTCATGAGTTGAATCGGGCGGCTGCGCCGATCTTCAAGAAACCTGCCTAAAATCGTGAGGCGCCTGCGCCCCGCCGAGAGACGGAACTCTGTACAATCTCTCCGTGCGCATCCTGCTGCTCAATCTGTATTTTCCGCCGGACACTTCTGCGACCGCGAAGATGGCGCACAGCGTCGTGGAGGCTCTTTCTATCGCGCATAGCGTAACGGTGCTGTGCGGGCGGCCGTCTTACGATCCCACCGAACGCCGCGCTTGGCTGCCATACCAAACGGAATTCGCGGGCGGCGCGAGGGTCATTCGTGCCGGCTCGACGGCCTTTCCGCGCTTGGATATGAGAAAACGCGTGTTGAATTATCTCAGCTACGTCGCGCTGGCGATTCCGCGCGCGCTGGTTGTGCCTTGTGACGCCGTTGTGGCGATGACTGATCCGCCCTTTCAGGGAATCGTTGGCGCGGTCGTGGCCATGCTGAAACGCAAGCCGTATGTCTACAACATACGGGACATGTATCCGGATATGGCGATTGGCGGTTCGATCGTCGAGCCGGGGTCCCTCGCACGGGTATGGGAAAAACTGCATCGGTGGGCGCTGCGCCGCGCGACGCGCGTTATCGTTCTCGGCGAAGACATGCGCGCCCGCATTATCGCCAAGGGTGTGGAACCCGCCGGAGTGCTGATTGTTCGCGATGGAACCGAAATCCTTCCGGCGAATATGCCCCCTCTAGCTCCTGATCCCGACGTCATCCGCGCGATCCGCGGGAGTTTTTCGTTTGTTCTTGTGCACGCCGGTAACCTTGGTTTCTACGGCGCGTGGAACACGCTCCTGACCGCCGCGCGCATCCTTGCGAGCGACGGTGTGGGCCTCGTGTTCGTAGGCGACGGCGCGCAGCGCTCGCAAATCGAAGCGGCGGCCGCGGGTTCCGGTAATATCCGCTTTCTGGAGTTTTTCCCGGCGAGCAAGATTCTGTCGGTGCTTGCAGCCGCCGATGCACACGTCATTACCGTGAAGCGGGGCCTGGAAGGCGTGGTGGTGCCCAGCAAGATGTACGGAATTCTGGCAGCGGGAAAACCCATCGTCGCCGTGGCGCCGAAAGAGACGGATGCCGTGTCGCTGGGGGTTCAGCGGGGCTTCGCTGTCTCCGCGGATCCGGACCGCCCCGCCGAAGTCGTCAACGCCGTGCGCGCCTTGGCTTCCGACCCAAATAAGTTGAAGGCCATGGGCGAGGCAGCACGGGCCGCCACTTCCGACTATGATAGAGTCAAGGAATTGCAAAAATTAGTGAAAATTATCGATTGCCTCACGGTCGAATAGAAAATCAAGGAGGCACCTCAAGCGTGACGACGGTGGACGGGTTTTGGGCGGGCAAGACTGTCTTTGTAACGGGCGGAGCATCATTCATCGGCTCGACGCTTACCGATCAGCTCCTGGCGCGAGGCGCAAAAAAGGTTCGCATCGTCGATGACCTAAGCAGCGGCCATCTCGACAACATGCGCCAGCATCTCGGCAAGGGCAAGGTCGATTTTCTGCAGGCCGATTTGCGGGAACCGGGTGTGACCCGCGCCGCGATGCAGGGCGTCGACACCGTTTTCCATCTAGCCGCGGATCACGGCGGGCGCGGTTACGTTGACCTCCACCAAGCCGGCCCGGCGTCGAACTTTTTCCTGGACGGTCTGGTGTTTGCGGAAGCGCTCAAAGCCAAAGTAAAAAAAGTGGTGTTCGCTTCTTCCGGCTGCGTGTATCCAAACTTTCTGCAATCGGACACCAAGAAAGAGCTCTATCTCACGGAAGACCTCACCAAAGGCCCGAATGATGCCGACAATACCTACGGCTGGGCCAAGTTGATGGGAGAATTCACGCTGCAGGCTTATGCGAAGGAACACGGAATGGGAACCGCTTCGTGCCGCTATTTCACGGTGTATGGCCCGCGAGGGGTGGAGAATCACGCCGTCATCGCGATGATCGCGCGCGCTTTCCTCGGGCAGAACCCTTTCGAAGTGTGGGGCGACGGCACACAGATCCGCAACTGGACCTACATTGACGACATCGTCGAGGGCACGATTCTGGCCGGGGAGAAGATTAACGACGGCACGGCGATTAACCTGGGAACGATGGAGCGAATCCGAGTGATCGATTGCGCCAAAATGGTGTGCGAATTCACCGGGCACAAAGCCGACATCAAGCTCCGCCCGGATATGCCCACGGGCCCGCTCAACCGTGTCGCTGACAATTCTCTTGCCAGGAAACTCCTCGGATGGGAACCGAAGGTTCTGTTCCGGGAAGGTCTCAAGCGCACCATCGACTGGTACTACGCCACGCGCGACAAGGAGGAAGTTAAGCGCATCTTCACGCGCCTGCTCACGGAGCGCTGACCCGCGGCAACAACTGTCGCGCAGTGCACTCTGCTGAGCCGTTACCAGATCGTTCGCAGCCACCCTGGCACAGATGTTTGCACGGGGATTGCCGCAAAACTAAAATCGCAGTATTGTGTCTGGGTTGCGTGGGGCAGCCATTTGTTAGCTCGACTTGGGAGCCGGGCCCTCAACCCGGCGAGGATCACTTGAGGCACCGGCGGCAGCAGTGTAGCCGGGTTCCGATCACTTGATAAACGAGGTTGCATGGCCGCAGACCTGCTGGCTTTTTTCATCGCACTATTCGCGTCGCTGATGCTTGTCGTTCCCGTGCGCGCTCTCGCGCTGCGCGTTGGAATGGTTGACCTGCCGGGACCGCGCAAAGTTCACCTTACGCCGATCCCACTTCTTGGCGGCCTGGCGATGTACGCGGCCGTGGTGATCGCGGTGCTGTTTGCCTTCAACGGACCTGCCCGCGCCCAGATTGTAGGCATCCTCATCGGCGCGACGCTCGTCGCGGGTGTTGGCATTCTCGACGACCGAGGACTGCTCCATCATCAAGTGAAACTGTTTGTGGGCATGCCGCTGGCGGCGGCCATACTGCTGGTCAGCGGAATTCGCGCGCAGGTTTTTAGCGTACTTGTGGGCGGGCGAAGCGGGGATTTTCTGGACGCCGTTCTCACGGTTGTTTGGGTAGTGGGAATTACCGCCTCATTCAGCATCCTCGATCACATGGATGGCTTGTGCGCAGGCGTCGCGGCCATGGCATCTGTTTTTTTCGCAATGCTGGCCTACTTGAACGGCCAGACGCTGGTTACCACGCTGGCTGCCGCCGTTCTCGGCGCGGCCACCGGGTTTCTTCGTTGGAATTTCAAACCGGCAAAGATTTTTATGGGCGATGGCGGGGCCATGTTTCTGGGTTACCTGATGGCCACGCTGGGGCTGAAATTGCGCCTAGAGAACTCCGCTCATCTGTCCGCGTGGCTTGCACCGATTCTGATCCTGGGCGTGACCATATTCGACACTACGCTGGTGACCATTTCTCGCTCGCGGCGCGGGCTACTGCCTTTTGCGACGCCCGGGAAGGACCACGCTGCTCATCGCCTTTGCAATCTAGGTCTCGGCCACCGCGGCGCCGTTCTCACTCTGTACGTGCTCGGCGCCATCGGCGGCGGCGCAGCCGTGCTCGTCAGTTATCTTTCCGCGCGAATGGCTTTCTTCGTTGGAGCTCTGGCTCTCGGCATCATCTTTGCCGGCGTTGCGTATCTTGAGCGCGCGCCTTATGAGCGCCAGACGCGCAAGACCCCCGCGGCTTCCTAAGACAACCTATTGAAGACAACCTGCTGATTCGAATGCATGGTCCATCGTTGGTTTCACAACTCTCCGCGTGTTGGCCCTCGATGGTGGATTCGCTATACTTACCGGGCGCCCTCTCACTCACAACTCGAGCAGTCCCCCACGGGTCGAGCGGGAAGCAGGCAACTTTTTTGGGGTGGGATCCCTGATGGATAAAACTTGCAGGGAATGCACCTCCTTGGGAAGCACGGAAACTGTGGAAAACACAGAAGCACAGCCCCGGCTTGGAGGGGGCGGCCGGGAAATCATCATTGTTGGGGGTTCCGCTGCGGGCCTCTTCACTGCCGCGAGAGTGGCACGCGGCGGCTGTCGTGTGCGCGTGCTGGAATCAAAACCGCAATTCGAGCCTGCGGCTCGGACGCTGATTGTTACGGATCACTTCCGCAACCAAATGGGAGCTTCCGCTCGCGAAAGCATCATCAACGAGATTCGCCGTTTCGAGCTTTTCACCGATGGCCGCTCGGCGCAGGTCGCGCTGACCAAGCCCGATCTCATCATTGAGCGCTCGCGCCTGATTCCCGCTTTGGCCCGCGAGGCCCAGCAATCCGGCGCGGCGCTATCGTTCGATACGCGTTTCCTGGGTATCGGTCCGAATGCGCGCGGCTTGCGGCTAGAGGTGGAATCTGGCGGCAACCACGAGGAGTTGCACGCGGACAGCGTGGTTGGCGCAGATGGGGCGGCGAGCCGCGTGGCGCGCGCTTCCGGCTGGCCTCCGATCGAGACGGTGCCACTTGTTCAAGCCATCGTGCGCCTGCCGAAGGATTGCCCTCCGGATACCACCCGCGTCTGGTTCGTGCCTGACGATACGCCCTATTTTTATTGGTTGATTCCCGAATCGCCGGAGCGCGGTGCGCTGGGTGTGATCGGCGAGCACGGCAGCGACACGAAGCGCTGCTTCGAACGCTTCCTCGAAAAGAAGCAGTTGGAGCCGCTCGAATGGCAAGGCGCGCGCATCCCGGTGTATCGCGGCTGGGTGCCGGTGCGGCGGCAAATCGGGAACGGCGAAGTCTATCTGGTAGGTGACGCGGCAGGGCAGGTCAAAGTTTCGACCGTCGGGGGAATCGTTACCGGCTTTCGCGGCGCGCTCGGCGTCTCGCAGGCGCTCTTGCAGGACGGCAAGAGCCGGGAGCTTACCGCCTTGCGGCGTGAATTGAGGACACACTGGCTGATCCGCCGCGCACTGCACCATTTTGAGCAGAAGGATTATTCGCAACTGGTGGATCTGCTGGACGCTTCGACGCGGCAGTCGCTCGGCGAAATCAACCGCGATGAGTCCACTCGTTTATTGTGGAACGTGGTGCGCCGACAGCCGCGCCTCGTACTCCTCGGGCTGCGCGGCTTGCTCATGGGTAAAGCCGAAAGAAGTTAGAAGAAGCCTGCGCTTCCCTGCTCGATCGCTTAAAACAAATCGAACGAGAAGATGTGGCCGGTCGAGTCACCCACATAGAATTTCTGAATAACGGTGTCAAAACTCGGATCGCCGATCGTTGCGCCGGCATTAATGAGGCGATTAGCGGCGTTCGCGCCGGTTGTCGGATTGATCTTGTACAGATGACCGTCCGAGGATGCAACGTACATGAATTCTGCTTGGGGCGGCGAAGTGAATATAAGCGAGGACGGGTTTGTAATCGCGGGGTTAACCCACCCGCCCGGTGAAACCGTAAACGTAACTGGACCACAGACTGCCAGAGGGTAGAGTACGTGAACCTTCGATACCCCGGTCGAAGTGGAGAAGAACACGTCGTCATTCAAGGCCGCGGTTTGAATGGGAATGGGGAAGCCCCGAGGAGTAACGCCGAGAGCGGCACTGCTTTGGGTGCAATTGTTGATATCCGTGCGCACGGCGTAGAGCACGCCGCCGTTGGTGGTGACGTAGATCACCCGGCCGTCGAAGTTTTCGGTCGGCGCCTGGTCGATATCGTTCAGACTGAAGGATGCCGATAGAGCTCCGGTATTGGTGTTGATTTTCCAAAGGCTGGGCTGGCCAACACCACCAACGGAGCGGCTCGCGACCCAAGCCATGTTGTTGACGTAGTCTATGTATGGAGTGGCGTTCACGATGTCCATGTTTCCCGGATTGAATGTCCAAACCGTTGCGCCGGTGTCTCCGTTCAACCCGAAAACTCTATTGTTGGTTGTGCTGCCCGCACCAACATTTCGCGTGGCCACGATGACGAGGTCAAAAGCGTTGAGGTAGCCCACGCCGCTAAACGACTTCACCTGGACCGCCGGGGCCGCCAGGAAACCGCTGCCAGCGCCAGTGGTCAGCACGATGGTTTGCCACAGCAAGGCGCCGGTGTCTGCGCGGAAGGCATAAACCGTGCCGTCGCCGGCAGCCACGTAAGTGACCGCGCAGACGTTTTTACAGGTGGGGTGGGATGTGTCAGACGCAGCGATCAAAGGAGGCCGCGTCTGAATCGTTCCGCCGGTGACACCAATCGCTCCGCCCGGCTGATAATTGCGCTGGCCGTTGGTCACGGACATGGCGTGAACCCTGTTGTCGTTTCCACCGCTAACAACAATATTTCCGGGATCCAAGGCAGGCGCTGCGAGAGTCGTTGCGCCCGTTTTGTAACTCCAGTTCTTGTTCGCGCCCCCGCCCGTCACCGTGGTGTTCGTTTGTGTAGAGGTGTTGCCGAAAGAATAGTGAGGCGCAGCAGGGGAAACCGCTCCGGCAATGGCCGTGGCATCGTGGGTGTAGGCTTTGTAGGCGTACTGCGTGCCCGGAAGAACGATGCTGTTGTCACCGTTTTCATCTAAGGCGCTGACGGTCGCGAACGCGCCGGTGTTAGCGGCGATGAATTGTCCTGCGACGGGCTGCGCTCCGGTGTTGTAGACCGTTCCGTCCGCCGGAGCAAAAGTTGGCGCGACGCTCCCCGCCTGTTTGGCAAACAACACTCCGTCGTAATTGGCGTTTGTGGAGCCAATTGGGAACGTCCAGTTCAGAGTGATTTCTGAAATTCCCAGCGTTGGGGCGCTCAAAGTCACATCGCGTAGATAGCGCAGGTTGAGCGTCGGCCGGTTGGCGACCGCGTTTTCGCGAGATCCATATAAAGGCGACAAGGCATTGGCCGACTCGGCGGCGAGGGCGGTCACCGGCTCCGGCTCCGTGTAGCGGCGCGCCAGGAAATTGTCGAAGTCGTAGTTCACCGGATCGCCGTCATAGACAAAAAGTCCGACGGAGCCGGCGGTCGAAACGTTGTTGTCGCCGGCGATGGACGGCGCCTGAAGTATGCCGTTGACGAATGTCCGCAGCGTTGCGGGGCTTCCGAAAAATGCTCCACCGACGGTATAGAACGTGGCGTCGACCCAGGGGTAGACCGGCTGCTGCAAGCTAGTGAACGTGCCGGCATTCCAATACGCAAGTTGCGACACTCTCAGGTTCGTGATGAACTGCAAGCAGGAACGGTAGGCAGTCATATTGGCAGCAGTGGTCCCGCCAACACGCCCAACGGGGCATCCCGTGCTCTCCAGTCCTGCGGCGGTAGTCATTCGAACGTCTGCCTGAACCCACACGTCCCTCTCGTTGGTAACGGACGTAGAGTGAATGATGTTTCGATTGCCTCCGGCGGCATTCGATTCACGAAGGATCCGGTTTGTCCCCACGTCCGCCACCACGTTCCAAGGCCCCCCACCTTGTACCGTCCAGCCCGCAGGCGGCTGGGCCAGCGTATCGGCGTCAAAATTGTCGTAGGCAAGATAGACGTTGTTCAGGTTTGCCGGCGGAGCTGGCGCGTTGGCGTTGCCGTAGAACAACGAGTAGCTCGCGTCGCTGCCATTGGCAGCAATATCCACCTGCAACTTGAACCAGATGGTGGTGCTGGCGGTGTTGCAATTGATTACCTGGCGGTCGAGTTGTGTCCAAGTGTTAGCCGCGAAGCGGGCAATGCGCAGATCGTTGCAATCGGCCCGCATTTTTCCGGCAGTCACCAGAGCGGCTGTGTTGAAACCGGTGACCTGTGCGCTGTAGCCGTTGTATCCGTTGAACGGCGCAGTTGCTCCCACAGTCACGGTAATCGTTCGTGCGTAGGACCACGTGGCTCCGTCTTCCAACTGGTCTTTCACCAGCAAGCCATAGTTCGGGATCGTCCCATTAATCCAGCCCTGGGGGATATTCGCGGAAGCCGAATCGCTCAACACGTTGAAGGAAGTCGCTGTCCCCGCCATCGTTCCCGATGGCTGCGTGTCCGTCGCCGTGGGATCGAAGTCGCCTCCCGGCGTGACCCATGCCAGCGCTCCATTCCGCGTATTCCACGTGACGCCGGCTTCCGTCCAGTCGGTCGCTCCTCCGGTAATGCGATGGACTTCCTGGCTGCGGCTGAGAAATAGCGGCGTTGTGGGAACCACATTGAGTGTCGAGGTCTTCAGCGCGGTATTGGAGTTCAGTCCCGTGGCGCTGAGATCGAATCGCACCAGGGAACGCTGGTTCGCATTTTGCGCGGTATGCGTGGAAATGGTTGTCGCGGCACCGTTATTGGCCGCCGGAGCAGCCTGATTGACCGTGGCATCTCGAGTCGATGTCACGGTGGTTTGTTCGTCCGAGAGAAGCGGCTTCGCCGGGCAGACCAGCAGCAGCACGAGAAACCAGCGGAGCACTATCCCGGGACAATTCCGCAAACGTTTGGAAACCGCGTTCATCGGTCTGCCTTTTCCTCCGCTTTGCCTGCGGGCGCGGGCGGGCGGGGGACGAGCGTGAATTCCGATTCAAGCGCGAGGCGGTCATCCAGGAGAACCCGCACGCGCCACGTCCCGCTAAGATTTCTCTGCGTGATATACGTTCCACCGACAGGCAGAACCGTCAGAACCGAGGAATCGCCACGGCTCTTCATGAGCAACCTGGGAATCCCTTCCGGATGGACTTTGTTGGCGTCAGCCATCAGGTGTGGCGCTGGTGGAGCGGGTGAGACTTCGTTCTTGAACGCCGGGGCCATAGCCGCAACCGGCGAGGCACCGCCAATCGAAAACCGCGTCTTTTTTGAGGAGTAAATGCTGCCACCCGGCAAAAGAAATTCCACCGTCTGCACATGCTGGCCGCTCACACTCGGCCACACGACAAAGACGAACAGATCGCGAAGGTCGGCGATCGGAAAGGTATCCTGGGTGGTCCGGCAGGAAGTATCCGGCGTCTCGCAATAGAAAATCTCGGGTCCGCGGGGCCGAGGTTGAGGGCGCCGCGCGCGTTGCCGTGAGATAGAATCGTCCTTTTCTTCGTTGGGCTTGACTAGCCGGTTCGAAGATTGGGCCGCCGCCTCCTGGGAAACGCACAAGAGCAGGCCGAGAGAAGCGAAAATTGGAACAACGAGACGAATCCGTCCCATATCTGCCTCCGCAGACGAGTGCTACCGAGGGAAACCGAAAGAATAACCTAGTTTCAAACTAGCTAGGCTCAGGAGGGCTGTCTATAGCCCTAAGGTTTGAATTTCCTAAGAAACAACGGTATCGATCTTGCGTCTTGGCAGGGCGCTCGTCTGGAGAAATGGGGCACTTTTGGCAACATCCAAGGGGAGGCTTTATTCCTCCGGACGAATAGGTCAAAATAGGCAGTCGCCATTCCGCGTCGGACCGGGTTTGCGCCCTCCGAAGCTCATCCTGGGGAGAGTTCGTCTTGCGTCTTTCAGTCATTGGTTGTGGATACGTGGGTCTCGTCACCGGGGCTTGCCTTGCCGAGGCAGGGCACCAGGTAGTTTGCACGGACATCGACGGCGAGCGCATCGCCAAGCTCAATGCTGGCGGCGTCCCGATCTACGAACATCATCTCGACGAGATTCTCGCGTCCGCGCACAGAGCGGGGCGGATCAGCTATACCGCCGACGCCGGCGAAGCCATCCGCGCCGGTGACGCCATCTTCATTTGCGTAGGCACTCCGCCGAAGGATTCCGGCGAAGCCGACCTTTCCGCCATCGACCATGTAGCCCGTCAAATCGCCGCCGAATCGAAAACTCCCAAACTGGTCGTCGAAAAAAGTACCGTGCCCGCGCGCACTGGCCTCGAACTCAGCCGTGCTCTTTCCGCGTATTCCAAAAAGGGCGATGTGAAATTCCGCGTCGCTTCCAATCCCGAATTCCTTCGCGAAGGCACCGCCGTCGCGGATTTTTTCCACCCAGACCGCATTGTCGTCGGCGTCGAGGATCCCTCCTCCGCCGCCGAACTCCGCGAAATCTATCGTCCGATTCTCGAGCGCAGTTTCCGCTGCCCGGTGCACAACGGAACCTGTCCCGCCGGCCACAAAGCCGAATTCCTCGTCACCACCATCAACAGCGCCGAGCTCATCAAGCACGCCTCAAATTCTTTTCTCGCGCTGAAAATCAGCTATGCCAACGTGATCGCCGATCTCTGCGAGAAAATCGGCGCAAACGTCGAGGAAGTGACTCATGCCATGGGACTCGACGCGCGCATCGGCGGACAGTTCCTCAAAGCCGGACTTGGCTACGGAGGTTTCTGTTTCCCGAAGGACGTGCAGGCTTTCATTCACCTGTCGGCTTCCGTGGGCGTGGACTTTGACATCCTGAAGGCCACCGAACGCGTCAACAAACAGCGCATTGACCGGTATTTTGAAAAAATCCGCCAGGCTCTATGGGTGGTGAAAGGCAAGCGTGTCGCCGTTCTCGGACTGGCCTTCAAGGCCAACACCGACGACATCCGCTTCGCTCCCGCGCTGGAAGTCGTCAAGCGCCTCCTCGAGGAGGGCGCGGTCGTTCATGCCACGGACCCCCAAGGCATGCCGCGCACCAAGGCCCTTTTTCCGCAAGTTCACTATCACGAGGAGGCCTACCAGGCTTTGCAAGACGCCGACGCCGCTCTGGTTTGCACCGAGTGGGATTCTTTTCGCAAGCTCGATTGGGATCGCGCCGGAAAACTCATGGCTCGCAAATTGGTGATCGACGGCCGCAATCTTTACACCCCGCAAGCCATGCGCGAAAAAGGCTTCGAGTACTACTCCTTCGGCCGCGAGCAATTTTCTTCAGCTACCCGGCCGCTCCTGTCATCCTGAGCGAAGGATCTCAGTTGATCCACATTTGCGCTCAAGAATTTGAGAGAGCCGCAGGTCCGCTTGGCCCCCAGCCCTGCGCTCAGAGAGCAAGCACGCCGACTCTCCTTCTTTCTCTGAAAGCCTATTCCCCACTCCCTGCCCCCCCTCCTCTCCTATGGAAGACTTCCTTGAAGTACGCCAGCGTCAGCTTCAACCCTTCTTCCAACCCAACCTTGGGCTCCCACTTCAGGATGCGCTTGGCCTTAGTAATGTCCGGACAGCGGCGCTTCGGATCATCCTGCGGCAGCGGCTCGAATACGATCGGCGGTTCATCCTCAAAATGTTTGCGGATGAGCTCGGCAAATTCCAGAATGGTGATCTCTGCCGGATTCCCCACATTTGTCGGCAAATGCTCGTTCGACATCATCAGCCTGTAAATCCCCTCGATCAAATCGGAGACGTAACAGAAGCTGCGCGTCTGCTTTCCATCCCCATAAATCGTCAGCGGCTTCCCGCTCAGCGCCTGATACACAAAGTTTGGCAGCGCTCGGCCGTCATTCAGCCGCATCCGCGGCCCATACGTATTGAAAATCCGCACGATATGCGTGTCCACCTGGTGATACCGGTGGTAGGCCATGGTCATCGCCTCGGAAAAGCGCTTTGCTTCGTCGTAAACGCCCCGCGGCCCGATGGGATTAACGTGTCCCCAGTACTCTTCGGGTTGCGGAGAAACTTCCGGATCGCCGTAGCATTCGCTAGTGGAGGCCAGAAAAAACTTCGCGTTCTTCTTTAACGCGAGTTCGAGCGCGTTCTGCGTGCCGAAAGAACCCACCATCATCGTGGCGATGGGATGTTTCAAGTAGTCGGGTGGGCTAGCCGGCGAAGCGAAGTGCAGCACATAACCCACTTTTCCCGCCACTTTCAGCGGCCTGCTCACGTCCGCCTTCTGAAACTTGAATTTCTTGTTCTTCGTCAGATGGCTCAAGTTGCCCTTCGCGCCAGTAATGAAATTGTCCACCGCCAGCACGTCCCACCCTTCGGCGAGCAACTTGTCGCAAAGATGCGACCCTAGAAACCCTGCCCCGCCCGTCACCACCGCCCGCATGCACGCTCCTCCGGAAATCAGTTCGCCAGTGTATCGTGCTCCGCTGGAACATCCAAACGCCTGGACCTCGCGACGGATCCGTTTCCGGTAGGCCTATTTTGCGGCCCTAATCTAGTTTTCTGGAGAGCCAGGACAGTGTTATCAGAGAGAAGACCGGTCTCCAGCGGGATGCGATGCGCTCCCAAATGATCGACGCGCTCGAGGCGCAAGAAGAAACGAGACCGGCAGTGAAGAACGTTAGCACTGTGGCGACAAACAGAAGCAAGATCTTCAAAGAGTCCAAGCTGTCCTTGGTTTGGACCTGGGAGACCGAACCAGCGATTACTGTATTTTCGATGAGACAGGTAAGGTGATGCAGACGGATGAGGAGGGTCGGACTGGCGATTGCTCAGGCGCGCGAATCATTTTGCAAAAGATCCACCACCGGGATGATTGACCACTGCGACTTGGCGGGATAGCATGCGCCGGTTCCCAAATGGCAAGCTCGGAGAATCCCGCTGCGGTTTCCCGGCCGCGCTCCCGCGCCCTGCGCTCTCTATCCGCGGTTGGCGGCGGTAGTTTGATCCTTGCCGTAGTGATCTTCCTCGGCGTGGGTCCCTGGCTGGTGGTGGAGGACCCGCTTGTGAAAGCCAGAGCGATCGTGGTGCTCAGCGGCGCAATGCCGCTGCGGGCCATCGAGGCGGCGAAACTCTACCGCAAAGGATACGCGCCGGAAATCTGGCTTACCCATTCCACGGAGCCCGGCGAGACTCTGGAAGAGATGGGCATTCCTTTCGCCGACGAGGATTATTACAACAAGCTCGTTTTGATGCACAAAGGAGTGCCGCCGGAAGCGATTCACGTCCTAGAACCGCCGATCGTGAATACCGCCGACGAAATCAAAGTCATTGTACCTGCCCTCGCGCAAGGAAAGGACAGCACCGTGATTCTTGTCACGACAAAAGCCCATACGCGCCGCGTTCGCTTGCTCTGGCGCAGGCTCGCTCCCGGGCAGTGCCGGGCCATCGTGCGCGCTGCCTCGGGCGATTCCTTCGATCCCCGGCACTGGTGGCGAACCACAAGCGATGCTCTCGACGTGGTGCGCGAAGTCCTGGGTTTGTTGAACGCCTGGGCGGGCCTGCCCCTGCATCCGGCTCAGTGATTTTGGGGTGCGGGAGCTTGCTCGCACTTTTTCGACGGCAGCCTTCTCTCGGTTGCAAAAACAACAGCCTCCCTCTCGCACTCCAGTGGAAGGAGTCAGAAAAAGAAAAAGCGCTTGCGGCGTGGCGGAGGCAATTCATCTTCTACTTCGGGAACGTGCGGCAACTGTCGCCCCTCGAAGGCCGCGAACGGATTATCCTGGAACAGGGCGCGCGCCTTCTCTTCACCGAACTGATCGACGACTACGTTGTAGGCAGGTTGCAGACGAAGCGGCCGGGTACGCGTATTGTGCGCATCACTGGCCACGAAATGGACGAGGCCCTCACCGATCCATCGCAGCGCATCCTGCTGCGAACCGGCGCCAAAGCCTCCTGTCAGCGCGCCTCCAGTCACCTGCGCGAAGCAGCCCTGGCGCACCCACTTTTTCAAGCGCTCCGGACGCGAGCGCAAAATGCCGTTGCGCTCCGGGTGGGTGATCACGGGCTGCACACCTGCAAGCTGAATCGAGTGCAACGTCTGGTCCATAGAGGGTGGAATCGAAAACTCGTTGAACTCCAAAAGCAGATAGTCGCGCTGATTGATGCAATAGTGCGGCGCATTCTTGCGGAACGATCCGAGATTCTCCGGGTTGAGATGAAAATCGCAGCCGGTGGCGATTTTCAGCTGGTTACCAATCTTGCCCTGCAGTTCGTCGCGAAGTTCACGCACATGCGCGAAGTCAAAATGGTATTGGCTGTTGGAATGCGGCGTGGCGACGACGTGCGTAATTCCATCGGAAATCGCCGACTCCGCCATGGCCATCGATTCTTCCATGGTGGCCGGGCCATCATCGAGACCCGGCAGAATGTGACAGTGCAAATCGACCATTTGGATTATTTTTTCCCTAGCGCCACCACGCACCTAGCGCCTGCCACGCGCCGACTAAAACCAGGATTCCCGCAAAAACCTGGCGCATGCTTCGCGGCTTGATTTTCTTCGCCAGAATTCCGCCCCCGATGCCGCCCAAAAACATTCCCGGAATCAGCAGCAACCCGGTTTTCCACGAGACAAATCCTTCCTTCGAATACGCCATCAGCGCCAGCACTCCGGTAGGAGGTATCAGCGCAACCAAAGACGTTCCTTGCGCGCGGTGCTGGCTGAATGCAAACAGCAGCCCGAGGAGAGGCACCAGAAGGACGCCACCACCGACCCCGAACATGCCCGAGGCCACTCCGCACACGCAGGCCACCGCGAAGATGCCAGCGCCTCGGCCAAATCCCGCAGCCTTAGCCACGGGCCGCCGCCTCAACTTGGCCATCAAGTCGCGTTTTCCTCCAGAGTAGGAATCCCGCCAGCATGAGGAAGCAACCGAAAAATCCTCTCAAGTTCCGGGATGGCATCGGGAGCGCGATTAAACTCCCTGCATAAGCGCCGAATAGCATTCCCAGAGCGCACAAAATTCCAGAATTCAAATCCACGTGGCCCTGCTTCCAGTATTCGCGCAGAGCTCCGAGTCCAATGGGCGGCAACAAGATGAAAAGCGAAGTGCCCTGCGCCAAATGCTGGTCCATGTGGAGCAGATAGACCATGGACGGCACCAGAACGACGCCACCCCCGATACCCAAGAGGCCCACCAGCACACCAACGCCAAGTCCCAGCAGAAGAATCATGAATATCATGGTGACCGGAGTGCCCTGTGCGTATCGTTCCGATGATTCGAATCAAGCCCTTCTATTTTCCTCCCTCCGGCTCCCTGCGGCAACCTCCCTTGAACACCTCCCTTGAACAAGCTGTAACAACCCAAAATGCGCGCCTTTTTTTGTTTGTGCGGAACCTGCTATATTTACTTGTCTCTTTCACGTCGGTCCTGTGGCTTGCTGACCCCGACGGGGTCGGGGTCGCAGGCGGCGTGGTATCCCCATAAACGTGAATCCCTTGACCGCGCTGCGGTCAGACATAAAGAGGAGTGCGACGGAACTCATGCCCACCGACCGGAAACCCGAGTTTTTCAAAGGCGCCCAGCTAAAGGTAGGAATCATTGGCTGCGGTTACGTCGGCTTGCCGCTGGCGCTGCGCTTCGCCGAAGCAGGGCACAAAGTGACGGGATTTGATACCGATCCCCACAAAGTGTCGATGCTCAATGCCGGCAAGTCCTACATCGAGCACATTCCTCAGAACAAGATCCAGCAGTTCGTCAACAGCCGGCATTTCAGCGCGACCAACGATTTCGCGAAGCTGAAGGAAGCCGACGCCATCCTCATCTGTGTTCCTACGCCACTCGATGAGCGCCGCGAACCCGATCTGAGCTACGTCGAGCAGACTGCCATTTCTATTTATCCCCATCTGCAAAAGGGACAGCTGGTGGTTCTCGAATCAACGACTTACCCGGGCACAACCGAAGAGCTGGTTCTCCCCATTCTGGAAAAAAGCGGATTGCGCTGCCCCATTGCCGCCGGCACGGGAAAGGAAAATATCGCCTACGATTTTTTCCTAGCCTTTTCGCCGGAACGCGAGGATCCCGGAAACAAGCAGTTCGGACTGGCACAGATTCCCAAGGTCGTTGGTGGCTTGAATCCGCCGAGCGGCCGCGCGGCGCAAGCGCTCTACGCGCAGGTCGTTGCGCGCGTCGTTCCGGTAAGCTCGACGCGCGCCGCGGAGATGGCCAAGTTGCTCGAAAATATTTTCCGTTGCGTGAACATTGCGCTCGTCAACGAGCTCAAACAGCTCAGCCTTCGAATGAACATCGACATCTGGGAAGTGATCGACGCGGCAGCGACGAAACCCTTTGGCTACATGCCGTTTTATCCCGGTCCAGGCCTGGGCGGCCACTGCATCCCTGTGGACCCGTACTATCTTTCCTGGAAAGCCCGCGAATATGATTTTGCGACGCGCTTCATCGAACTTGCCGGCGAAGTCAACACCGCGATGCCGTACCACGTCGTGGACGCGGTCGCCAATTCGCTGAACGATCACAAGAAGAGCATGAAAGGCTCGAA
>Ga0066710_100001575_pt1 | contig 17271 bp, 11 predicted proteins | sample GraSoiAngelo_159_FD_79666 | JGI IMG/M metagenome (GOLD analysis project Ga0066710, IMG submission 79666) | Grasslands soil microbial communities from the Angelo Coastal Reserve, California, USA - 14_1009_16_40cm | ecosystem: Environmental > Terrestrial > Soil > Grasslands | place: USA... | reverse complement strand
CTCAACGTGTCGGTACGCGTGGACAGCGGCGGGTAGCGTATAGGGGCCGATTCAGCCCAGGGGGTGGTACGAGGTGCACCAGGTACAGCACTGGCTCGCCACCCTCCCGCCGGTCCTCGTCTACCTCGTGGTCTTCGCGGTGGTCGGGATCGAGAGCCTCGGCATCCCGCTGCCGGGCGAGATCGCCCTCGTCGCCGCCTCGTTGCTGGCCGCCACCGGGTCGACCAACGTGTGGTGGGTCGCTGTGGCGGCGAGCGCCGGCGCGATCATCGGCGACTCGATCGGGTACGCCATCGGGCGGCGCGGCGGTCGGCAGATGCTGGAACGGTTCGGCCGGCGGTTCCCCGGTCATTTCGGGCCGGCGCACCTGGCCAAGGCGGAGAAGCTGTTCGGCCGGTGGGGCGTGTGGACGGTGTTCTTCGGCCGGTTCGTCGCGCTGCTGCGGATCCTGGCCGGTCCGCTGGCCGGCGCTCTGCGGGTACCGTATCGGAAGTTCCTGGTCGCGAACGCGGCCGGCGGCATCCTGTGGGCCAGTGGCACCGCGTTCGCGATCTGGGGGATCGGGCAGGCCGCCGAGCGGTGGCTGTCGGACTTCTCCTGGCTGGCCCTGGCGGTCGCGGTGGTCTGCGGCGGGGTGACCGGGCTGGTCATCCGCCACCGCACCCACAGGGCGATGCATGCGGAGTACAAGAAGGAGAGTGTCGAGGCTGGCACCGGTAACTGACACGGGCGCCGCCGAGGAGATCGCCGCGGAGCAGCGGCACGTCGACCGCGTCTACGCCCGGCTGGAGGTCATCAAGCGGGAGACCGCCGAGATCGAGGCGGCCGGGTACCAGATCGCCGCGGCGGGTCCGCCCGGCTCGCTGGTCGAGCGCGACGCGATGGTGTACCACGCCGCGCGCCGCCGCCGCATCCTCGACGCCGAGCACGAGGGCCTGGTCTTCGGCCGGCTCGACCTGCGCGGTGCCAGCCCGGACCCCACCAGCCCGGCCACGGGTGAGGTCCGCTACGTCGGGCGGATCGGCCTGCGCGACACGGAGGCGCACGCCCTGGTGATCGACTGGCGGGCACCGGCCGCGGCGCCGTTCTACCGCGCCACCCCGGTCGACCCGATGGACGTGATCCGGCGCCGGCTGATCCAGTCCTCCGGCGAGGTGGTCACCGGCATCGAGGACGACCTGCTCGACCCGGACGCGGCGCCGCCGGACATGCGGATCGTCGGCGACGGCGCGCTGGTCGCCGCGCTGACACGCACCACCGGTACCGGCATGCGCGACATCGTCGCCACCATCCAGAAGGAGCAGGACGAGGCGATCCGCTCCCCCGCCCTGGGCGTGACGGTGGTGCGCGGCGGCCCGGGTACCGGCAAGACCGCGGTGGCCCTGCACCGCGCCGCATACCTGTTGTACAGCGACCGCCAGCGCTTCGCCGGCGGCGGCGTGCTCGTGGTCGGGCCGTCCCCGGTGTTCGTCTCCTACATCTCCCGGGTGCTGCCGTCGCTGGGCGAGGACGACGTGACGCTGGCCTCGCTCGGTTCGCTGGTGGTCGGCGTCGAGGCGACCCGGCACGACCCGGATGCGGTGGCCACCGTGAAGGGGTCCCTGCGGATGGCCCGCGTGCTGGCGCGCGCGGTCCGCGACAACGCGCCGGGCGCGCCGCACGAGCTTCGCCTGCTGTACCGCGGCACGCTGCTGCGGCTGACCGGCAATGAGCTTTCGGGGGTACGGCACACCCTGCTCGGCGGTGGCGGGAAGCGCAACGCGGTCCGGCCGAAGGCCGCCGGGCACCTGCTCGACGCGCTGTGGCGGCAGGCCGTCTCGGTGTTGGGCGCCTCGTCGGTACCGGCACGCGAGGAGTTCGCCGCCGACATCGCCGAGCGGCGCGAGTTCATCGGGTTCATGCGCGGGTGGTGGCCGCGCCTGCGGCCGCGCGACGTGCTGCGGTGGCTGGCCGATCCGGAGCGCACCCGGCGGTACGCGAACGGGATGCTGTCCGGCGACGAGGTCGCCACGTTGTCCCGGTCGCTGGGCGGTGACGGCGTGAGCGGCGGTGACGGGGTGAGCGTGGAGGACGTCGCGCTGCTCGACGAACTGGACGAGCTGCTGGGTACCCCGCCCGCGCCGCCGCGCCGGCACGCCGACCCGTTCACCGTGCAGGGGGTACGGGAGGTGACCACCTACGCCGACCGGATGGCGGCCGCGCGGGGGGTGGCGTTCGAGCGGCCGGCCGACTATCGCGAGTACGCGCACATCGTCGTCGACGAGTCACAGGACGTCTCCCCGATGCAGTGGCGGATGGTCGGCCGGCGCGGCGAGTACGCCAGCTGGACCGTGGTCGGCGACCCGGCCCAGGCGGCGTGGGCCGGCGACCCGGCCGAGACCGCGAAGGCGCGCGACGCCGCTCTGGGTACCCGCCGGCGCAGCGAGCACCTGCTGACCACGAACTACCGCAACTCCGCCGAGATCTTCGCGGTCGCGGCCGACGTGGTCCGCAAGACCGAGCCGGACCTGGACCTGCCGGTCGCGGTGCGGCGCACCGGCGTCGCGCCGCGGCACGTCGTCGTCGCGCCCGCCGCCCTGGCCGGCGCGGTGCGCGACGCGACCGTCGACCTGCTCGGCGAGGTCGAGGGTACCGTCGGTGTGATCGCCACCCAGGCCACCCGCGACGAGGTGGCGGCGTGGCTGGCCGCCGTCACCGACCCGCGGCTGCAGGTGGTGACCTCGTTGGAGGCCAAGGGCATGGAGTATGACGGGGTGCTGGTCGTCGAGCCGGCCGCGATCCTCGACGAGTCGCCGGCCGGCCGCCGTACCCTCTACGTGGCGCTGTCCCGGGCCACCCAGCGGCTGACCACGGTCGGCACCGACGATTCCTGGCGGTAGGAGCTACACCGGTTCGTGGTCGCGCTGTTCGGGCGGGCGGGCCGGCGACCCGAACAGGCCCAGCAGTCCGGAGACGTAGAACAGCCGGTGCACGTATGCGGTGGGGTTGCACACCACGAGCCGCACCTCGCTGGCCGCGGCGGTGTGATAGCAGGACACCAGCGCGCCGATGCCGACCGAGTCGATGAACGACACCCCCGCCATGTCCACTTTGATCAATCGCGGTTGGCCGGTCGCCAGCACGCCACGGACCGCATCGCGGATGTCATGGGCGTTGTCGCTGTCGATCTCGCCGGTCGGATGGATGTGCACTGTTCCACCGGCATCGGTGCGCGCGTTGATCGACAGGGTGGACATCGTACCTCCAGGTCAGCCGCGACACGGCAGTGTGGGGACCGCGTCGCGCTCGGGGACGAGAGCCTTCGGTCGTACGTCGAGCCCGTACTTTCTACCACATGTGTCCGGGCTTGGCACACTGGCCGAGTTAGCTGAGGGTGATTATCTCCTTGCAGTGAGCAATTCGGTAATGGTCAACGGTAGCGCTCCGTACCGCGTGCGCAAGTGCTGGAGAGCGCCAACCTTGGTAAGCATGGACCGTCCCGGCCGGATCCGCACCCGCAGCGCCCGGGTACCGTCCTATCCGTGAGCGAACTGACCGGATGTGAGATCCAGCTTGCCGCCCGGCCGACGGGCCAACCGACCCTGGACAACTTCCGCCTCGTCGAGGTCGCCGTCGCCGATCCGGAGCCGGGACAGGTGCTCGTGCACAACCGGTACATGTCGGTGGACCCGTACATGCGCGGGCGGATGGACGACCGGCCGTCCTACGTGGCGCCGTTCCAGATCGGGCAGCCGCTGTCCGGCGGCGCGGTCGGCGAGGTGATCGCCTCGGCCGATCCCCGGGTGGCGGTCGGCGAGGTGGTGCTGCACGACTTGGGCTGGCGGGAGTTCGCGGTATTGGACGCCGGCCGGGTACAGGTCGTGGATCCGGACGCGGCGCCGAGCATCTCCGCATACCTCGGCGCGCTCGGCATGCCCGGCCTGACCGCCTACGTCGGCATCCTCGACATCGGCGCGATGCGGCCGGGCGAGGCGGTCTTCGTCTCCGCCGCGGCCGGCGCGGTCGGCAGCCTCGCCGGCCAGATCGCCAAGCTGCGCGGCGCGAGCCGGGTGGTGGGCAGCGCCGGCTCCGCGGCCAAGGTGGAGTACCTCACCAAGCTCGGCTACGACGCCGCGTTCAACTACCACGACGCACCGGTACGCGACCAACTGAAGGCGGCCGCGCCCGACGGCATCGACGTGTACCTCGACAACGTCGGCGGCGACCACCTCGAGGCGGCGCTCAGCCGAATGCGCCCGTTCGGCCGGATCGCCCTGTGCGGCGCCATCTCCATGTACAACGCGGGCCGTCAGGCGCCGGGGCCGGCCAACCTGCCGCTGGCCATCGGCAAGCAGCTGACCCTGCGCGGGTACCTGGTCGGCAGCCACGAGGACCGGCGGCCGGACTTCCTCGCCGAGATGGCGCAGTGGCTGCGCGCCGGCCGGATCCGCTTCGACGAGACCGTGGTCGACGGCATCGCGCACGCGCCCGACGCGTTCCTCGGCCTGCTGCGCGGCGACAACACCGGCAAGATGCTGGTCCGCCTGTAAACGCCGGGTGCCGCTGCGTACACCCTGTCCACTATCGATATGCGCCCCGCGCGGTTCCCGGTAGGCTGGCGCCGGCCCACCTGCCCCTCGGGAGGACTGCGCATATATGAGACGGCTCCGCTGGTTGCTGGCCCCGCTCGCCGCGGCGGCGCTGGTACTGGCCGCGCCGGGCCTCGCCCACGCGGACCCGGATCCGGACGGCAACCCCACCATCCAGGACCAGATGACCGCCGCCATCAAGGCGTACCAGGACGCGCAGGCCAAGCTCGCCGCGGCGCAGGCCAAGCAGGCGCAGTTCAGGGCGGAGCTGGCCCAGAGCACCGCCCGGCTCAACGAGCTGACCGGCCAGATCGGCATCCTCGTCACCGCGGTCTACGAGGCCGGCCCGGCCACCACGCTTGCCACGATGTTCGACGCCACCTCCCCCGACGACGTGCTGCGGCGGGCCGACGGACTGCGCCAGCTCAGCCGCACCGAAGACCGGCAGCTGCACGAGTACACCGCGCTGCTGGCCTCGGCCGGCGCGCAGCAGGCCGCCCTGGACCAGGCGGTGAACACGGCCAAGGCGCAGTCCGACGAGATGGCCAAGCAGAAGGCCGCGCTGCAGAAGACGCTGGACCAGCTCGGCAACGGGCCGACCGCGGGGGTACCGATCCCGGCCGCGACGGCCGAACCGGTACGGCGCAACTCCGACGGGAGCCTGCCGGCCGAGCGCTGCTCGGTGGCCGACCCGACCACCACGGGCTGCCTGACCCCGCGCACCCTGCATGCGCTGCAGCAGGCGCGCAAGGCCGGGTTCAACCACTTCACCGCGTGCTTCCGCAACGGCACCTGGGGCGAGCATCCGCTGGGGCGGGCGTGTGACTTCGCCGCCGACCCGGGCGGGTTCGGCGGCATCGCCACGGGAGCCAGCCGGGACTACGGCAACCGGCTCGCCGGCTGGTTCATCGCCAACGCGCAGCGGCTCGGCGTGATGTACGTGATCTGGTACCACGCGATCTGGAACCCGATCATCGGCTGGCACTACTACCGCGGCGACGGTACGCCGTCCGGCGACCACATGAACCACGTCCACCTGTCTGAGCTGTGAGCGGAGCAAGGCGCGGCGCCGTCTGGACTGACGAGCGCAGCGAGGAGGGAAGACGGCGCAACGGCGCGCCGCGCAGAGCGGCGTGGTGAGAATGGCGGCGTGGTGAGAATGGCGCTGTGAGCGATGTCTGGGTGGTCGCCGGGCCGCCCGGGGCCGGCAAGTCGACCGTGGCGCGGCTGCTGCTGGCGCGGCTGGATCCGGTACCGGCGTGGCTGGACAAGGACACCGTGTACGGCGGGTTCGTCGCGGCCACCCTGGAACGGGCCGGCCGGCCGCCGGGCGAGCGCGAGGGTGCCTGGTACGACGAGCACGTCAAGGTGCACGAGTACGCCGGGTTGACCGCGACCGCCCGGCAGATCCGCGCGGCAGGCACGCCGGTACTGCTGGACGGCCCGTTCACCGGACAGATCCACGATCCGCGACGCTGGGCGGACTGGGTCGCGCGGTTGGGCGGGGAACCGGTGCGGCTGGTGTGGGTACGGGCCGATGCGGCGGCGCTGCGTGCCCGGCTGTCCGCGCGCGGGTCGCCACGGGACGGGCAGAAGCTGGCCCGCTTCGAGGAGTTCATCGCGGCGGTCCGGGCCGACTCCGCACCACCGGTACCGCATCTTGCCGTGGACAACCGGCTCGGCGCGCCGCCGCTGGAGGCACAGCTCGACACGCTGCTGCGCGACGGAAGGACGCCTTGACCCGACCGGCCCGGTCGACCTGCGGGTGAGCGGCGCGACCGGGGCCCGGCCGGGAAACCCGGGCCGGGCCCCGAGGATCAGCGGGCCCCGAGGATCAGCGGGTGCCGACCAGCGGGCGGCGGGCGGCCGACACCGTGGCGACCGCCGCGGACTGCGCGGTCGGATCCGGCTGCGGCAGCGGCGCGCAGGTCGTGTCCGGACCGTCGCCGACCCGGCGCGCGGGCAGGACACCGAGCGCGATGTAGCCGGCGATCTGGTCGTCCACGCACGCGTTGCCGAACAGCGTGCCGGCATGCGTCGTGCCGCCCGGCTCCGCGATCAGGCTCGCGTTCGGGAACAGCCGCCGCACCTCAAGGCTGCCCTCGAACGGCGTGGCCGCGTCGAGGGTCTCGTCGACGAGCAGGATGCCGCCGACCCGGCCGCCGTCGATGCGCAGCGGCGTACCGGAGCGTGCCGGCCAGTACAGGCACGGCGCGTTGAACCAGGCGTTGCCCCACGTCTCGAACGGCGCGCTGCGGTTCACCCGGTTGTTGTCGCGCAACGTCTTCCCCAGGCCCGGCCAGTGCGCGTCCGTGCACTGGACCGCGGTGTACACGGCGAACCCGTTGTCGTCGCCCGGCCCATCGACGGATGTGTACTCGTCGATCAGCGGCTGCGGCTCGCGGGTGTGCACCCAGTCGCTGAACACCTTGCCCAGCTCCAGCCAGGTCAGCTGGTAGTAGCCGGCGAGCAGGAAGATGTCGTTCCACTCGTCCGGGCCGACCACGCCGCCGGCCGGGTGTCCGAGCAGCGCGTGCTGTTCGGCGTACCACAGCTTCTCCACGGCCGGCTCGGTCGTGCCGAGGTGGTACACGCTGTCGAACTCCGCCACCCAGCCGAACCAGACCTTGATGTTGCGCTCGAAGGCGACGTCCTGGTCGAGGTTGGCCTGGTACCACACCTTGCGCGGGTCCACATTGGAGTCCAGCACCATGCGGCGTACCCGCTGCGGGAACAGCGTCGAGTACACCTGGCCGAGGTAGGTGCCGTAGGAGAAGCCGTAGTAGTTGAGCTGCCGGCGGCCCAGCGCCGCGCGGATGCGGTCCATGTCCCGGGCCGCGTCGACGGTCGTCATGTGCTGCAGCAGCGGTCCGTTCTTCGCGCACGCCGTGGCGTAACCCTTGGACCGCTTGAGCCAGGTGCGCAGCAGCGCCCCGGTCCGCGGTACGTAGTCCGGCCGGTTGCCGCTGAAGTAGTTCGGGTCGCAGGTCAGCGCCGGCTTGCTGGAGCCGACGCCGCGCGGGTCGAAGCCGATCCAGTCGTAGGCGTCGCCGGCGTAGTTGGGCACGAACTGGCCGAGGATGGCCAGGCCCAGACCCGAGCCGCCGGGTCCGCCGGGGTTGACGAGCATGATGCCCTGGTACCGCGAGTCGGGCACCTTGTGCCGGATCCGGGACACCGCGAGCTGGATCCGGGTGCCGTGCGGCCGGTCGTAGTCCAGCGGTACCGACAGGAAGCCGCACTCCGCACCGGCCTGCGCCAGACCCGGGTCGGCACAGGTACCGAATGAGATGTGCCCGATATCGTCGGCGGCCGGCGCGTCCGGCTGCGCCCACGCCGCCGACCCGGTCGCGGCGACGACCACCGCGACCGCACCGGCGATACCCATCAATCTTCGTCGAATCTTCTGCATGGCGGCGATCGTGGCATGCCCGACCACCAGGGAGAAGACCCGACGACCCTCAGAGGTCGACCACCTGACCCTTGCCGACGACGACGATGCCGCCCTCGGAGACCGTGTACCTCTTGCGGTCCGCTTCGAGGTCGACGCCGATCTCGGCGCCCTCGGGCACCTTGACGTTCTTGTCCAGGATCGCGTTGCGGACGACCGCCCGGCGGCCGATCTCCACGCCGTCCATGAGTACCGAACCGTCGACGTGCGCCCAGGAATGTACCCGGACGTTCGGCGAGACCACCGAGTTCTCCACCAGCGACCCGGAGATGACCACGCCGGGCGAGACCATCGAGCCGACCGCCCGCCCGACCCGTTCCTGCCAGCCGTGCACGAACTTGGCCGGCGGCCACGGCGGATGGTCGGTCAGCACCGGCCACTGCATGTTGTACAGGTTGAACACCGGATGGATCGAGATGAGATCCATGTGCGCGTCGTAGAACGAGTCCAGCGTCCCGACGTCGCGCCAGTAGCCGCGGTCCCGGTCGGTGCTGCCCGGTACGTCGTTGTCGCGGAAGTCGTAGACGTTGGCCTCGCCCCGCTCCACGAGCATCGGGATGATGTTGCCGCCCATGTCGTGCTTGCTCGCCGGATCCTCGGCGTCGCGGGTCAGCGCCTCGCACAGCGCCTTGGTGGTGAACACGTAGTTGCCCATCGACGCGAAGATCTCGTCGGGCGCGTCGGGCAGTCCCTGGGCGTCCTTCGGCTTCTCCCGGAACGCGGCGATCCGCTTGCCGTCCCCGGCGACCTCGATGACGCCGAACTGGTCGGCCAGGGACAGCGGCTGGCGGATCGCGGCGACGGTGCCGCCGGCTCCGGAGGCGATGTGCTCGGCGACCATCTGCCGCGGGTCCATCCGGTAGATGTGGTCGGCGCCGAACACGATGACGTGGTCGGGCTGCTCGTCGTTGATGAGGTTCAGGCTCTGGTAGATGGCGTCGGCGGAACCGGCGAACCAGCGGGGGCCGAGCCGCTGCTGCGCGGGTACCGGAGTGACGTAGTTGCCCAGCAGGGTGGACATCCGCCAGGTCTGGGTGATGTGCCGGTCCAGTGAGTGGGACTTGTACTGGGTCAGCACGACGATCTTGAGATACCCCGCGTTGGCCAGGTTGGACAGCGCGAAGTCGATCATCCGGTACAGGCCGCCGAACGGGACGGCCGGCTTGGCCCGGTCGGCGGTCAGCGGCATCAGCCGCTTCCCCTCACCACCGGCCAGCACGATCGAAAGCACCTTGGGCGCCATGAGCCCGACGCTAACCACCCAAGTGGTCCGGCACCAGCCAAACCGCGTACTAGGGTGGGCTTCGTGCGCGTCGACCTTCTCACCCGGGAGTATCCGCCGGAGGTGTACGGCGGCGCCGGGGTGCACGTGGAGTACCTCGCCCGGGACCTGCGCCGGCTCGCCGACGTGCGGGTGCACTGCTTTGGCGCGCCGCGCGACGAGGCGGGGGTGACCGGGTACGCCGATCCGCCGCCGGGGCTGGTCGGGGCGAACGCGGCGCTGCGGACCATGGGCGTTGACCTGGAGATGGCCGCCGGTGCGGCCGGCACCGACCTGGTACACAGCCACACCTGGTACGCGAACCTGGCCGGGCATGTGGCCAAGCTGCTCTACGGCGTGCCGCACGTGGTGACCACACACAGCCTGGAGCCGCTGCGACCGTGGAAGGCCGAGCAGTTGGGCGGCGGGTACGCCCTGTCGTCCTGGGTGGAGAAGACCGCCGTCGAGGCGGCCGACGCGATCATCGCGGTCTCCGCCGGCATGCGGCGCGACGTGCTCAACGCCTATCCCACGGTGCAACCGGACCGGGTGCGGATCGTGCACAACGGCATCGACACCGAGGAGTACCGGCCGGATCACGCCACCGATGTCGTCGAGCGCATCGGCATGGACCTCGACCGGCCCAGCGTCACGTTCGTCGGCCGGGTCACCCGGCAGAAGGGCCTGCCGTACCTGCTACGCGCGGCCCGGTCGCTGCCGCCGGAGGTACAGCTGGTGCTGCTGGCCGGCGCGCCGGACACGCCGGAGATCGCCGCTGAGGTCGAGGAGCTCGTCGCCGAGCTGAACAAGGGCCGCGCCGGCGTGCTGTGGATCCTGAAGATGCTGCCCAAGCGCGAGGTCGTGCAGATCCTCACGCACAGCACGGTGTTCGTGTGCCCGTCGGTGTACGAGCCGATGGGCATCGTGAACCTCGAGGCGATGGCCTGCGAGACGGCCGTGGTCGCCACGGCCACCGGTGGCATTCCCGAGGTGGTCGACGACGGGGTGACCGGGCTGCTGGTACCGATCGAACAGGTCGCGGACGGCACCGGTACCCCCGTCGATCCGGACCGGTTCGTCGCGGACCTGGCGGCGGCGATCACCGCCCTGGCCACCGACCCGGACCGGGCGGCCGGGTTCGGCCGCGCCGGCCGGCGGCGGGCGGTGGAGCATTTCTCCTGGGCGTCGATCGCGGACCGCACCATGGAGGTCTACCGCTCCGTTCTTTAGCGGAGAGTAACCGCCAATTCCCCTATATGCGTTAGCGAATTGCACCGCGTTATTTGTTCGTTACAGGCTGCGCATTAATGTGTTCCGGTATCCCCCTAGGGGAATCATGTCGGCCATTGCGTATTGACCCTATCCTGCGCACAGGACAAGCATGGCCAGAGGCGTCGCCGCTTTCTCACAGGCAGGAGACCTCGGTCTACCCGCAGCGTTGATCACTGCTCAGGAATTCCACCGCCCGCAATTACGTGTGCGACCTTCGCGGCCCCCATGTGGGGAGGAATGCTATGCGAATTCGACGCTGGCGGCATGTGTCGCCTCGATATCGTTCCATCCGACGACGCCGGTCAATTGCGATCGTATGCGGAGCGTTACTGCTGGCGGGTGGGGTCCTGTTCGCCGCGTCACCGTTCGCCTCCGCCGGCCTGGGCTTCGAAGTGCAGAGCCTGGACGGCTCGGGCAACAACCTCCGGCACCCCGACTGGGGCCGGGCCGGCACCAACTACGTCCGGCTGGCGCCCGCCAACTACGCCGACGGGCACAGTGCCCAGGTCAACGGGCCCAACGCGCGCTATGTCAGCAACCGGGTCTTCCAGGACCTGGGCCAGAACGTGTTCTCCGAGCACCGCAACACCCAGTGGGCGTGGACCTGGGCCCAGTTCCTCGACCACACCTTCGGCCTCGTCCAGGGCGGCACCGAGGCGGCCAACATCCCGTTCGACAGCAGGGACCCGCTGGAACGGTTCACCGACAGCCTCGGCTCGATCCCGTTCACCCGCTCCGCCCCGGCACCGGGTACCGGCGTCACCAACGCCCGCCAGCAGGTCAACACCGTCAACTCCTACCTCGACGCGTGGCCCGTCTACGGCGGCACCGACCAGCGGCTGGAGTGGCTGCGCGAGGGCCCGGACGACGGCAACCTGGCCGACAACGGCCCGAGGCTGCGGCTGCCCGGCGGGTACCTGCCGCGCAGGGACAGCCGCGGCGATCCGGCGACCGCCCCGGACATGGCCGTCGACGGCCGGCTCGCCGCGCACCCCGACCACGCGATGGTCGCCGGTGACGTGCGCGCCAACGAGAACATCGCGCTGACCGCGACGCACACGCTGTTCGCCCGCGAGCACAACCGGATCGTGTCGTTGCTGCCGAAGTCGCTGTCGGCCGAGCAGAAGTTCCAGATCGCCCGGCGGATCGTGATCGCGGAGCAGCAGTACATCACCTACACCGAGTTCCTGCCGGCGATGGGCGTCGCGCTGCCCGCGTACACCGGGTACGACCCGGCCGTCGACAGCGCGCTGTCCGACGAGTTCGCCACCGTCGGGTACCGCGGGCACAGCCAGATCCACGGCGAGTTCGAGATCGAGACCGAGGCGTCCCGGTACAGCGCCGCACAGCTGGCCCGGTTCACGGCGCAGGGCGTGGGCATCGAGAAGGGCGGCGCGGACCTGACGCTGACCATCTCGCTGAACCTCGCGCTGTTCAACCCCGACCTGCTCCCCCAGGTCCAGCTCGGCCCGATGCTCAAGGCCATCGGCAGCGAGTCGGAGTACAACAACGACGAGATGATCGACGACACGCTGCGCAGCGTGCTGTTCCAGATCCCGGTCTCCGGCAACCCCGAATGCTTCGAGGACCCGAGCCTGCCCGACTGCTTCACCGGGGTGCTCGACCTCGGCGCGCTGGACATCCAGCGCGGTCGCGACCACGGCATGCCCGGCTACAACCGGATGCGCAGGGCGTACGGGCTGCCGCCGGCCCGCTCGTTCACCGACATCACCGGCGAGTCCAGCGAGGCGTTCCCGGCCGGCACCGGGGTGAACGACCCGAAGAGCCTGGACTTCACCAGGCTCACCGACATCGACGGCAAGCGGGTACCGATCCCGGACAAGGTGAACAACACCGCGACCCATGACGTGCGGCGTACCCCGCTGGCCGCGCGGCTCAAGGCGGTCTACGGCTCGGTGGACAAGGTCGACGCGTTCGTCGGCATGGTGGCCGAGCGGCACGTTCCCGGTACCGAGTTCGGCCCGCTGCAGCTGGCCATGTGGGCCAGGCAGTTCCGCGCGCTGCGCGACGGCGACCGGTTCTTCTACGGTACCGACCCCGGGGTGAGCCTGATCAAACGGAAGTTCGGCATCGACTTCCGGCACGGCCTGGCCGACCTCATCGCGGCGAACACCGACATCCCCCGGTCGGAGCTGGCCGACGACGTCTTCCTCACCCCGGACGACGACCTGCCCGCCGCCAGGTGCGGCGTCACGTACCAGCTCGACAACGTCGGCGGTCACCAGTTCCGCGCCCGGCTGCAGGTCAAGAACCAGGGCGACCGGTCCATCGACGGCTGGACGCTGCGGTTCGCCTTCGCCAACGGGCAGACCGTCGGGCAGGCGCGCGGCGCGGAGGTGTTCCAGCGCGGCGTCGACGTCGCGGTACGCAGCCGGCACCGGATCCCGAAGGGCGGCACGGTGACGGATGTGAGCTTCACCGGCCGGTGGGACAACGCGGCCAACGCCGAGCCGACGAACTTCACCCTCAACGGCGCGCGGTGCGCGCGCGAGTAGACCCCGCTCCGTCCCCCCACCCGGCGGCCGGTCCCGGTACACCCGTGGACCGGTCGCCGGTCTCTGCGTGCGGCTGCCCGAGATCTTGGACATCTGCACCCCCTGCAAGGGGTACTGGCGTCCAAGATCTCGGGTCGCGTAGTCTCCAGCGCGGCGGCACGCGGGCCGGCTTCCGCCCGGCCGGGCGGCGTGTTGACATCGATGTAACCCGATGTTATCTGTAAAAGACTCTACCCATTCAGTTCAGCGAGGAGCTGCGAGTGAACCTCTCCCGTAGACGGCTCGGCCTGGCCGCGGCCGGGACGCTGGTCGCGTCCGTACCCTTCGTCGTTGTCGAGGCAGCCGGCGCCGCCACCCGGCTGAACCTGACCGACCCGCGCATGAAGGAGATCGCCAACGAACTGGTCTCCAGCGCGGAGAACTCCTCGCTCGACTGGCGGGCGCAGTACAAGTACATCGAGGACATCCACGACGGGCGCGGGTACACCGCGGGGATCGTCGGATTCTGTTCCGGTACCGGCGACATGCTCGACCTGGTGCAGCTCTACGCCAACCGCAAGCCGGGCAACATCCTGGCCAAGTACCTGCCGGCGCTGCGCAAGGTCAACGGTACGGCCTCGCACACGGGCCTGGACCCCAACTACCCCAGGGACTGGCGTACCGCCGCCAAGGACCCGGCCTTCCAGAAGTGCCAGGACGACGAGCGGGACCGGGTGTACTTCAACCCCTCGGTGAGCCAGGCCAAGGCCGACGGGCTGCGTGCGCTGGGCCAGTTCTGCTACTACGACGCGATCGTCATGCACGGCCCGGGCAGCGACCCGGTCAGCTTCGGCGGGATCCGCAAGACCGCGATGAAGCATGCGAAGACCCCGGCGCAGGGCGGCAACGAGACCACCTACCTCAACGCGTTTCTGGACGCGCGCAAGGCCGCCATGAAGACCGAGGAGGCGCACAGCGACACCAGCCGGGTGGACACCGAGCAGCGGGTGTTCCTCAAGGCCGGCAACCTCGACCTGCAGCCGCCGCTGAAGTGGAAGACCTACGGCGACCCGTACCACATCGACCGGCTGCCCAACGCCTGACCCTCGTCCACACCCCCGGGGACGCGCGAGCCAGCGGCTGCGCGTCCCCGGATCCGTTCCCGGCCGCTTAGGGTTGGACGCATGTATGTGCGAACTCCGGCGATCCAGGGTGACGACATCGTGTTCGTCTGCGAGGACGACCTGTGGCTGGTCGGCTCCTCGGGCGGGCGGGCGTACCGGTTGACCGCCGGGGTGGCCGAGGCCGGTACCCCGCGGATCTCGCCGGATGGTTCGCTGCTCGCGTTCGCCGGGCGCGAGGAGGGTCCGGCCGAGGTGTACGTGATGCCGGCCGGTGGCGGCGAGGCGCGGCGGTTGACGTACCAGGCCGGCCGCACCCTGGTGGCCGGGTTCACGCCGGACGGCCGGATCGCGTACGCCACCGACGCCGGGCGGCCGTTGCGGGAACGCTGGCTGTTCACCGTCTCTCCGGCCGGCGGCGAGCCTACCCTGCTGCCGCTCGGGCCGGCCGCCTCGATCGCGTACAGCCCGACCGGCGCGGTGGTCCTCGGCCGGTGGACCGACACCGATCCGGCGCGGTGGAAGCGGTACCGCGGCGGCCGGGTGGGCAACCTGTGGATCGACCGGAGCGGCACCGGGGAGTTCGACCGGTTGGTGCGGCTGGACGGCAACCTGGCCAGCCCCTGCTGGATCGGCGACCGGGTGTTCTTCATCTGCGACCACGAGGGCGTCGGCAACGTGTACTCGTGCACGCCCGAGGGCGGGGACCTGCGCCGGCACACCGACCATCACGACTACTACGCCCGCGGGCTGGCCGGTGACGGGCAACGGCTGGTCTACCACGCCGGCGCGCGGCTGTGGCTGCTCGACCCGGCGCAGGACGCGCCCCGGCCGCTGGACGTGCACCTGGGCAGTTCACGGTCGCAGCGCAGCCGGCAGTTCGTGCCCGCCGACCGGTACCTCGACACCGTCAGCCTGGCCGCCGACGGCGCGCGCCTGGCGGTCACCACCCGGGGCAAGGCCTTCAGCTTCGGCAACTGGGCGGGTGCGGTGCGGCAGCACGGCGAGCCGGACGGCGTCCGGTACCGACTGCTGACGCATCTGGCCGGCGGCGGGCTGATCGCCGCGGCCAGCGACGACAGCGACCGCGAGGCGCTGGTGCTGCTCGACGCGGACGGTGCCGCACCGCCGCGGCGCCTGGCCGACCTGGACACCGGCCGGGTCGTGGAGCTGACCGCCTCCCCCACCGGGCCGGTCGTCGCGCTGACCAACCACCGCAACGAACTGCTGCTGGCCGACCTGCGCGGCGACGAGCCCGCGCTGACCCGGCTGGACCACAGCCGGTTCGGCCGCATCGAGGATCCGGCGTGGTCGCCGGACGGGCGTTGGGTCGCCTACGCCCGGCCGGACAGCGCGCAGACCGCCGGGATCCGGTTGGCCCGGGTGGAGACCGGGGAGACCCACGAGGTGATCGCGCCGGTGCGGCGCGACCGGCGGCCGGCGTTCGACCCGAAGGGACGGTACCTGTACTTCATCGGGCAGCGGGAGTACAACCCGGTACCGGACGGGATGCAGGACCTGGAGCACGGCTTCCCGCTCGCCGACCGGCTGTACGCGGTGACCCTGCGCGCCGACGAGCCGGCCCCGTTCGTGCCGCAGATCGCGCCACTGTCCACTGTGGACAAGGTGCAACCGTCCACTGTGGAGCGTGTCGACGTCGACCTGGAGGGGATCGAGCGGCGGGTGGTCGCGGTACCGGTGCCGCTGGGCCGGTACGACCGGGTGGCCGGGGCGGTCGACCGGGTGCTGTTCACCGCGCACCCGGTCGCCGGTACCCGCGACGTCGACTGGTCGGCCACCGAACCGGCCAGCGACCGGGTGCTGTCCGCCTACGAGCTGGCCACCGACAAGTGCGAGGAGCTGACCACTGGCATCGCCGACTTCGCGGTCACCCCCGACGGCGGCACCCTGCTGTACCGGGCGCAGCGGCGGCTGCGTGTGGTCAAGGCGACCGAGAAGCTGCCCGAGGGCGACGACCCCGGCCGGGTCAGCGGCTGGGTGGACCTGGAGCGGGTCAAGGTGTCGGTGCGGCCCGACGCCGAATGGCGGCAGATGTTCCGCGAGGCGTGGCGGTTGCAGCGCGAGCACTTCTGGGTCGAGGACATGTCCGGCATCGACTGGCCGGAGGTCTACGAGCGGTACCTGCCGCTGGTCGACCGGGTCAGCACCCGGGCGGAGTTCTCCGACCTGCTCTGGGAGGTGCACGGGGAGCTGGGCACGTCGCACGCGTACGAGCTGGGCGGGGCGTACCGCTCCGGGCCCGACGCCAGGCAGGGCTTCCTCGGCGTCGACTGGGCGCCGGATCCGGACACCGGCGCGCACCGCGTCGCCCGGGTACTGGTCGGCGACGTGTGGGACGCGAAGGCGACCTCGCCGCTGAACCGGCCGGGCGTCGACGTACGCGCCGGCGACCAGGTGCTCGCCGTCAACGGGGTCGCGGTGCGGGCCGGGGTCACCCTGGGCGAGCTGCTCGTCGACCTGGCCGAGCAGGAGGTGGCGCTGACGGTACGGCGGGGGGACGGTGAGCCGCGCGCGGTCACGGTACGGGCGCTGGCCGACGAGCGGCCGGCACGGTACCGGGAGTGGGTCGACGCCAACCGGGCGCTGGTGCACGACCGGACCGGCGGCCGCGTCGGGTACCTGCACATCCCCGACATGGCGCCGGACGGGTTCGCCGAGTTCCACCGCGGCTACCTCGTCGAGTTCGACCGGGAAGGGCTGATCGTCGACCTGCGCAACAACGGCGGCGGCAGCGTGTCCGCGCTGCTGCTGGAGAAGCTGGCCCGGCGCCGGCTCGGGTACGACTTCCCGCGCTGGGGGGTACCGGAGTCCTACCCGGCCGAGGCGCCGCGCGGCCCGATGGTCGCCATCACCAACGAGCCGGCCGGCTCCGACGGCGACATCTTCAGCCACGCGTTCAAGCAGATGGGCCTCGGCGTGCTGATCGGCAAGCGCACCTGGGGCGGGGTGATCGGCATCTGGCCGCGGCACATGCTCGCCGACGGGACGCTGACCACGCAGCCGGAGTACTCGTTCTTCTTCGATGACGTCGGCTGGCGCGTAGAGAACTACGGCACGGATCCGGACATCGAGGTGGACAACG